>Ga0316207_10002860_pt1 | contig 16956 bp, 13 predicted proteins | sample 6weekpyrite_MG_FD_204943 | JGI IMG/M metagenome (GOLD analysis project Ga0316207, IMG submission 204943) | Microbial mat bacterial communities from mineral coupon in-situ incubated in ocean water Damariscotta River, Maine, United States -... | ecosystem: Environmental > Aquatic > Marine >...
TAGCTCATCATTAAAAAAAGCAGCAAGACTAAATGATGCTAATAACGTAATTAACAAACCGAGCGTGATGGCATAACGGGATGATAAGAAGCTACTTGCTAATAAGACAACAATAAGTACGAATAAATTAATACCAATAACACCAATAAACATACCAAGACTATTAATCTTCTGACGCTGTATTGGAGACTGAAAAGTAGAAAAAGCAAATATCGTCGAAATAAAACCTACAACATTGTATATTTTAGAAATTAAGATCATAAACAAAATAGCCAGTACGCTTTCCGTACCCATACTTCTGTTTCCGTACCCCATGACAGCAACAATGCCTTTTCCTTTTTCTGCTATTCCTGATGAGATATTCGCAAGTGCTCTTTGTAAGAAATTCAGACCTTCAAATAATCGACCGACTTCATTTGAAGCCGATAAACCAATGTATGCAATAACTGCGATAACACCTATAAACATTGGCGCCGATATAATCAGACAACGTAATAATCGTTCTTTAAAATGGCCTGCCTGAAATAATAACAATGCTGGCATCAATACAAAAAACACAATGCCTTCAATTCTAAATAACGTTGCTAAAAGCATGCTGATCGAAAAGCCTAGTGCATATTTTTTATCATCAGTACTGGCATATTTAAGGAAAAATAAAATTGCCGTAAAGAAAAATGCCCAATAACCAAAGTCTCGGACAATTAAATCACGATAATCATTTACGGCAATATTGGTGATTAATAATATTGCAGCAAACAATGCCACACGATGATTGCCACCTAGCGCCTCACTACAACGAACAAAAACATAGGCAAGTAGCCCTAACAGAAAAACATTAAGCACATGAGCCGATGTTTCAAATCCCAATCCAGTTAGTTGACTAACAGTGGCGATAATGACTGAATAAAAAGGCCAGTTATAATGCGCTATGCTTGCCTGAAACCCCTGTTCTAAAAATATCCGGGCTGTTTCGACATACAAAATGCCATCAGAATTGATATTATCATCACTAAGAATATTAATAATAGAAAGCAAAATACTGATAAAAACCGCCAACCAAGCAGGATCGCGAAGAGAAGATTGCAAAAATCGGCTGTACATCATGATTACCATCTATCCTGAAAGTGCTGGTAAGATACGCGACAAAATAGCATTTTACAATGCTCTTTACATGCTACAATACGCATAATATCAGACACTTATCACTATAGTGAGCAAAGCATGCCCAACCCCGAAGTAACGATTCTTCTACCAAACTACAAGACACCCGACATAACTAAAATCTGTTTACGATTAATTCGCAAACATACTGATACATCTCGGATTCATGTTATTGCGATTGATAATGCCTCAGGCGATGCATCTGTTGATTACCTGCGTTCACTGGATTGGATCGAGTTAATTGAACGTCCAAATTATGAAGATGAAAGTGGCCCATTGTCACATTCACATGCGCTCGATGAGGCCATGGAAAAAGTAACGACACCCTACGTTTTATCAATACATACAGATACCTTTATTCGCCGTGATGATTGGCTGGATTTTTTACTCAACAAAATCAAAGCAGATGAAAATATTGCTGGTGTCGGCTCTTGGAAACTTGAAGTTAAACCATGGATAAAGCGTGTGCTAAAACGTATTGAATTCAAGTGGCAAAGCTTTTACTTCCCATTAGTCGGCAAAGGCTATGGCAAACTCGAAGGTTTGGGTGATAATTTCCTTTATTTAAGAAGCCATTGCGCACTATACCGTACTGATCTAATACGCAAACATGATTTAAAATTTTCACAAGAAAACTCTACTGCAGGACGTATTCTTCATAAGAAACTCGTCGAACAGGGTTATGATATGCAATTCATCCCTTCTGAAGAACTTATTAAATACATGGTGCATCTCAATCATGCCACGATGTTTTTAAATGATGAATTTAATTTAAAGCAACATAATCGTAATAAAGGTATGAAAAGAATGCGAAAGATCTATCATGATCTAAAGGCACCCGACATTCTAAAAGATACTAGTCTCGATAACTGACACCATGGTAGAAAAAGATACACCACCTTTCTTTTCTGTTGTCATTGCAACTTATAACTACGCACATTACATAGGTGCGGCCATTGAATCTGCCCTCAATCAAACTGACGATTGCGAAATTATTGTCGTCGATGATGGGTCAAAAGATAATACTCGCGAAGTTGTCGAGTCTTATGGAAAAAACATTATATATACCTACCAAGAAAACCAAGGCGTGTCTACCGCACGAAATCACGGTGCCAGACTGGCAACTGGCCAATATTTGTTTTTCCTAGATGCTGATGATTGTATCTTACCGGATACCTTAAAGCTCATCCGTAAACAGTGCTTACAATATCCTGAGGTGGATTGTTTTATTGGTGGTCGAGTCAGCATCAATGAAAAAGGAAAAACAAAAACATCTTCCTTTGCATCATTGTCCGACTCACGTTTCAAAAATTTCTCTGATTTTATTCATCGTAAACTTGGCAGTGCTACCTTATGCGCAGTAAAACGACCAATTTTAGATACTGTTAACTATCCTGAGTCACTACGAAATAATGAAGATGTCGTATTTGTTGCACAGCTACTTGCTTGTTACAACTGTCGTACTATTTCGCACCCGGTTATTGAGGTGCACTTGCATGATGATAGCCTGCGCCACAACATAGATTCCGTGATGGATTCGAGCAATAAAGTAGCCGATGAATTATTTAATCCTGCATTACTATCCGCTAAATACATGGCTTTAAAAAATGAATTTTCTTCGCGGGTTTTATTATCTCGATTTAGAACACTTTATTTGGCGAACAAAAAGCCAGAAGCTAGGAATTTATATCACCAGGCAATATCACTATTACCAAAAAATATTTTTTTATTTTCCTATTTAAAAAAATATATACGAACTTATTTCTAGAATACCAATTATCATTCCGCGCATTGCGCGTTAACTAACATGCAATCCATTTCAATAACCGACAAGTCTTTCTTGCGACTAATTGGATATAAACCTGTCACAATAAAACCAGCATCTTCGTATATCTTCAACGCATCCAGGTAATGGGGCATACCCGAATAAATAGAAATTAATGATATTTCTGACAGCACACAGTAAATATTATCAAAAACACCTTCAGCCCCTTTAAAGACTTTAAGATCGTAACCTTGTGTATCCATCTTTAAAAATATTTTCCGCTTAGCTACATCTGGTATATTTTCCTTTAGAAAATTTTCTAACGTATTTAACTCAACCGTTTCTGTGCGTAATACTTTTATCTTTTCATATTTACTTTTACCAAACTCATTTGGCTCCAGAAAAGACGATAAATCCGAGGACTCTGTTACATTTACTTCTGCCTGACCCACTTCATCACTCAATGCTATTTGATGAATAAACCACTTATCATCACTCTCGCAACTTCTTTTCAGTTCATTAAAGGTACTGCTGACTGGTTCAAATGAATGAATATCACCTTGATATCCTTCGGCTCTAAGCATCCGCCCAAATTGTCCATTATTCGCGCCAACATCAATCACGAGATCAATATCATAATGATTAATCAAATTAATCATATGAGAATTTGTACTCGGGTGCTTTCTGGTTTTAATTAATTCATAACCAAATAGCTTTGCGATTTTTCGGTGTAGTTTCATATGATATTTCGTATTCTAATTATGTCTTAGTTAATTTATTTTAGTCTTAAAATAAACTACTTCGTAATCATAATATCTTCCATGATCAAGTACTCAAGATCTGAACCATAAAACATATCCAGTGCATCTTTTGGACTACACACCATCGGCTCACCGCGACGATTAAGCGATGTGTTTAGCACCACCGCATTACCCGTATGTTTTTCAAGCTCTTGAATCAATTTGTAATAGCGTGGATTGGTATCCATGGTGACAATTTGCGCACGAGCTGTGCCATCTTCATGCACCACTTCTGGAATACGCTCTTTCCATGATTCAGCCACATCAAAGGTAAATGTCATATAGGGTGACGGATGATCGGTTTGTAAAATATCCGCCGCAACGGTATCTAACATACTTGGACAGAATGGACGCCAACGTTCACGATATTTAATTTGTGCATTAATCCGATCGGCGACCCCTTTTTCAGAAGGATTACCAAGAATACTGCGATTACCTAATGCCCGTGGCCCAAACTCCATGCGACCTTGAAACCATGCAACAGGATTGCCTGCTGCTAGTAATTCACCCGCCTTAACAGGTGCATCTTCTAGCACTGTCCAACTAGGTGATTTTTCGTGCGCCTTGCAAGCCTCAATACATTGCTCATTGGTATATGCGGGCCCAAGGTAGGCATGCCGCATGGGTTTAACATCTTCACCTTGCTGCTGGGCAACAAATGATGCTGCACCTAACGCTGTCCCCGCATCGTTCGATGCTGGTTGAACGTAGAGTTCTTTTACGCCATCCATTGCGATGATGCGTTGATTCAATTTCACATTCAGCGCTACGCCACCTGCATAACAGATGCGTCCCGTTTCGCGAATAATATCACCGAGGTAATAATCAATTAGCTTTAGTGCAACGTCTTCCAACAAACGTTGCATGCTTGCAGCATAATCAATATACGGATCATCAATTTCATCGCCTTTACGAATCGGTCCTAACCAGTCGACTAGTTTCGAGCTAAAGTAATAACTCTTGCCTGCTTCTTTATGACGACGCAAACCAATCACATTGGCATATTCATTATTAATACGAAATTCTTTACCATCGAAATCGATCAGGCGTGAAAAATCGAAACGTTCTGGATCACCGTATGGTGCCATACCCATGACCTTGAACTCACCATCTAGCATTTCAAAACCAAGAAATTCGGTCAGTGCGCCATATAGGCCGCCTAGGGAATCTGGATCATAGAATTCTTTAATTTTGTGGATCTTGCCATTTTCTGCATAACCAAACATGGTCGTGGCATATTCGCCTTTACCATCAATGGTCAATACGGCTGTCTTACCTTCAAAACCACTTAGATGATAAGCACTACTTGCATGCGTCAGGTGGTGCTCGACCGGCACCAATCGCACGTGGGCAGGATCAATATTCACTGCGCGCATCATGTCTTTTGCCATACCAACATTACGGCGAAAACGACGGTTACCATTAAATAGGGCTGTTAAAACACGATCTGGGGCATACCAATGACGGAAGGCATAATGCCAACGGGCAGGATTAAACAGGCTAATTGGCGCGTAAGGCATCGCAACAATGTCGACTTCTTCTGGACTAATGCCCGCCTGTTCAAGACAAAAACGCGTCGCTTCAACCGGAAAGCGGCCCTTGGCGTGCTTATCTCGAATAAAGCGCTCTTCTTCAGCGGCGGCGACTAATTCGCCATCAATAAAAAGTGCTGCAGACGCATCATGAAAAACAGCACCGGAAATTCCAAGGATAATCATAGTGTTACTCGTACAACCCTACAGAGTGTGACAACAAGAGAATAATACAGCAAAACCCGCATCAACTTTAGCCCTTTATCGCCACCGGTAAGAACTCTGCAACAGATGTCGTCGACAATTGCTCAACAAAGAGCGTCTCGATTTCAGGTAATTCTTGCCAATTACGCATAAAACGTTGCATATCCTTACGAAAAGCAGTGGCAAAATCTGCAGCATTATTATGCTGCTGCATCGAATCCAAATCGATAACAAATAACTCATCGTCACTGAAAATAAAGTTGGTTGCCTTCATATCACCATGACTCACCTTAGCCGCCAACAGCTTATTAAACAAAATAACAAACTGGCTCACGGCAATGTGCTGTTGATTCGTTTTGCGCTTATCACGAAAAAAAGCATAAGCACTGTCACCTGCAATATATGGCATCAATAACCAAGCCTTTCGCCGGATAGGACCAAAGCGTTGCTCAATAAGAGCGAGGGGTTGAGGAGTGGAAATAAAAAGTCGTTTAAGCCGATGTGCGTTACGCCACGATCGTGAGGCGCGGCTATCTCGAAAAGCGCGCATTAACCCATGCCATGCATTTTTAATATTGTAACGCTTACAAACCAATTTTTGCTTAGGTGTATCCATCAAACTAACTGTGCAAGTATTACCGTCTTTCAATATTGAATACTGGCTTTCTGGCAATGGTTTGTCAGGATCGTCTACCAATAATTTTACACACGTACCATCGGTATCACGACGATGAATCGATATCTTCCACCAATTCTTTTTCGCAATAAATTCAGAACAACTTCGATAAATTTTGTCGAGATATTTACGCAACTTATAGTCGCGCAATTTCACCACTTTATTTAATAATGCTTCCTGCTCACTGCTATTAGCATCAATGTCGCGACACTGGCAATAATACTCGTAAAGTGATGGCAATAAGGCATCATACTTCACTTCAAAAAGCGCCAACATATCTGCAAGACCATCCATTGATGCATTTCGTGACAAAGGTGCTTCTGATTTAATAATATCTGCCGCATCTAATGTGTATAAAACATCTTCACTAAAAACAAAGTTTAGTAAGTGACAATCTGTTTGCCGAATACCCGCTGCATGATGTTGAGATAATAATTCCGTTAATTGCATCGCTAACATTTGACGCGCAGTTTCATTTCCTTGCTCCCAGCGATATTTAGCACTTTCTGCTGCGAGCAACGCTGTAAACACAACAACGTTTGTTTCTACTTCCTCTAATGTCTTAGAGTAAATAATATTAGGTGCTGCAATTCTTGCTTCGTGTAAATCGCAAATACCTTGTTGCTCTTTTTTACACTCACGTTGCGCCTTATTGGTCAGTGCAAAAAGTTTAATAAATACAGGCTTGCCATCATAGATACCGCGACATACATAACGACGTCCAGGCATTGCTCGCACAACTTCTTCACAGACTAACGAACAACCATTTTCAAGTGGTATCTGCAAAGGCACAGATAAGTCATAAGACTCAGACCAAATATTTTTATCAAGTCGATTCACTATTACTCCTTGTTAACGACCTTGATTCTCACGGTTTTTATAACGCGCGATTCGACGCCCGAGTAATTTATACCAAAAACGGCGTAACTCCGATGTTAGTTTTTTAGTCCCAAGATAGTGATGCAAGAAAAATAACCTATCTGCTGCTGACCAACCATGCGCATGTCGGTTAAACGAATCCAGATCACGCACCATAGCTGTACGTTCAAGTAGACGTCGTTTAGTTTTTTCTAAGTCAATTAATCGGGCCTCATACCCTTTGGGGCCTTCCTTAACAAAAACATGCTTTGCATATAAACAATTATGTTGTAAACGCTGAGAATGTAAACGTCTAATGAGAACAGCTACTGCTTTAATCAATTGGCGACGAGCATGATAACCCAGCGAGTCTTGTGACACTTCATTAAGTGGGGTGAAACCATCCAGTGATTCTGTAACCAATACCGCACGCTGTGCGCCATCAATTGTACGGGCCGCAAAATAAACAGGTTCAAGTGCAGCGACCTTAGCTTGTTTTAACTGCAAGATATTCTGCATTTCTCTATTAAAAGTTGGAATGCCCTTAATTGGGTGTAATAGAGTTTTTGCCACATGGTTTTCCTGTCGCTTCATAAAAACAGTTCGTTTATTTCCCGCACTATCTTCAAGTTCTAAACGACAAACACCACTCCAACCACCTCGACGGTAATTTGGCTCCTCAAACCAGTCAGCTTTGCGTTGCCACCAGTCATCAAAACTTTTGAGGTTGTTGTGTTCTAATACTGATTTCCAGTTATCAGCGAGATAATCCTGCATAACTTGTATTTCTCTTATAAGTTCTTCTCATACCACCGTATAAGACAACGCGGTAAAACAGGTGATTCACCATGATCCTTTTTATAGGTGCGCATAATACGTTGTAAAACTTTTCGCCAAAAATCACGATGACTCAATACCGCGCTATGGGCTGTTTCACCCGTATATGCTTTAATAAACCTAATTATATCACCTCGATTTAGCACAATACCGTCGCTATCAAATAATGCTGAATAAAGTAACCCAGCAATATCTTTAACCGCCCAACGTTCAGGTAAGCTCTTATGTTGCCCAACACGATGCAGATCCATTAAGTACAACTTAATATTATCGACGCTGGGTAAAGGGTTACCCTTACTCATATCTAAGCGGAAATGGCATAAATAAAAATCACGGTGATTCATACCATTACCATGCAATCGCCGAGCGATATCACCAAGCTGATGAATAATTGCTCGTTTTAGCTTTAAACGTTCCGCTTTGTGAGGCCACCGTTCCAGCTCTGCTAACCAATGTTCAAGATCGACGGTACTTTGTAATGCATCCGTAATAATGAACGAACGTTGTGTCGCAGGATTACCGTCCTCTTTTCCCCAAGCAACCAGTGGTGTCGTCGCAATATCAATATCAGGACGACTGAATGCCTTGATTGCTTGCCATTCATTTTCAGCACCAAGTATGGGTTTCTTTAGTTGTAACCAGTTTTTAATTATCTCAGCCCAGCCGACACCATAATGTGCCTTCATATAAAAGAGACGGCCGCCACGTTCAAAAATAAAAATACGCCGTGATTCAACAACGTGCTTAACGGTTTCACCATCGATACTAAAAAACTCATCCATCGTTTGTTCTGGGAACAAATCCTTGCAATCATCACGTACACTAATCATGACACTGCCGTCCTATTACTTTCTGCACGTGCGATAATAATATCTGCGGCACGATCAATAAGACTATATAAATCAGTCTTATCACAATATGTCGGCCCCTTACCTATAAAGCCATCAAGTGCATTTTTCTGCAACATTTCTGATAACATTTTATTAAAAACAGATTGTTCAAATGGCTCAGGGCAAATCTTGCCTGCCTGGCTATCGGTGACATGAAATGCAAAACCACACACACCACTTGCCAGTATTGGCAAATCGCATAGCATCGCTTCAATTAAGATTGTGCCGGTATTTTCTGTATAAGGTGGGTGTACCAATAAATCTGCCGCATGATAAAAACGTACCAAGTCCTCACGTGCGCCAGTAAAGACAATGCGATCAGTAATACCAAGCTGTGCTGCTTGCTTTGTATACGGTGCTTGTTTATCACCGCCAACAATAACCAGTTTGATGTTATTTCGTTGTTCACTTGGAAGACTCGCCACTGCTTCAAGCGCACGGTCTAAGCCCTTGGTTTGAAAACGCGCACCTACCAATAACAGCATCGTTTCATCTTCAGCCACACCCAGTTCATTTCGAAGACTCGCTATATCCTCATCTGATGGCTTATCTTCAAATCGCTGACGATTAATTCCAGGTGGTAATAAATGAAAACGTTCTGATTCAGTTTGATAGTATTTAATAAATTCTGCTTTCTCGCCATGCGCGATTAACATCATTTCAGTTTTCAATCCCTTGCCAAACACCCCTGCTTCCTGCCGACGAAAACCTCGATAACGCGGGGTGAACCGATACCACCATGGCCGACTCGTCGCAACGCGCTGTGCATAGCAAGGATCCCCCGCATAATAAACATCCAAGCCGGGTAATTTAGTAAAGCCGACCACGCAATCAAAATGGCCATCTTGTTTGATTGCCTCGGCAAGCTTTGCGGCAAGGATGTCGTTACTACGGACATTAGTCATCGCTTTCGTATCTAGTTCATGCACAGTGATATTTTCTGGTCGATCGCCTATCCAACCACCAGTAAAGATATGCACCTCGTGGCCACGCTTAACGCATTCTTGCGCAATACGAAACAAACTACGTTGCATACCACCATATTCAAAAAACAGTGATACGACGAAAGCTAATTTATATTTCGCCGTACTCATAAAAGAACCTGTTGTAATTTTTCTTCAACTTCAGCAACACTGATTAATGCCATCGCGTCTGTTGAATGCACACGTGTGCCCCATGGCACCGTCGCAGGGTCTTTTTTCAAAATAGTTTGTACCGCTTCATCGTATTTATCGACAATGATTTCCCGCTGTAAGTAAGGACCGCTTAACCATGCAGGTGCCACTGCATATAAACCAATCACGGGTGTACCGACCGCTACTGCCATATGAACCGGCCCCGTATCGGGTGCCAACACACAGTCTGCACATTCTAATAATGCCGCAAGCTGCTTTGGTGAGGTTTGTCCTGAACGATCAGAAACGGGAAAATCAACTTGCTTTTTTATCTCAGCAATCAACTCTTTTTCAACAGGATGAGGACCACCTGTTAATAAAATTCTTACACCACGCCCATGCATAAGTTTAATCACTTCTGCATAACGTTGTGCTGGCCAATTACGCTCCGCTTTACTGGCAGCCGGATTAATAATCAATAGTGGCCCATCACCTTCTGGCAATTTTTCTCTTGCCCAGTTGCGTAATTCTTCTGATAAGGGCAATTGCCATTCAATGACTTTTTCCTTAACACCAAGTGTTTCGGCAAACGACAAAAAACTGTCCATCAAATGTTGTTCAGAAAACGGGATCTGAACATTGGTAAACCAACGTTGTCCATCTCGTGCACGCGCATTATCAAAACCAATTTTAATAGGTGCTTTAATAAAAGGATAAATGAGATTCGCTCGTAGTGCGGCCTGCATAGCCAGCAACACATCGTAACGCGCATTTTTTAATTGTTTACGCAAACGTAGATAATCTAGTGGTGACTTTGGTTTATCAATAACAATAAATTCAACGCCCGCAAGTCCTTCAACCAATTCATAGGCTGGCCGAGAAATGAACCACGTAATATGTACTTGCGGTAACGCTTTTTGCAAACTACGAATAACCGGTACGACCATGCAAACATCACCCAATGCAGAAAGACGCAAAATAGCAATGCGTTTAATATCAGCAAGTGGTGGCAACACGGCAGTCATGATGCCTGTTCCAATATATCGAGTACTTGTTGTGGTTCTAACTTATTAAGGCAGTCTAAATGTCCTAGTGGGCATTCACGTTTAAAACAGGGACTGCAATCTAGGCCTAATCGCAGTATGTGTGCCTCTTTATTAAGTGGCGGTGTAAAACCTGGGTCAGAAGAACCATATAAAGATATCAATGGCCGCTGTAGACTCGCAGCAACATGCATTAAACCGGAATCATTGCTGACAACAAAATCAGCCATCGACATAAGATCAATTGCCTCAGCAAGACTAGTACGACCTGCCAAATCAACACAGCGATCCTTGGTATGTGCATTTAGCTCAGCGGTGACGGGTTGATCTTTTTGTGAGCCAAACAACCAAACCTGCCCACCATTATCTAACCAGTACTGCGCTACTTTCGCATAATAAATTGTTGGCCAGCGCTTTGCTGGACCGTATTCAGCACCGGGGCACAACACTAAGACAGGCGCATCACTATATAAAGCATGATTTGCACAGGCATCCGCAATGCCTTTGTCCGTTACCTGCAACTTAGGGACAGGTGTTTTTTCCGGGTAATCTTTGTAACCGGCAGGATAGGCATGCGCACAAAAACGCTGCACGGTCATGGGTAGTGCTTGTTTATCTAATTGACGTGCATCATTCAACAAACCATAACGCAGCTCACCGAGGTTACCTGTTCGTTTAGGAATATTGGCAAAAAAAGGAACCAGTGCTGACTTCCATGAATTTGGTAACACAATCGCCTGCGAATAATGATTATCGCGCAGTGTTTTGCCTAAATGAAAACGTTTTAATAAGCCAAACTCACCATGCCCTAATGGCATATCAATCGCGGCGTTTACTTCAGGCATTCTTTCTAAGAGCGGACGACTCCAAGCCGGTGCAAGCACATCAATAGAGCAGTCTGGATCTTGTTCACGCAAGGTCATAAACAGACTTTGCGCCATAACCATATCGCCAACCCACGAAGGGCCAACAACAAGGATGTTTGAATCAGTATGTGGAGAAGTAATCGACATCAACACGTAGCCGCCGAAAAACCGCCAACGGCATTGCTAGGTTAAACAATCAGGCTTTGTGATCTTTCAATATGTATTCTGCACCACAGTACGGGCACTTTGCTTCACCCGTTTTTTCAATTGGCAAATACACACGAGGATGTGCATCCCATAATGATTGGGTTGGCATTGGACAGTGTAATGGTAGATCGTCACTACTCACCACAAAATGTGACTGTACTTTATTGGCTTGAGCCATGTTCTCCTCCTCTACGGAAGCGATAATTTTCCATTAAGCGGCCGCTTAATAAGTAAATTAAAACTCCCTACTTTCTTATTTATAATTATACGACGCTTAACCAATCTTGATGTTCATCTTTACGACCGTGAACATAATCAAAATATAGGCTTTGTAATTTTTCTGTAATCGGCCCACGTCCACCATTACCAATAGCACGTCCATCCAATTCACGGATAGGTGTTACCTCGGCTGCAGTGCCTGTAAAAAATGCTTCATCGGCAACATAAACCTCATCACGTGTAATGCGTTTTTCACGCACTTCATAACCGCACTCAGCGGCAATCTGCATAACGGTTTCACGCGTGATGCCTTCCAATGCCGATGTTAACTCTGGTGTATAAATAATCCCGTTACGAACTAAGAAGAAGTTCTCACCACTGCCTTCCGCAACAAAGCCATCAACATCCAGCAACAGCGCTTCATCACAACCGCAGGCCATCGCTTCTTGTAACGCCATCATCGAATTCATGTAGTTACCATTCGCCTTGGCCTTACACATCGTGATGTTAACGTGGTGACGTGTGAACGATGACGTACGAACCTTGATACCGTTCTTCATATTGTCATCACCAAGGTAAGAACCCCACTCCCATGCGGCAACCATGACATGCGTTTTTAGATTATCCGCACGCAAGCCCATGCCTTCCGAACCATAAAAACACATTGGACGAATGTATGCTGACTCAAGATTATTTTCTTTCACCGCTGCGCAGGTTGCCGCGTTGATTTCATCTTTGTTATACGGCATTGGCATGTTCAATATTTTTGCCGAACGAAACAAACGATCGGTATGTTCTTCTAAACGAAAAATCGCTGTGCCTTGTTCAGCCTTATAAGCACGCACACCTTCAAACACGCCCATGCCATAGTGCAAAGTGTGTGTTAGTACATGGGTTTTTGCATCACGCCACGGTACCATCTCGCCATCCAGCCAGATAACCCCATCACGATCAGCCATTGTCATTGGTGTAGTCACTTCGATTTTCCTAGTTTAAATTCATAAAATTAACGCACTAGCGTATTAATCATCACTGCCAAGCCATGCTTGCCAGAGCCGTTGTACCGTGGCGCGCTGTTTAACAAACAACTCTGCCGATACACGCGCAGGCCTTTCCTGCAATTTTAGCCGGTGCACTTCAGCACGGTAGGCACGATAGGCATCAGCCAAATCCTGCCCATCTTGCGCTTCAAGTAAGCCAACCTCGACCAACCTTTTCAGCAAGCGAACATTATCTGTCCATTCTAGCAGTTGCGGGTATTCTTTCGACCATTGCAGAACTGCGTATTGAACCATAAACTCGATTTCGACGATACCGCCTGAGTCGTGCTTTATGTCAAATTCCTCGGTTTTTTTACTACCAAGGTGCGCCGTCATCTTCGCGTGCATCTCACGCACTTGCTGCTGTAACGACTGAGATTCTCTGGTTTGCGCCAAGATTTGGTATCGCATCCAGGCAAATGCACCTGTTAATTGCTCATCACCGGCGACCACCCGCGCACGAACAAGCGCCTGGTGCTCCCAGATCCACGCATCCTCATGCTGATAATCACTAAAGGCCTGCACCGACGAAACCAACATGCCCGAGGCACCACTTGGCCGCAGGCGCAGATCCACCTCATAGAGAATACCGGCCGTTGTCGGTGTATTTAAGAGGTGTGTGATCCGCTGCGCCAATCTTGCAAAAAATACATTTGAATCAATAGGTTGCTTACCATCCGTGCTTTCGCCTTCAACGCCTGCATGGAGAAAAACCAAATCCAGATCTGAGCCATAACCCAGCTCAATCCCACCTAATTTGCCATAGCCCAAAATCGCAAAACCGGGCTCACAAGGCGCTCCATCAAAGATGGATATCGGACGACCGTGCTTTTTCACCATATAGTGCCAAGCCAGTTCCAGAACGCGACCAAGAACCACCTCAGCGATATCAGTTAGATGATCACTCACCTGCATGAGAGGCATATCAGCATTGACATCGGCAGCAGCAACACCAAGTGTGCTGGCCTGTTGAAATTGGCGCAAAACATCCATCTGCTGCTCAAGATCATCTTCATCAATACCTTGCATACGACTATCCAGCTCATTTTGACGCTGCTGCCGATCAGGCAAGGCATATAAACTGCGGGTATCAATTAGGCCATCAAGCAGAATAGGGTGACTCGCAAGGTGCTCACTAATCCAAGGGCTTGCTGCACACAACTTCACCAATTGTGATAATGCCACTGGATTCTCGACCAATAACGACAAGTAAGCGGTACGTCGAGCAATTTGTTCTAATAGGTTCAAGACACGGATCAAGGCCGTGTCCGCCTCTGGCATCGTGCATGTAGCGCCAATCAATAATGGCATTAAAGCATCCATCCGTGCGCGTCCTTTTGCGCTCAACGCACGACAGGTGTAGCTATCACGTAAGGCGCTTAAGCGACGCAACATATCATTCGCATCGTCATAACCTACCTCTTCCAATAAGTCTTCGGCCTGTTCATCGGTCAATTCGCCCTGCCACAGACTGAGAAAATCTTTGTGTTGTCCTTCTTCCTCAACTGGCTCTGTTTGTGGTGCTGCAAATACTTGCTGAAATTGTGAATCAACACGCTGTCGTATTTCTTTTAACTGTGATTCCAAGCTAGTCCAATCAACAACATTCATCGAGAATGCCAAGCGCTGCTGTGCCACATCATCGGTTGGTAAATTATGGGTCTGTTCATCACGCCACATTTGTAGGCGATGCTCACAATTTCTTAAAAACACATAAGCATCACATAATTCATCAGCAACAAATTCAGGCATTAACTCAAGATCAACAATGGCATCAAGAATATTGAGTATTGGTCTTTGACGAAGCGCCTCTCGTCGACCACCATGGATTAGTTGAAAGGCTTGGCCGATGAACTCAATCTCACGAATACCGCCTGCGCCCAATTTAATATTCTTTTCCATGCCTTTTAATGCAACTTGTCTTTCTATTAGTTGCTTCATTTCGCGCAAAGATTCAAACACACTGAAATCAATATAACGTCTATAAACAAAGGGTTTAAGACAGGACAAGATAGCTTGTCCATGTTCACGATCACCGGCAACAATACGCGCTTTGATCATGGCATAGCGTTCCCATTCCCGCCCATGCGTTTGATAATATTCTTCAAAAGAATCAGCGCCAATCGCCAACGGGCCGCTATCACCAAATGGCCTTAATCGCATATCAACACGGAACACGAAACCATCTTCTGTCGCTGTATTTAATACATGGATCAATTGCCGACTAAGGCGCATAAAATATTCGCTATTTTCGAGCTTAAGTCGCTTTCCTTTTGTTTGTCCTTCTTCTGTGTAAACAAAAATAAGATCAATATCAGATGAATAATTAAGTTCATGTGCACCGAGCTTACCCATACCAATGACAACGAGTTTCTGTTCCTCGCCCTGCTCGTTGCTCGGCACACCTAGTTCTTTTTGATGCCAACGCGATACCACACCCAAGGCACATTCAATACAGGCTTCTGCCAACCATGTTAATTCGGTTGTAGTTGTATCCAGATTATTCCAACCCGATAGGTCACGAAAAGCAATCCGCAGCATCTCGCGTTGACGAAAAAGTCGTAATTCATGCATGAGTACGGCTTCATCTTTAACCGCGACCACACGATGGGCTAAATATTTTAGCTGATCACCATATTGATAATTGCGCAAAAGATCGCCACTACGTTGTAAATCATCAAAGATGGCCGGCTCATGCACACAAAGTTGCCTAGCAAATTCACTACACGCAAATACCCTTTGTAATAAAAGACAAATAACCGGATCACTGGGGGGGCTAAGCTTGGCCTCTGCTAAAGACTCTAAATAGGCTGACCAGTGTAATGCTGACTCATCACGAAAAGAGTCAGGCATAGCCGTCAAAGTTTTTGTGGGTATTTCATTCATAACCCCAAGCTTATGTGTGACCAGCCATACAATACAAGCAGAAAATAATCCTAAAGTAAGCCGCTGTTACTGCCGCAATAATAAGGAGTAATAAAAAATGATTGGAGACACAGCATGGGATTCAAGGATTACCTTAAAATACTCGCGATGAAAGACGGTTCAGATTTATATCTGACGGTCGGTGCTAAGCCATCCGCAAAATTTCAGGGTACCCTGAAAGCGATTGATACCAATCCCCTCACTGATAGCGATGTAAAAGACATGGCCTATTCAGTCATGAGTGATGAACAAATCGTTGAATTTGAAAACAAACCAGAAATGAATTTGGCTATTTCTGAAACCGGTATCGGCCGCTTCCGTGTCAACATCTTTAAACAACGTAATACACTTTCCATGGTTATCCGTAATATCGTTGCGGATATTCCCAGCTTTGAATCCCTAAAGCTTCCCCCTATATTACAAAAGCTCGTCATGGCGAAAAATGGATTGATATTATTTGTGGGCGGAACTGGCTCCGGTAAATCGACCTCACTGGCCTCATTGATTGATTACCGAAATACCAACAGTGCTGGGCACATTATTACCATTGAAGATCCCATTGAGTATGTACACTCACACAAAAAATCCATCATTAATCAACGCGAAGTTGGCGTTGATACCGATAGCTATGAAGACGCCCTAAAAAATACCCTGCGCCAGGCACCTGATGTGATTCTGATTGGTGAGATTCGCGATGCCGAAACCATGGAGCATGCACTCGCCTTTGCCGAAACCGGTCACCTTGCCATCTCAACCCTACATGCCAACAACGCTAACCAAGCAATTGACCGTATTATTAATTTCTTCCCTGAAGAACG
>Ga0316207_10002861_pt1 | contig 16950 bp, 16 predicted proteins | sample 6weekpyrite_MG_FD_204943 | JGI IMG/M metagenome (GOLD analysis project Ga0316207, IMG submission 204943) | Microbial mat bacterial communities from mineral coupon in-situ incubated in ocean water Damariscotta River, Maine, United States -... | ecosystem: Environmental > Aquatic > Marine >...
GCAGAAATACAAGAAAATCTGTATGAAAATACAGAATTGATGGAACGGTATGAATGGGATATCACCTTAGCAGCCGCAAATCTTTTGGGTAGGCACGTAAAAAAAATTGCACAAGCCAATACTCATCTCCAGATAGAGGCGCTAGCAAATAATAAACTTGCAAAATTTAGCACTGAGTTGCTAGCGGAAGAAATGTGCACTCATATCGAAAATGAAATTGAGCATAAAAAGCAACTAGTAACCGCTTTTTTTGGCGGTTATAGTGACTGAAAAATTATTTTTAAAAGAGTTGCGATTGACAGAAAAGTGTATTTTTTGAGTAATAGAAAATAAGAGAAAGGTAATGGTTTCATACGTAGTCCTGGTGAATGGGAGTCGATTAAAGCATTAAGAAGCAAAGAGCACGAAATGCATATTGGTGATGAGCACATCTTAGGTGATAGCGATAGGGCGTGCATCAACTGATATTGCAATCATCTTCCGGTGAGGCAACCTGCAATATCAAAAGCGAGTAAACGAGACGCTGATTTTCGTGAAGAGAATAATGTAAATTGGAAACGTGTTTTGAAGTGAATGTGTGTTGAGTTATTATATTATCAGAGTCCCCTAAGCCCAATCTCGGGTGGCTCCTGAGATTGTTTGTCTGTTTAACAACGATATAGTTTTCGTTCCATCCTAACTCCAACACAATACCGTCAACGACACCACCTACAGAATCAGCTGTAATGTCGTTATCTAAATAATAGTTGTCGTTTATCCGATTAACATAGTACCCATTGTGAATGTTTAAATTTTCTGAAAATACATCAAAGCCAGATATGAGGATAAATGTCAATAACATACCGAGACCTGACAAAGTCATTCCAATTTTTATATTGCGATCCATTCATTTACTCACTAATATCATCTGATTGCTTCTCCCCGCCATTTACTCACTCATATCACAAGTGTCAAATGTAAGGCCAGCCCCAAGTTTTGATAATTATTGTTGAAGAGATTGGCTGGTGTGGATTGGGTGTTCAGGAAATTGAAGGTCTAATTGTTAATTTATTTACAAATGTTCTATATTTTCCTGAATCCTTTGCAAAATATCAACGAAGGGCGGCTGTGACTGATAATACAATGATTCAGACTTCAAATATTCCTTAATATACATTTGCCGGGTTTCAGGGTCAGTTAGTAAAAATGCCTCATTTTCAGCAATTGCCTGATTGTCCCCCTGGCGGAAACGCACTTGTTTACGTTCATGGTATTTTTCAGTACCGATAAAATCTAACACCATATCGTTTGATAGCAAGCAGTAAATATCATAGTAATGGCGAAGAAAGTTGATGGGAAATGTGTTGTCGGCTTGTTGCTGACGAAATTTGGTGGAAACAGTCTGCAGCTTCTCGACAAATGTAAAGCCTGGGTGATAACACTTGATATCTACAGCTCGATTATCTTCTAAACCTAAGCTCGTGTTCGATGCTTGTTCATAAGTCCAAGAAGAAATAGTGACAGCTTCATTCGGAGCTGTGTCATCAAAACCCAATTCCAGCAAAATGCCTTGTTTCAATCCGCCTATACTTTCGAGGTGACTTTCGTAAGAAAGCCGAATGCCACCGCTTCGATATTTTTCATCATCAAATGCCTCATCTCTTGATACATCTACAATTCCTGGAATAGCAATATTTTCAGCCAACCAGTCGTAAAAAATTTTTCTTGATTGATTGTGTGCCGGTTTATCATGATTTTTTCCTATCTTTACATTGATAGTGTCACAACAAGTGGGATTAATCCGAATATCAATATCTTCAGAAAAACGGTGAATAATTCCATAGCCCTTTGAAAGCGAAGTTCCACCTTTCAATTCAAAGTCGAAACCTTGTTGGGTCAAGCCATAAAGGCAATGCATGATCCAGTAATCTTTTTCGATTAACTGGGGAATAATATTTTTTTCAGCTGCAACTATACGAATTAAATCAGAGAAGTTCGGGTGTTCATGCAGAAACATCTATTAGACGCTGGCGCTGGAAGGATTGGTGACGACTTCTTCAAAAAACTTTTTAGTACGGACCTTGCCATATTTGCGCGCTGTAGACAGTAATTTCTTGTCATCAAGTTCAAGCGCTTTTTCACGAACGCGACCTAATAGGGCATTACGATCTTCCGCGACACGATCAAGATTGTTGAATAGGTCAACCAGCAGAAATTCTTCTGTGACTTTCCTGGGGAGATCCATTTTGCGTTGAAAATCGAAGGTTCGTCCGCCAAGCGTAAATACGCCATGACGTTTTTTGTTATAAACAACCTGTGTGTTATAGAACTGTGTAGTACCAACACCCAGGGTATTGTAAGAGTTAGGCGAGGTTAGCAGAAAGTTTTTATCTTTCAGAAAGGTTTCAACCAACTTCCTGTCTTCAGCAGGTGCAGTACCAAAGACGGTTTCTTTGGGGTAGTAGTACAGTCCATTTTGCAGCTTTTGCAAAAAGCCTTCATTAACCAGCTCGCGCAAATGACGATCAATGCTTTTTGACCACTGTTCGAGGTCGGCGCGTCGATACACTTTGCCTGGTTTCAGGTGTCTTTTTAATCTATCAAGCTGTTTCATGTCATTTCCTCTGCTGTAATTTTAGCAAAGATATCAAAAAAGTCGAATAATTTATTAAAAAAACATGCAAAACTATTCTTAAGTAACTGAAATATGGTTAATAATGAAATATTAACAATTAGTTTATCGGCCAAATCGGGAAAAGTTTGAAATGTTAATTATCTCTGTAGCAGCTCTACTGCAAAAAATACTTAAAAAATAAAAAAACGGCCCGGCTAATGTCATTGCGTTGAGTGTACTAGCCCGCATTTCTCACAGGATTCACGAATTCTTACTTGATTCTTGATCCCTCAATGAATTTTCTTCCTTCGGAAATACAGTCTGTATTCCGCTCAGTCAGAAAATCCCTTGAGGGATCAATTCTCAGCGCGATAATCTCGCGATCCTGTGAGAAATGCGGGCTAGAATTAAAATCTTAATTAATCTCAGTCACCGAAATTATTCCCAAAAAATTCGTTATTTGATTATAGTGGTTATTGGCAGTGAAAAATTACGTGGCTGGATTTTCGAAATTCTTGTGAAACGTTGTTACGGATACACACATAATGTTATGGATTAGAAAGGGAAAATATAATGTCTGAAATTGAAATTAATGAACTGAAAATTAGAAAACAAGAATTAGAAAAGCGACTGGAAGAAATAGAGGCCGATTACAAACGCGGTTTATCTGCAGATTCTAAAGAACGATCGATCCAATTGGAGAATGCAGAAGTACTTTAAGGTATTGCCAAAGTAACAGCGGAAGAGCTTGAAAAATTGATACAAAGGATTGCCGAGCTAAGTAAGTAAATAACTTGAAAAGTTAATTTCTGCATCCGTTTGCGTTTTTAACAGCTACTTTTCTATCCTAAGGATTTCTCTGTAGTAAAAAACTGTCAGAAGTGGTCGCTTAGAAATGAATAAGGGCTGCGATCCCTTTTTCCTATAGAAGTTCCAGACTGGTCAGCCTTTGATACAATTAAAAACTAACAGCTGCTGACAATAGTTATTTTCTCGCTGTTTTGTATCCGTATCCCAAGGCGGATTCCATACTTGAGCCCAAAGCGGGACCGGGTTGGGTCTAAGTGAAATACAGTTACCGCTTCTTGCGCAATTGGTAGGTGGCTTGTCACTGATGGAACTCATGGCTTTGTTGGGGCGTACGAATAAGCGCAAATTCAGAACCCAGTTTTTAAAGTCATTAATTGACGCTGATTTTGTTGAGCCGACGATTCCAGATAAGTCTAGCCCGTATTTCTCACGATCCTGTGAGAAATACGGGCTAGCAGTTTAAACCAAAAATATAGATCAACCACTCGATATCCCAAGGAGAGGACTAACGGCGAATTTGATCTAATTGACACTGGGGCTGGATAACATGTTTAACTGAGAAGGCCATTGTATTTGGGACTCAATACTGATATTCATAAGGATTAGAGCAGCAGTATCCCGATTCAAATCAGTGTCTATCATCACCAGATTGTGATTTGGAGCTCTGGGCAATTATCAGATGCGCGGCATTGAGAAAATTCACCATGAATGCCGAAAAATCACCAAGTCTAATTCGAACAAAAGAGATGCTAATCAATGACCGATGGCAGTGGCAATATTCAAATTTATCAATCAGATGATGGGCAAGCACAAATAGATGTTCGATTTCAGCAGGACACGATTTGGTTATCACAAGCGCAAATGGCTGAATTGTTTGAAAAAGATACTGATAGTATTGGCTTGCACCTCAAAAATATCTATGAATCTGGGGAATTAGACCAACAAGCAACTACCGAGGAATCCTCGGTAGTTCGGCAGGAGGGTAAACGTCAGGTAAAACGGAAAATCAAATTCTATAACCTGGACGCAATAATTTCGGTTGGTTACCGAGTCAATTCAAAAAAAGGCACCCAATTTCGCATGTGGGCAACACAGCGTCTGCGAGAACATTTGGTTAAAGGCTATACTCTTAATCAACAACGTTTCGAACATAATGCGCAGGAATTAGAAGCGGCAATATCTCTAATTAAAAAAACAGCTCAGTCATCAGCGGTAACAGCCGAGACAGGAACAGGATTAGTAGAAATCGTTAGCCGTTATACCAAAACATTCTTGTGGTTACAGCGTTATGATGAAGGCTTATTAATAGAGCCGCAAGGGCATACAGGCGGCTTGTTACCAACCGAATCGGAAGCAAAACAGTTATTAATTGAATTAAAATCCAATTTAATACAACGCGGAGAAGCCACCGATCTGTTTGCAAAAGAACGAGCTGATGGTTTGTCATCAATATTGGGCAATCTGGAACAAACCGTTTTTGGTGAACCTGCTTACCCTACTATCGAAAGCAAAGCAGCACATTTGCTTTATTTTATTGTAAAAAACCATCCCTTTACTGACGGGAACAAAAGGAGTGGCGCATTTTTATTTGTTGACTTTTTACATAAAAATTATCGTTTATTAAATACAGATGGACAACCTATCGTTAATGACACTGGACTAGCTGCATTAACATTACTAGTAGCAGAATCAGCACCCGAACAAAAAGATATATTAATTCGTTTGATCATGAATATGTTAGTCGTGGAAAATTAGTTAGTTTATATTGTTACAAATTAACAAGTTCTCATGTTTTTTAAAACGCAATCCTTTGAGGCTTGCAGTCGAGATGCACTTTGTTTAAATTGAAAATCGCATTGGATAAATCGTACGCAGATATGGCGGGGTTATCTACAAAGTTCACCAAAAAGTTCACCGGAAGGTTCACCGAAAACCGAAGATCAAATTCTTGCGCTCATTCAAGCCAATACGTCTATCACCACAGAACAACTTGGTAAGGAAATTGGTATATCGAAACGGGCAGTATTGAAACAGATTAACAAACTCAAGGAACAGAAGAAATTTGAGCGAATTGCCCCAGCCAAGGGTGGTAGCTGGAAAGTATTGAAGCGAAAAAAATGACCGTTGTAGAGTAGGGTGAAAGTAGGAAAACGGCCCGGCTAATGTCATTGCGTTGAGTGTACTAGAATTAAAATCTTAATTAATCTCGGTCACTGAAATTATTCCCAAAAAATTCGTTAATTGATTATAGTGGTTATTGGCAGTGTAAAATTACGCGGCTGGATTTTCGAAATTCTTGTGAAACGTTGTTCCGGATATACACATAATGTTATGGATTAGAAAAGGAAAATATAATGTCTGAAATCGAAATTAGTGAACTGAAAGTTAGAAAACAAGAATTGGAAAAACGTTTGGAAGAAATAGAGGCCGATTACAAACGCGGTTTATCTGCAGATTCTAAAGAACGATCGATCCAATTGGAGAATGCAGAGGTACTTGAAGGTATTAAGTAACAGCTGAAGAGCTTGAAAAAGTGATACAAAGGATTGCCGAGCTAAGTAAGTAAATAACTTGAAAAGTTAATTTCTGCATCCGTTTGCGTTTTTAACAGCTACTTTTCTATTCTAATGATTTCTCTGTAGTAAAAAACTGTCAGAAGTGGATGCACGGAAACTAAAAAGAGATACGATCTCATTTTATACCCCATTTTCTCGCATGCTCCGCAGGGTAAAAAGAGGCAACCTAATTTCTTAGGGCAGCAAGGTGTTCGTCTTGAAATGGAATAGGCATTCAATTCACCGGAATACGCACCTGTGCTTAAAGGAGCCAAGATTGGTCGTAATGATCCTTGCCCTTGTGGCAGTGGAAAGAAATATAAAAAATGTTGTTTGCATTAGTAATTGGCAAAAAGAGTTATGGCTCTAGCACCAAGGTTTTGTATGGTTTAATAGTAAGCATTAATGCATAGCATAACTATGCAAAAACATTTAAAATTAAACTTGAATTAGGTTTAATAATGGCTAAAATTGCATAGCATGACTATGCAAAAAACTAAAAAGTTGAACCAAACTCCTGTCTCGGCCAGGGTGAAGCTTGCATCGATATTGACTGATGGTTTGCTGGTTGACCGTAACTATCTGAAAAATAAGGGTATAGAGCGCCCTTTGGTGGATTATTATCTACGATCCGGTGGGCTCGAAGCAGTTGGTCGCGGTGTTTACCGCCGTCCTGGACCGGATTTGAAGTGGCAGCATGTGGTGTATTCCTTACAAGTGTTGAATTATGCAATTTACGTGGGAGGGCGTTCGGCATTAGATCATCAAGGTTTGGCGCATTATCTTCCGTTGGGGGAAAAAGAAATCATCCATTTATATAGCGCAAATAAATTACCAGCCTGGTTACACGAGATGAAAACCAATGCCTGTTTTAAACAGCATTCATGTTCCTTATTTTCAAAGGAGGCTGGTGAAATGGGATTGACCACCTTGCCATTTGGTGGCTGGGATTGGCCGTTGAGTTATGCAACCAGGGAACGCGCCTTGATAGAGTATGTGGATGATTTACCTAACAAGGCTGCCTTGGAAATAGCAGATAAATATATGGAAAGTGCCATAACGCTTCGTCCTGATTTGTTAATGTCTTTGTTGCAAGCGTGCAAACGAGTGAAAACAAAACGCTTGTTTTTATGGTTGGCACAACGCCATAAACATGCCTGGTTTTCGCGGTTGGATATCCCCAATGTCGAACTCGGTAGCGGTAAGCGGGTAATTTTCAAAGAGGGTGTTTTGGATAAACAATTCAATATAACGGTACCCAGTGAATACCTAGATGGAGGCAATGGTGATGGAGCCGAGCAACCGCTATTTTAAACAAGGCGAATTGTTGGTGCAGATATTACCGCTATTGGCAAACTATGAATGTTTTGCTTTAAAAGGCGGTACAGCCATCAATTTATTCGTGCGTGATTTGCCGAGATTGTCAGTTGATATTGATGTAACGTATATGCCCCTTAAACCGCGGGACATTGCATTAAAAGAAATTGATGCGACATTTCGTGCGCTAAAAGGCGACTTGGAAAAACATTTACCCGGTGTGCAGGTGACAAGCACTGTTTTGCTAAATTCAGATGTTATTTATAAATTGATTGCACAGCTGAAAACGATCCAGGTAAAAATTGAAACCACGCCTGTAATGCGCGGCGTGGTTGAAGAGTCGGTGGAAATGGAGGCATCTCCGCAGACGCAAGAAAAGTTTGGTTATGCAAAGTTGCCTGTGGTGGCGTTTAATGATTTATATGCTGGAAAGCTTTGTGCTGCATTGAGTCGTCAACATCCAAGAGATTTATTTGATGTCCGGCAATTGCTGGATATAGAAGGGTTAAGCAAAGAATTATTTGAGGTGTTTTTAATTTATTTAATTTGCAGTAATAAACCGATTGCTGAGTTACTTGCACCAAGAGAAAAAGATTTTAAACAAGAATTTATGAATGAGTTTCAGGGTATGACGAGCGAGTCGGTGAGTCCTGCGATGTTAACTCAAACGCGATCAGAATTGATTGCCGCAATTCGTCACAATCTAGGTGAATCTCATAGGCAATTTTTGATGTCAGTTAAACGCGGGAAGCCAGATTGGGGCTTATTGAGTCATATTGATATTGGAAAATTCCCCGCGGTGCAATGGAAGCTACATAATATTGCTAATATGGCAAAATCAAAACATCAAGCGGCTATCGTAAAACTTGAAAAAGTATTGTATGGATAAAAATGCCTGAATACCAATTCGTCGAAAAACCTTTCCGCGCGGATTCGCGGAGGAGGTTGGCGAGCTTAGGAGTAAGCTATGCGACGGTGAGTCGGGCGGTTAAAGCTCAGAGGATGTCAAATGAAAGGCCTGATAATCATATAGCCAGTCTCCCAAAGTTCAGTGCCAGTTGTTAAACTGGTGTTGGACACATAAACCAAACTATTGGGAGACTGAAATGAAATTATATTGTGGAATGGATTTGCATTCAAATAATGTTGTTGTAAGAGTGATTGATACAAATGATAAAACATTGTATAGAAAAAAATTACCCTGTGAATTGGGAATTATTTTAAAAGCACTAAAACCCTATAGTAAAACAATTGAAGGCATTGCAATTGAATCCACGTTTAACTGGTATTGGTTAGTGGATGGCCTTCAAGAACAGGGATACAAAATTCATCTTGTGAATACAGCTGCAGTAAAACAATATGAAGGACTAAAACATACTGATGATGATTCTGATGCGTTTTGGCTTGCGCATCTACTACGTCACGGTATTTTACCAACGGGTTTCATTTATCCCAAGGAGCAACGAGCAGTTAGAGATTTAGCACGTAAGCGTAGCCAATTAGTACAAAATAAAACAACTCAAATATTAAGTTTGCAAACGCTCCACATTCGTAATACCGGTAACGCGTTAAGTTGTAATGCTATCAAAAAACTCACAGTAGAAGATATTAAAGAAAGATATAGCGATGCCAATTTAAGATTGGCAATGACAAGTAATTTAGTGATTTACTCAGCATTAAAAGAACAAATTCGAATTATTGAAAATGCGATAGTTGATCAAATAAAACTGGATGAACGGTTTCAGAGTCTAATGTCGATTGATGGGATTGGAAAAATACTCGCATTAACCATAATGCTTGAAACTGGTGATATCAGTCGCTTTGAAAATGTTGGCAACTATGCATCGTACTGTAGATTAGTTGGTAGCTCAAAGCTGAGTAATGGCAAGAAAAAAGGCAAAGGAAATACAAAAAATGGAAACAAATATCTTTCTTGGGCTTATGTGGAAGCAGCCAATTTTTGTATTCGATACAACGAACATGCAAAACGCTACTACCAAAAGAAATCTGCAAAAACAAAATCTGTTGTAGCTTTAAAAGCATTGGCGCATAAGCTAGCACGAGCTAGCTACTATGTCATGCGTGACAATGTAGATTTTGATAGTAGGAAACTGTTTTGTTAGGTTAGCATTGAGAGGTCAAGCCGGACATGGGGTTGGTTAAAAACCACAAGGCCTGATTGGATGGCCTCTCAATCTTGTTTATTAAAAGTTTACAACTGATACGCCCATACCTTGAGCCACACGGGTCTGGTCTGCTTCGGTGGATAACCACTAAACCTGTTGCGATAACGCAATTGGACAAGGTCTGGTACCAATAATTTTCTGGGGTATGTAAATGCCAGGGACTTGAGAGAAACCAGTATTACTCTTATTGTCTTGATCCTGATGGGTGACTGATGCGCATTAGTTAAGAATGCCAAATCACTAGATAGAGAAGCTGGGTGTGTAATTAGTGTATTACTTTGAAACCAAACAAGAAGATAAACAGTAATTTAATAGCACAAAGAAAAGATTTTGCGCTATTAAATTACTGTTGCTTGTTGACAAGAGACTGGCTAATGGGTGACCCCTTTTTTCTGCAGCACACAGCATTGAATTTATAGCAAAGGATTGTTGGATTGCAAAGTCTTATTTTATTGACTTTTCGTATAGAATTCTCGAAGGATTGTTAATTTATCAGACTATTGTCGCTTTCAGGAAATATTCTAGAAAATAATGAAAGAGAACAGGGATGAGCATTGTTGTGCGCGCTTTAGCGGCTGCAGACTGTCTTATCTCGGCCAGGAACTCAAGTCACGGAGTGAAATTAATACTATAAAGCCCTTATTAACTTTTTGAACCAACGTATTAATCCAGATAGCCACCCATTTTGAGTTATAGGTTTTTCATCACCTGTAGTAATTGAAGTTGCTATTTCTTTTTGCTTATCGTAATGTGCTTTCGTTCGTTGATCTAATAATCGACTTGCGGAAATTTCTACCCTGGTGCATTGTGTATCCCATCGGACTTTGTTGTGTACTATCCAATAATGAGATTTGCAGTCAAAGCTCCAGTTACCAATCGAAGGTTTAAGGGAAATTGATACTCCATCATAAACTAGCTCCCAGTCTGTTGGGGTGAGAGGAGTCACGACTTCTTTTCCGCAGCCACAGCAGCATTTATGAATAGCTGTCGCTAAATCTATAGCAATATAAATTGTCTTTTCTTTAAGTTTTTCTGGAATAGTGTTAACAAATTTATGGGATAGTTTTATAGCCTTCATGATATTTTATCCAAATTCGTTATCAAGTTACCGTCAATGGTGTAGTTACTAGAGTGTTCATTTTCAAAGTCGGCGTAAAAACCGAACATTTTCTTCCACTTAATCACAGCTAATGTAGCGTTCAACGCATTTAAGTCTGCGATTTGGATATTCGTGGAATATGCGTTGTTATCCCCACTTTCTGTAAAACCCACATGACTGCGAAAATGATCGCGTTTTTCCGGAGTGTTTGCTGTTACTCGAGCGATGCCAATAAGTTTGTCGTTTATGATATTGATGCCCATACCCACATCTACAAACGATGTGTTGTTAGCTTCCAGCTTTATCACAATTGGTTTTTTAGCTTCTCCGGTATCGATGCATAAAAACACAAAATTCATCCCGTTGAGTAGATTGGTATTATGCTCATTTATATAGACTGGGTGTGGAATAATGTTTTTGTGCATTTGTGAGTATATGTTAGCTAAGTACTCGACTTTTTTTATACGCCCCCGAATTTTTTCGAGTGTTGGCGCGCCTGGGCACTTGAAAGCATTATGCTGAAGAAAATCGTCACCATCGAAAAGATGAATTTCCTGAATAGGAGTTTTCGCGATTAGGTCAAGAACGTATGACCCAGTTCCTCCCAAACCGATGATAGCAACCTTGTTTAACTTGAGTTTGTTAGTGATTGCAGCAATGCCGGCCCGCGTCGAAGCTGAGTCGCTGTAGTTAAAAACCGATTCGCTGTCACCAGATTCAATAACAACATATGTTTGCGCTGTCGCCGAGGGATCAATTGCTCGAGCATGCCGGGATATCATATCTACGTAGGTAGTCATTTTATGGTGGTAATCTTTATATCCCTCTTTCGGTTTGCTTGAGAAAGAATGATCGATGACCAAACCTTCGCATAGTTGTTGGCGATTACTTGTGTGCTCAATGTGCCGTAGTTTGTTGCCATCCTTGTCACAAGGATGATCCCCGATATAGAAAGCCTTATGGTCCGTAGGAGGCACGGTATTATCCCCGTTTACCTCGAGAACAGATACCAAGGCGCCGTGTTTTACCTCCTTTTTTTCGTTCACGTAAGGCACATTGTGCAGGATGAGGTGGCCAGACTTTATAGCCACCTCGTACCCATCCCTTTGAAGCTTCTTTAGGTCATCATTACGATTTATCTGTTGCTGTGACATTGATAATCATCCCCTCTTTTAATATTAGGTTTTCACCTTCCTCCAAGGTGCCTTCTGGCTTGTTTCCATGTCCCCTGCGGTAGGTAATAGTGAAACAAATGAATTCGCCGTTTGGTGGATCGTCAAAAGCTAGATTCACCAGATCAGATTCGGTCAGTTCAGTTTTGCTAACAGTTTTTTCCCGACCGTTCACAATTATCGTATAAGCTTTATTTTGTTGTGGTGCTTCTGTGGCCTTGCAATTTTCCATGGGGGTTGCTCCTTATTAATGTAAAAAGTTTTGCTAAGCTGGCCGCTAATCAAACTTAGCTATTATGCAAAGTGTAGCAAGCATGCTAAGTATGTCAAGCAATATTCTAGTGTTTGCTTGTAATAATTAGCATGCGTGCTATTATTACCCCTTAAATACAGTTGGTTAAAAATTTTATGGTGAAATCTAAAGCAAAAGAATCAGAAAGCAACTCTGAGTTGGGTGCATTTCTCTCAAAACTTCGTAAAGATAGTGGTTTTAGTTTGCGAGGTGTTGAGGATGCAACCAGTCGCATGGTATCTAACGCTTATTTAAGCCAACTAGAAAAGGGCAAGATAAAAAAGCCGTCGCCTAATATTCTCTATAGCTTGTCTGATGTTTACGGAGTTAAGTACGAAGAACTTATGCGTCTTGCAGGTTATTCCCCTGGTGACGCGGATGCCTCAATATCATCGAATACAGAATCTGACAGTGGATTTTCAATTAAAAATCTAACCGCTGACGAGCGCACAGAATTAATGGAATACTTAAAGTTCTATCGATCCCGCAAAGGTAAAAAGAAGTAATTACCCTAATTTAGATGAGCTTGCTAAAAGGGTATTTATTGACAATTGTAGATAAAATGCTAAAGTTTGTAGCGATTTTTCTGAGAATTTAATTATTTGACGAAATATGTACTATTGTTTCAGCACGATAACCGAAAGGGAATGATTTTTGAGTCTGCTGAATGTAGAAAAGTGGGTTCATCTATTATTGTTTGATATTAGAAGGTCTTAATGGTTTAAGATTGGAGATTAAATGGACGCTGAAAAAATAAAACAGTTGTCGCAAAATGCGACTTGGTTAGATTCAAAAGCTGGACAAGATGCATTAAAAAAAGCTGTAGAAAAGGCAAAAGAAACGACTTCTCGATTGGATAAAGAGAGGCAAGTCAGTGTAGAGGACCTTCATAGACATTTTACGCTTTGACAATAAAATAAAAGGAAAACTTCTACGAAATGAATGATCCGCTTGAGGTTTATCCTTATTCTATTGATAAACTGATTGAAATAATCGCTGACAAATCCAAAAACCCTCAAGACGTTATTTTAAATAAACTCCACCATATATACTTCCAAGGCTATTGTGATGACATAGGTGTAAAAACAATTGTCGTTGAGAATAGTTACGTCGACCAACATTTTCTTGAAGACTATTCGGCATATTATGTTCGGTGTTTTTATAAATATGAACGGTTTTGTACTAGAGTTCATTTTTTTGAGGATGAATTTACTAGTGAGGAAATGCTCTCAGTTTTGAGTGGGAGTGATGGAGAATTCGAGGAAAAACTTAAAAAAAGCTATTTGGGATTTTCTGTTATAAAGCCGTTGCCTCAAACCGTTATAGGTCGAACTTGTTTAAAAAATTATCCGAATAATGAAAATGCTGTTAGATATTTTCCTTCAATTCGCAAGTACGAAATAAACTTATTCGGAATTAATTTAGCCGTAGAATCTTTGGCGTTTCAAGAGCAAGATCGTGTAGCTGCTGCCTGCGCGACAAGTGCACTTTGGTCTGTTTTTCAGGGAACTGGAAAAGAATTTCAACATATCATCCCGTCACCAGTGCAAATTACTCAAGCTGCGACAGAAAAACAGCCGCTTGAGTCTCGTGTTTTGCCAAACCGGGGGCTTACTACATCGATGATGGCTCATGCGATACGACATGTAGGACTCGAACCAGACCTTTTAAAAGTTTCGGATGAATATATTTTAAAAAGTACATTATATGCGTATCTCAAAGGGCGTATTCCTATGATCTTGGGAATAGAACTTTGGGATACGTCGAACACAAATGATGAAACAATCGGATTTCATGCTGTAGCAGTGACTGGATATCGGCTAAATGATGACAAAGATTCTTCCTATGGAGAAAGTGGGTTTAGGCTTAGAGCAACACGAATAGAAAAAATTTATGTTCATGATGATCAGGTTGGGCCTTTTGCACGAATGGAATTGGATGGGAAAACGGTGAATATTGGAATGAATGAACATAATAATCCAATAGAAAGAAAATCATTATCCACATCTTGGATTGGAAAAGATGAAAAGATTGGAAGTATCCGTGCGTTACCGTCGATTTTGTTAGTCCCTTTGTATCATAAGATAAGAATTCCGTTTAAAAGCATTCATGACGTTATAATTTCATTTGATTTTGTTATTGAAGTATTAAAACAAATGCCAGATAGTCTAATGAATGATGAGAAAAGGTTGGAATGGGATATTTATCTGACGACAAACAACGATGTCAAAACAAATATTCGAGAGGGAGGTTTGCTTAAGGGTGAGCCGCTCAGAGATTTTTTACTTAACGGAATGCCTCACTTTTTATGGCGCGCCACTGCTTTTCAAGGTGACGAGGAAATACTAGATTTATTTTTTGACGCCACAGATATCGAACAGGGCGTGTTTTTTCTTGGGGCAATAGAGTATGACGATGATTTGTCACTATTTATAAGGATATTGTTAAAAAATAAATCAATTAAAAAACATTTTGTAAAAGAGTCTAGTTGGCAAATTATTAATTGGTTTGCTGAGCAAGAAGTTGAAGGGTTAGATGAGCATTTAAGTGAAGCTGATATTCATTAGAGTGGGATTTCTCCGCGGATTCATACACTGGAAAATGGGGTCGTAGCCGTTATTAACTATTAATCAAATTCAAATACAGAAAGTTTATTAGCGAGAGCATAGTTGACAACAACAATGTTGGTTACCTTGATGGTGGTCTCATACGTAGTGCAGGCGGTTGTGAAGAGAATAATGTAAATTGGAAATGTGTTTTGAAGTGAATGTACGTCACATTATAAATTATCAGTGCTCCATTTATCTGTACATGCTAAAACTGCTACGTCACACTCATGCCAGGGAAGATCGCACATAGCAGGTTGATCATTACCAAGACAGCCACAATAAATTGCTAAGTGTAAAATATGCCGGTTCGCTTTATCATTTTACTATCGGAGGAAATGCGCCGAAGAATATTTATCTCAAAGTTAGGATGTTTTTTAATAGTGTTTTCGTCCTAGTTTGTAATTCCCAATAAATAATAAAAACACCAAACATCATTAGAATGATTGAAGATGGCTCTGGTATCTTCGTTGTTGAATACCGCCAAATGTTGTCACCATCACCAACATACAAATTACCCATGGAATCGAACACCAAATCTGTGGGGCCAATTGAAGGTGCTGGATTTTTTCCGACAAATCCAGATGCAAACAACTGTTTATTTCCCTCTAAGTCAAATTCATAAATTTCCCCTAAAAGCACATCAACAACTAATAATGTTTCATCGGGCGTAAACTCTGTAAATGTTGCGCCATATCCAGATACTGACCCAAGATTGTTGTTATTTCCACTGGTATCATATTGATAAACACTCCCGGTTATATGTTCTGTGTAATACATATTTCCATCATCATCAAATGTTATACCATATGGTGTTATGGTGCTGGATAAGTAGGTTTCTGTGTTTCCAAATTCGTCTATTTTTGTTATGTCGCCATTACCTTCTGAAACATAAAGATCGCTACCAAATGAACTAATGGAAGAGGGATAATAAAATCCAGTGGCAAAAGCGGATTTACTGTCGTTGTTCGCAACATTATATAGGGTACTATTGGGGCCGGTACTGGAGTTAACAAAAAGTTCGTTTTTATCAGAAAATGTTAAATCTGTTGTGTAAGGTAAACCTGTAGCAATAACCTCGTAATTGTGTGATCCGGTTGTTGCAGGGCTAGTAATTTTTAGTACGCGCCCACCAGCATAATCAGAGACATATAAATCACCATTTTGCGCAAAGGCCATTCCATCAGCAGCACCAATACCATTTGTGACTAATTCGATTTTATAGTTTGAATCTATCGCAATAGGCATTGAAAAAGCAACTGGGCTTAGTGCGAAAAACACTAACATAAATAAAGTCCGAGTATTTTTCAATTGACCTAGTCCTGTAATGGTTCGTTGCAAGAAACTCTACCTTAATTTCTAATGTAAAATAGCGATCTAAGAATTGAGCTGAAAGATTATCATTTTAATTATTTTGGATAAAGGCAAAAGATTGTGGGATAAATACACAGGCTGATCCCATGTAAGTAGTATTTATTTCAGATTATGGTTAAATTATCGACTCAAATCCAATCAATATCAATACTGTAAATAACAACAGCATTAAACTATTTTTGCTAAAATAATACAACGTCTCCAAACAAAGCATTTATTCTCTCCCATGCACAAAGACCAAAACAACACCCTCATTTATTCCCCCTCAGACATTTGCCGTTTTATGTCTTCTCCTTTTGCAGCCTGGATGACACGTTATTCAATCGAAGTACCAAACAGCAACTATAAACCAGATGAAGCCGACGCCATGTCTGGATTGTTGAAACAAAAAGGCGGCGTGTTTGAAGCCGAATTGCTGGAAAAGTTTAAAGCAGAAGGAAAAACGGTATCAATTATCAATGGCGATAGCATTGAAGAAAAACGACTCAACACCATTGCAGCGATGAAAAAGGGCGCAGAGATAATTTACCAAGCTTGTTTGCAAAACACTCCTTTTACCGGGTTTGCGGATTTTTTGGTGCGTGTCACAGGGAAAAGTGATATTGGTGATTATCATTATGAGGTTTGGGATTCCAAATTATCCAAGTCAGCAAAACCCCAGTTTGTCTTGCAATTGTGCTGTTATGCGGAAATGTTGGCCCAGGACCAAGGTTGTTACCCCAGGGATGTGGTATTGATATTGGGCAATGGTGAATTGTTGTGTTTGCCTTTGCTCGATTTTCGTTATTATTATTTACATCTCAAAAAACAATTTTTAGTGTTTGAAAACAAATTCAATATTAACGATGTGCCAGACCCAGCCGATTCCCGCAGTTGGGAAGGCTGGGCACAGGTCGCTGAAGCGTTTTTTAAAGAACGGGATCATTTAAGCCAAGTGGCGACGATG
>Ga0316207_10002862_pt1 | contig 16942 bp, 14 predicted proteins | sample 6weekpyrite_MG_FD_204943 | JGI IMG/M metagenome (GOLD analysis project Ga0316207, IMG submission 204943) | Microbial mat bacterial communities from mineral coupon in-situ incubated in ocean water Damariscotta River, Maine, United States -... | ecosystem: Environmental > Aquatic > Marine >...
CCCTGTTATTACACGCTATCGGCAAGCTTTAATAGATTTGTTTTGGTAACCAGGTTGCTATGGCAGGCCAGATTTCTTTAGGCCAGGTCATTTCGTAACATGAGTCTAGCGGCTGTCTTGGTCTCTGGAAGAGGCTCAATGGTCGTAGCGAAAGACAGCCATTTATATGATGACTCATAGTCACGGCGAATAAATATCACTTCAATGTCATTCCTGCGAAAGCAGGAATCCATCTTGATACGTTATGGATGTCTGGAGCCCTGTTATTACACGCTATCGGCAAGCTTTAATAGATTTGTTTTGGTAACCAGGTTGCTATGGCAGGCCAGTAGGCAATGGCACATAACGCTAGCACCTGGATAAAGATAAACGGCACAACACCTTTATAGATTTGCAAGGTTGAAACTTCGGCGGGTGCCACGCCACGCAGGTAAAACAGCGCAAAGCCAAAGGGCGGCGTTAAAAATGAGGTCTGCAGGTTAATTGCAATCATAATGCCGAGCCACACTGGGTCGAGTCCCATCGCAAGCAGGATAGGCCCGACGATTGGCACAACGACAAAGGTAATCTCAATAAAATCGAGAATAAACCCAAGTAAGAACATCAGTAGCATCACCACGAGCATCGCACCAAACACCCCGCCGGGCAGGCCCGTGAGGATCTCACGTACGGCCTCATCGCCGCCAAAGCCGCGAAATACAAGTGAAAAGATCGACGCACCGATGAAGATCAGGAATACCATACTGGTGACACGCGTGGTGCTTTGCATGACATCGCGCAGCCGCGAAAGCGAAAATTCACCACTGAAGACAGCGAGCAGGATTGCACCCATGGCGCCGACAGATGCCGCCTCGGTTGGCGTTGCCAGCCCACCCATGATCGAACCGAGTACGGCAACAATGAGCAACAGTGGCGGCATTAAGACATAAATGACGCGCACGGTGAGTGAGCGCTCACTGTTATTATTTATTTCCTCTGTAGGTAAGGCCGGCATGCTGCCGGGCTTAAGCCAGGCGACGGCAAAGATATAGATCAAATACATACCCACCAGCATCAAACCAGGAATCAGTGCACCGGCAAACAGGTCGCCGACTGAAACGGTTTCAGGCGAGAAGATACCCATGTCGAGTTGCGCCTGTTGGTAGGCCGAGGACAGTACATCGCCGAGTAACACAAGCACGATGGACGGCGGGATAATCTGACCGAGTGTGCCAGAGGCGCAGATCGTGCCGCAGGCCACGGCCGGGTCATAGCCACGGCGCAGCATGGTGGGCAGTGACAATAAGCCCATGGTTACGACCGTTGCACCGATGATACCGGTACTGGCGGCCAGTAACATGCCAACCAGTGTCACCGAGATACCCAGACCACCGCGCAGTGATCCAAACAGTGCGGCCATGGTTTCGAGCAGGCCTTCCGCAACACGTGATCGCTCCAGCATGATGCCCATGAAAATAAACAAGGGCACCGCAATGAGGGTTTCATTCCCCATGATGCCATACAGACGGCTTGGCAGTGCCTGTAGAAAGTCGGTATCAAAGTGACCGGTGCTTGAACCGATGAGTGCAAAACCCAGTGCGGTGCCGGCAAGGCTCAGTGCAACAGGGTAGCCTGACAGCAGTACCAGGCACACTGTCACAAACATGATCAGGGCAAGGTAGCTCTCCACTAGCGGCCCTTCCCTGTTGTCGGTTCACCTGAAATGATGACAAGACTCTTCAGGATCATAGCAATGCCCTGTAAACCCAGCAGTACTGGCATTAGCAGCATGCTGGTTTTAAGTAGAAACACGCCCGGTAGTCCACCCGCTTCGCGAGACCCTTCCAGCAATGACCATGATTGCACGACGTAGTCCCAACTCATCATAAAGATAAAAATACAGACGGGCAGCAACAGGAAGATTGAGCCAAGTAGGTCGACCCTGGCCTTACCGCGATCAGACATACGGTGATAGAAGATATCGACCCTGACATGGGCATCGTGATGAAGTGTGTAGGCTGCACCGATCAGGAACACGAAGGCATGCATATAGATAATGGATTCCTGCATGGCAATCCAGCCGACGTTGAACAGGTAACGCAGTACCACAACGGCAAACTGGGTGAGCACCATGATCACGGTCAGCCAGGCAATGCTGCGCCCGATAACATCATTGCTGCGGTCAATCACGCTGGAGACTTTATTAACAAATGCTGGGTTCATGCTTGAGTATGTTTTATGCTGTATTTACAGTGAATTGTCGCACATGTTGGGCGCGGGGGTACACCGCAGGTTTGTTTATTTACTGGTATGCTCGAAGGTGCCGTCCCATTCTTCAGTGAGCAGCAACAAGTTCGTACCCTTCATACGATCAAGGTAAAGCGTGTAGACAAGGCGGTCAGGGTCTTCTTCATGGAGTTGTTCGAGTACTGCCTTTGCTTCATCCCACTTACGCGCGTAATAGAGATCGAGCGCCTGTTCAAAGCGCTTGACGGCATCGATCATCGTCTCATTGGCTTCCTCGATCCGGCAGACAGGTTCATAGATGACAACCGGTTCGGTCTTGCCTTTAACCTGGACCTTGTCGAGGCGACGAAACAGGAAGCTGTCCTGGCCCTCGCGGGTCCGTTCACCGACGATGAGTTTAACGCCGTAGAACTTGGTCAGGCCTTCGAGACGTGAACCGAGGTTAACGTTATCACCAAGTACGGTGTAGGCACGGCGGAATTCTGATCCCATGTTGCCAACATTCATCTCACCGGTATTGAGTCCAACCCCAAGGTTGATCTCGGGGTAGCCGAGCGCATCCATTTCCGGTTTCATTTCTTCGACCTTGGCGAGCATTAGCAAGGCGCCATTAATCGCATGTTTGGCATGGTCATCGTCATGCAGCGGTGCACCCCAAAAGGCCATAATCATGTCACCGACGTATTTATCAATCGTGCCCTGGGTGTTAAAGATGATCTCGGTCATCGGCGTAAAGAAGCGATTAAGCATGTCTTTCAGTCCGGATGCGGTAAGCGATTCACTGATCGTGGTGAAGCTGCGAATGTCGGCAAATAACACGGTCATGACACGACGGTCACCTTCAAAACCGAGGTCTTCCTCGGTCTCCAGCATCTGGTCAACCAGCGCAGGCGGGACATATTGACCGAATTGTTCACTGAGTGCTTTTTTACCTTGCGACTCAAACAGGTAGCCATAAGCAAGGTTGGACAGTGACAGGACAACAATCATGATAAACGGGCTGGCGACGGCGACCACGAAGTTATATTCCGTCCACAGCCAGAAATTAAAGGCAAGTACCCCGCCGCCACTGAGCAGGAACAGAAGCATCGATTTTACCGGGCTCATGTAGGGCAGGATGATGGCGAGCAGCAGACCGAATACAAGTGTAATAACAAAGTTCAGCCCCTGCGCAAACTCGGGTTCTTCAGGGAATGTCAGTTTAATAGCCGTATCGGTTGATTCGCCAGAACTGTTTGCGACATCCATGATCCCGGCGGCAATCGTGGCGTGCACCTCGACGCCGGGCAGGATATTGCTGACCGGTGTCGAAACCAGGTCGAGAAGACCGGTGGCGCTGGCACCGATAAAGGCAATGGTACTTTCAAGTTTGCTGGGATCAGCGGTGCCTTGCAGTACGTCAGTGGCCGGGATATAGGTAAAACTGTACGCGGGCCCACGGTACGGCACGAGAACCGATCCTTCACCATCCGTCGGCACACTGATGAGATCACCATCAATGTCGATGGATTCCACGACATCAAGATCGGCAATTGGCGCAGTGGTGACGGTAATGATTTCACTGGCGAAAAACTTTCTCACCGCCTCCAGTGATAGCGATGGGTAGACCTCGCCCTTATATTTGAATACCAGGGGTGATCGGCGAATCACCCCATCCGGATCCGGGTTGGCGGTAAATGCCCCGCCAAAATTAGAAATTCCTTGCAGGATCTCGATATTCGACAGGTAACCGGTTTTTTCCACGATGGTTGAGTTATCAAGTTGATCAAGATTAGTCACGTTAAGTGGCAGGCCGATTACACCATACTCTGCCTCTTCATCGAGGAACGAGTAACCCATGACAATTTCTTTTTCCTGCATGGCTGTGGCAAAGGCGATATCGCCATCAATAATATCGGCGAGGCTGATAAGCGTCTCATTGACCACGGCATCGACTTCGTACTTATCAAGAATATCGAGTACCGAGATCGCGACATTGGCCTCGGGTTCGGAGAACACCACATCAAACACGATCACGGCCACGCCGGCTTCGCTGAGTTTGGTGACCAGGTCGGCCATTTTTGCGCGTGGCCAGGGCCAACGGCCTTCCTGGTTAATGGATTTATCATCAATATCAATGATAATAATGTTTTCAGGTGGCTCCGGGTTGTCTGGCAGGGTGGCTTTCAGACGTAAATCGTAGGCGATCCACTCCATGCGATTTCGCAAATTCTCAACGAAGGGATCATCAGAAAGCTGGAACACGAGCGTAAAGGCCACCAGGCCAATACCAATCAATATCGGGATAACGTGTCGTCGCAGCTTAGCCGGCGTCATAGGTTTATGATTATATTAGAATTCGTAGCGTAACTTTAACAGTCACACCCGGATTTGGAAAGAAATCAGCAGGGATAGCGCAGCTTAGCGAATTGAATAGGTATTGCCCGAGGTGTTGAGGCGTGCCTCGAGCGCATGGTTTAACTGACGTTCAAAATTTCGCTTGTAACGTAAATAGGTGATTGTCTGACTGACAAAGTCAGGATCGGCTACGCCTGGCTGCAGTGGTAGGTCGATATCGGTGATGTACAAGGGATAATCAGACCGGCTGAGGCGCAGGGATATAATATGATCGGCGAGCTTTTCAAACAGTGTATCGCCATGCTGGAGAGAAGAGAACTCCAGGTCATCACAAAATACCCGGTAATGAAAATGCTCATTGTTGACTTCAATAATCACCGTTACATCAATGGGACGGTTTTGGCTGATAAGTGGGTCAACCGTATAGTCCTTAATGATCCAGCGATTATTAAGCTGTTGCAGCGTGTGAAAGTTGACCTTGAGCGGAAGCCCGTCGTCAGTATGGACGCCGTTTGCACAGAGCCGTTGGGTTGCGGCATGCAGGAAGCTATCAAATTGAGCGATCGTCAAAGGTAGGCTGTAGTACTGCTGTTGCTGGGAGTACAGTGCAGCATTTTCATCGAGCACATATATCGTCGCAACATTCCCCTGGTTTTGCACATATACATCTACGTTACCCTTGCGGTGGCGTGAATACATCTGCGGCAGGTAATGATCGTGCAGTGTCAGTTCATCAAATACGACCGGTGAATAGCTATCTTGTGTCAGGGCCAGGTTTTGTAACAGTGATTTGTAAGTACCGACACGTTTATAGCTGATTTGATCCTGCTGCTGTTCAGAACGCGTTTTGTACAACAGGTAATAGTTGTCCTCTACACCAAGGATGTAGCGTGCAGACGTTGGCATATCGTTACGCAGGAAGAAACGGATTAAATCGGTAAACAGTGCTTCAACCCGTCGCGCGAGGGTGTAATCCAGTGAAGAAGAAAAACTGAATGCGCTGATAACCGGCAGTAACACCTTACCGTTTGCTTTGGCCATTTGAACATTCTTGCACAGGCATTCGATGACCTCAGTAATGCCCGTGTAATTATGTGCAAAGACTTCCTGCCATGAATTAATATGAACCTGGTCAATACTCATAACCAGGTTTTCGAGCAAGCCGCTATAACTCAGGGGGTTGTTACGATTACTGACGATTTGCCGTTCCTCATTATTGGCAGAGGATTGCATGGAGTCCATACCGACGTTAATAAACAGTATCGTGCGAATTGCATAACTGGGTTGGCTAAATTGTTCACTACTCGATTCCGGCAGGTAACCACGCGGAAACTGACTGTCGAGTGAAGACAGGATCTGCTTGAGCTCGCGGGTTTTGAGTTTACTATTGGATGTATGCAGGGTTAGTACAGTATTGGCGCCGATGAGGTGATTAAAATGACACCAGCAAAGTAGTTCGGTAATACTGCGGCCACGCTTTAGTGGTGACTGGCGGTTACGATCATAGCTATTCACATTACCACGGAACAGTAACCAGGCACCTTCTAGTTCATGGAAGGAAAGGCACTCTTCAACAAGGTTTTCCGAGATGCCTGGATTAATAATATCGATCTTGCCGGCAGTGCGTTCAAATGCCGCGTATAATTTTCGACCAAGGATAGACATGTCATGTTTGTCGATATTTGAGCCATGGGTGTTTTTGCGCGCAAATGATGACAACAGCTTGTAACTTCGGCTCAGTTCATTGACAAGATTTTTCCGCTCTTCCAATACGCGGTGGATTTTCCAGGTCGGGCGCGAATCCAGCATCAGCAAGTGCGCATCATCCCAACCCCATTGCTTAACCAGTGTCCAGAGTAATTCTGTTTTTAGATCATCTGGATCATGCTGACGCTTGTTGCTGAGGCGTATTTCTGTTTTAAAATAGAAACAACGTCGTGCAAGTTCCAGTCGGTCTTCTTCATAACGACTTTGCAGGTACTCTTCAACCTTGTGACACATCATGACATACGGGTCGAGCGCGATCAGGTCACTGACATTTTCATAGACGAGTTTTTTAAGCCGCATGCAAAGCAGTTCAATGTTCGGGAACTCACTGGCATAGGCTTCCATTAACAGGATCTTGAGAACAGACTTGTAGGGCGAATCTATACCTTTATATATCTGCCATAGTGATGCGCCGTAAAATTCTTCAGCGGGGATATTATCCAGTCCACCAAAGTCTATAATCTCGTATTCGCGGATGCGTTTTTGTTCGCGAAGTTTTGCGACATGTTTATCGTATTCGTGTTCATGCTCGGGTGGTACAAGCCACCACAACGGGTAGCGACCTGCGAGATAGATACCTGTACGGTAAAATTCTTCCAGTAGTAAATGGTGTTGTGCGGAGCCACTGTTTTCACTGTCAAGACTAGCGTGCTTCTGACTGCGGAAACGTGCTTCATCCATGAGGAAAAAATGCACTTCAAGTTCAAGTGAGCTACACCATTGGCTTAGGGCCTGGGTTTTCGTTTCGAGTAAGGCGATATCTTCTAATGACATATCGGGGCTATGACACACCCAGATATCAAAATCACTGTGCTTGGTTTGGGCAACGGTACCGCTACTTCCGGTCAGGAAGATGGAATAGATGCTGTAGCGTGACAGTGCCCGCTTGGTCAGGGTGAACTTTTTGTTAATGCGTTTGGCGGCATCCAGGCTAGCCTTGTTTGGTTTGTAATTACTGATCCCGGCAGGGGCGCTATTGGACACATAGCCCGGCAGTGACTCATCATTGATATGCAGCAACAGCGGCAGCAATTTTAGAAAATCACGTTGACGCCAGAGCAGGGCTTTATTAATGCGCGCAACGCGATCACGATTCAGGGCAACAAATCGTCGCTTGATTGTATTAATATCAATGGGTGTAGAGGAGTCCATACCCTTTATTAACGGATGTATACCTAAAATCTGCAGCTGTGATTTTCACAGAATGTGACAAATAACTGACTTTTCAGTGATATTATGAATATAAGTTGTTGATTTATATGTAATGGGGTGTGTGAGAGTTGTCCTTACTAAAGAAAAATTCGTGAAGGACGATACAATACTACTCAGATTTAGTAGTTTGGAACATGACCATTTGGGAGTTTGAGGCGGGGTATGAGTAATTCTATTGATACTATTTGGATGACAGCGCTGTTCCAGTCGTGCCCGATGGGCATGGTGATATTTGGTGATAGCGGTAAGTTGGCCTGGGCCAATGAAGAAATGGCCAGCTTGACGCGCCTGTCGATGGCGAGCTTACTGGCACTGACCGAGTCCGATACCGGCCAGCATGGTCTTGCCTGCATTTTCGAGCGCCCTGCCGAGATTGAGGTTGAAGGGGATAGCCAGCACCTTGCCCGTTATCTCGGTTGTGAATATAAAAGTATAGAGGCACCCAACGGCACAGTGCTAGAGGCGGGTTTCTTTACCGACATTTCAAATCAAAAAATGCTCGAAGAGCGTATTGATCGCCTTGTCTTGAGCGATGAAACCACGGGCACTCTTAATTTGCGTGGCATCATGCGTGATCTGGAGCCACTCATATCCCGTTGCCGGCGTTATGAAAACCCGCTATCGGTGTTGCAGATTGAATTTGATCTTGATGACGATGCCGATCTTGAAGACACCATGCTCAAGCTTAGTCGCGTGGTCCGTTCACAATTGCGTTGGGCGGATTTGGTTAGCCGTAATACAGATAACAGCTTTTTGCTGGTATTACCCGAGACAGATAATGAGGCCGCCCAACACCTGGCGACCAAATTGCTGACTACACTTGAGGCCAATACCGAGATTGAATTACCGCCCTACTATTGCGCAACGGCAGAATGGCAACGCGGTAATGATATGAACATGTTACTCAAGCGAATCAATGCCGGTATGGCGCAGGCACGTGAAGAAAATAAGGTGGTTGCAGCCTGACGTTTAATCGTCGTATTCACCCGCACGGCGCGCATCACCACGTACTTTATTTGCAGGGTAACGCTGTTCGTTGATTTCGATTTTGCGCCACGCGGCGTCGACGACATCGATATCAAGTCGTTCAGCAGTCCTTAGCAAATAGATCAGGATATCGGCCATTTCCAGGGCAACCAATTCTTTCTTTTCAGCATCAATGCTGAGACTTTGTTCTTCAGTTAACCATTGAAAATGTTCAACCAGTTCAGCGGCCTCTGCAATCAATGCCATGGACAGGTTTTTCGGCGAATGAAATTGTTCCCAATCACGGGCACGCGCAAATTCAGCAAGGTGTTTGCTGAGAGCGGAAAGACTGCCCTCGCCTTTACTCATTCAGATAACCGGGCGCGACCACGTGTCACGGCCGCGCGAACCTGGTCGGGTGCAGTGCCGCCGATGTGGTTACGGGCAGCAACTGAACCTTCGAGTGTAAGGACTTCGTAAACATCACTGTCGATGACGTCACTGAACTGTTGCAGTTCTTCAAGGCTGCAATCAGGCAGGTCTTTATTGTTATCGATGCAGAAACGCACTGACTGACCGACAATTTCATGTGCATCACGAAACGCAACATCTTTGCGTACAAGGTAGTCGGCAAGATCGGTTGCGGTCGAAAAGCCACGTGCGGCGGCTTCATACATAACGTCTTTTTTAACCTGTATGCCTTCCATCATCTCTGTATACAAGCGTACCGACGCCAATAATGTGTCAACGCTGTCAAACAGCGGCTCTTTGTCTTCCTGGTTGTCCTTGTTATAGGCAAGCGGCTGTGACTTCATCAGTGTGAGTAGTGCAGTGAGGTTACCGTAGACACGACCAGACTTACCGCGCACAAGTTCAGGTACGTCAGGGTTTTTCTTTTGCGGCATAATCGATGAACCGGTACAGAAGCTGTCACCAAGATCGACAAAATCAAACTGTGCAGACGACCACAGTACCAACTCTTCCGAGAAGCGTGACAAGTGCATCATCAGCAATGCGCCGTGTGCGCAATACTCAATGGCAAAGTCGCGATCACTGACCGCATCGAGTGAATTTTCTGCGACGCCGTCAAAGCCAAGCAGTTCGGCTGTGTAGGCGCGATCGATCGGGTAACTGGTTCCAGCCAGTGCGGCGGCGCCAAGCGGCAGGACGTTAATGCGTTGCCGTGCATCAATGAAACGTTGCCGATCACGCTCGATCATTTCAAACCAGGCCAGCATGTGGTGGCCAAACGTCACTGGCTGGGCCGTTTGCAAATGCGTAAAGCCAGGCATGATCGTATCGGCCTCACGTTCGGCAAGATCCAGTAAAATATTCTGCAAACCAAGCAAGCAGTCACACAAGGTGTCGGCTTCTTCACGCAGGAACAGACGTATGTCAGTCGCAACCTGGTCATTACGTGAACGGCCGGTATGAAGTTTTTTACCGACAGCACCGATACGGTCAGTGAGCCGTGCCTCGATGTTCATGTGGACATCTTCAAGTGATACTGACCAGGCAAAATCACCGCGTTCAATATCGGTCCGGATGTCAGCCAGCCCACCAATAATAGTTTTGGCCTCATCGTCAGTCAGTACACCGACGTGAGCGAGCATCGTCGCATGTGCAACCGAGCCCGCAATATCATGCTTGTAGAGGCGTTGATCAAAGTCCACCGAGGCAGTGTATTGTTCAACAAATTCATTGGTAGCCGAAGTAAATCGACCACCCCAGGGTTTTTTATCCTGATCGCTCATCGTCGTGTCTTTTCAATAGGTTAATCTGCGGGCAGTATAGACGATTTATGTCATTGGGTGGACTGTTGAAGCTGGAAAAGGCTGTTAAACTGTTACACAGTTCAATTTTTCAGCCACCAATATTCATAATAATGAAATGGCATGAAACAAAAACACACGACATCGATGCAGCCGCGATCACCTGTTAAGCAAGGTGAAGGCCTGTTTTTGCCCGATCTATGCAGTATACGTATGTTACTGGTGGTGATTGTTATTGCCCAGCTACTGGCGTTTGTGATCATGCTGGCAGGCAGCGTGCCGGGTCAGCGCTGGCAGGATCTGGGGTTAATTTCGTTATTTGTACAATGGTTAGTGCTCTGTAGCGTGCTGGTGTTATGTTTATTGCGACCCTGGTTAGAGCGGTTCTCGAATGCCCGGGCAGGCATGATCTGTTTTGCCATCCTGATGCTATTGACGGCGACTATCAGTGAACTGGCCTTCAGTTACGTGGCGATTCCGGGTATGGATCGTTCGACCTCGGCGCATGTTGATTTTCTCATCCGCAACCTTGCGATCAGTGCAATCATTTCATTTGTAACCCTGCGCTACTTCTATTTACAGTACCAGTCGAACCGATTGCTGCAAGCAGAAAGCCTGTCGAGAATCGATGCTTTGCAAGCACGTATTCGCCCTCATTTCCTTTTTAACAGTATGAATATCATTGCCAGCCTGACGCGCAGTAAACCAGAATTGGCTGAACAGGCGATTGAAGATTTATCACGTGTCTTCAGGGCAAGTCTTGCCCGTGCACAAAACATGATTCCACTGCATGAAGAGATCGAGATTTGTAAGAGTTACCTGCATATTGAATCTTTACGACTGGGTAACCGTCTGACCGTTGACTGGCACATCGACGAGCAAGCGGCTCAACGACCCGTGCCGGCATTGCTGCTGCAACCCTTGATTGAAAATGCCGTGATCCACGGCATCGAACCGCTTGCCGAAGGTGGCACGATTACGATCAGGGTTTTACAAAATGATACTGGAACGCTGGTCATTGAAGTTGATAATCCCTGCCCCGATACGGCATCGATTTCAAACCAGGGTAATGGCAACCAAATTGCACAGGAAAATATATCTGAGCGCTTAAATGCTATCTATGCAGGTGCAGCGGAGTTTCGTATTACTGAACAGGCACAGTGTTACAACGTGGCCATTGAGTTACCGATGCAGCAAGACACGGATGGATCCGGTAAATGAACGTACTTATTGTTGATGATGAACCTTTAGCACGAGAACGCTTGGTTGCGATGCTAAATGAACTCGGTGGTGACTATACGCTGGCGGGTGAAGCCGCTAACGGTATTGAGGCACTGGAACAAATCGCGTCATTGCAACCCGACATTGTGTTACTGGATATACACATGCCCGCAATGGGTGGTATTGAAGTTGCACGCCACCTTGTACAACAAGCCGCCTCGCCTGCCGTAATTTTTACAACGGCCTATGATGAATACGCACTGGCTGCGTTTGAGGCACAGGCGGTGGGGTACTTACTCAAGCCGGTCGATGCCGAGCAACTTGCGCGCTCATTGCACACCGCCAGTATCCTGCAAGAAGGCCAGTTAAAGGAAGTCGATACGGCAACCGGCACGAAACGATCGTTTATCAGTTTTCGTCTGCGGGGTGATATGCAGTTAGTGCCGATATCGGATGTGCGGTATTTCCGCGCCGAACAAAAATACGTAGAAATGCGTCACTCTGACGGCATTGCCCTGATTGAAGAATCACTGAAATCGCTGGAAGATGAATTCGCCGAGCAGTTTGTCCGTATCCATCGTAACGCGCTGGTGGCAAAAAAGGCTGTCGCCGGACTGGAGCGAGACAGCCTCGGGCGCAGTCATGTGCGTCTGTTTGGTTGCGACGAACGACTCGATGTCAGTCGACGTCATGTCTCGGAAGTACGCCAGTTACTAAAGTCGAGGAGTTGAGGCGAGTGGCCGTTGGCTGAGTGTGTTGTTGCCACGGATCTGCATCAGCGACCGATTAATGGACTCATCCAGGTAGCCCCCGTAGAAGTCGACCGTGGTCAAACCAATCATTTTTTCACTCAGTTCTTTACCGTCGCCGCCTACGAATGCCAGGGTTGGCGTTAACTGAACGTTATAGCGCTCGGCGATATCGGCCGGATCAATGAGCTTGCCATCGATATCACGAATATCTTCATCACCATCGATTTCTAGTACACGGATAATGACCTTGTCCGAGTACTCGCCACTTAGCAGCATGGGCTTGAGGAAATCATCTTTGACGATGCTGCAGTACCCGCAGTAGCTGGCAGAAAACATCACCAGGATGGGGACATCTTGATCGCTCGCGCGATCAGCATCGGTTTCAAGATCAGTCAGCTCGGTCAGTTTTACGTCTGCGGCGAAAAGCGGCAGGCTGAAGACGGCAGCTAAAAGTGTGATAAAAAATCTGTGTTTCATGAAATCACCAAAAAATCGTCCAACTATTATAGCCTGAGACAACACAGATACCGCAAAAGATTCACAAATATGCGAGAATTAACCAAATTTTTACTCATCGATACCATCAGGCCAGTATTGTAGTGCCTGAACCGGGTCGAAACGTCCAGGATTAATAAAATATGTCAGAAAATCAATTACGTATAGCAACTCGCAAAAGTCCATTGGCGATGTGGCAGGCGGAACATGTCGCGGCTCAGCTGACCGAGGTTCACCCGGGACTCGAGGTCGAATTGGTGACATTTACCACCCAGGGCGACAAGATTCTCGATACACCATTGGCTAAAATTGGTGGTAAAGGCTTATTTGTCAAAGAGTTAGAGCGTGCCATGCTGGATGGCGATGCCGATATCGCCGTCCATTCCATGAAGGATGTGCCGGTTGACCTGCCCAATGGCCTGCATTTGCCCGTAATCCTTGAACGTGAAGACCCGAGGGACGCCTTTGTATCGAATAATTTCGAGGATTTTCAGTCGTTGCCTCAGGGGGCACGACTGGGCACCTCGAGCCTGCGTCGCCAATGCCAGTTAAAAGAAGCTCGACCAGACCTTGAGATCCTGGACCTGCGTGGCAACGTCAACACGCGTCTCGCGAAACTGGATGCGGGTGATTACGACGCGATTATTCTTGCCTGTGCCGGTTTGAAACGGCTTGGTTTTGAAGAACGTATCCGTAGCGCGCTGAGCCCGGACACAAGTCTTCCCGCCATCGGCCAGGGGGCGATTGGTATTGAATGCAGGAATGATGATGCCCACGTTAATAACCTGATTGCAGCGATAGATCACCCGCTGACACATGTATGTGTGAAGGCAGAACGGGCCATGAATTCACGTCTTGGTGGCGGTTGCCAGGTGCCGATTGCCGGTTTTGCAGAGCTACAAGGTGAGCAATTACAGTTGCGCGGTCTTGTCGGTAAGACAGATGGTAGTGAGATCTTGCGCAGCGCAATCTTTGGTCCACCTTCCGAAGCGGAATCAATGGGGATTGCGATCGCGGAAGAACTGCTGGCACGTGGTGCTGACACCATACTTGAGGCCCTTTACGCCGAGTAATCATGGCAAATAGGTTACAGGGAATCAGGGTACTGGTTACCCGGCCAACCCAGCAGGCGGCCGGTTTCTCTGCAGCCATCGAAGCAGAAGCTGGCGCCGTTGTACAATTGCCGGCGCTTGAAATCCAGCCCAATGATGATGCCTTGGCCCATGCACGATGTGGCGCGGTGTCAGATTATGATTGGGTGATTTTTATTAGTCAGAATGCAGTTCAACATGCCCTGCCACATTTGCCGCTGGCTTGGCCACCCCAGACCCGCATTGCCGCGATTGGCCAGGCCACAGCCGATGCACTCATGTCAGCCAGTTTGAACGTCGACGTATTACCCGGAAACGGCAGTAACAGCGAGTCGATGCTTGAAGCCCTCGCGTCTAAGGATTTATCTGGTCAGCGTATTTTGATTGTGCGCGGTAAGGGTGGACGCGAGACACTCGCGAAAGGGTTATCTGCTCAAGGTGCCAAGCCGGAGTATGCAGAAGTTTATCGACGTGCCTGTCCCGATGTCGGCAGCGCAGACATTAAACAAGTCATGCAGCAGGGTGTCGACATCATCACGATCGCCAGTGGCGAAACCCTGGTTAACTTCTCAACAATCATAAAAAATGCCGCAGCAGATGTTAATCATTCACAAGACTTGCTAGATTTACCTTTAGTGGTTGCCAGTTCGCGGATTGCAAAGCTGGTCGCGCAATCAGGGTTTACCGGGACAGTGGTGGTTGCACCACACCCGGGTGCCGAAGGTTTTATTAATGCAATCGAGAACTGGCATAACAGTTTGCAAGACGAGGCAGCAGAATGACCGAAAAAGAATCGACTGAAAATAAGCCCGCAGTGAAGAAAGCGGCGAAGAAAAAACCTGCGACTTCGAAAACGAAACAGCAGCCATCGTCATCATCATCGATAGCCGCTTGGGTTGCCGGTTTGGCATTAGTTGTTGGTTGCATTGCAGTGGCTGCCTCGGGCTACGTATGGGTAATGGGGCAGGAGCAAAAAGCAGATGCCTTCAGCCAGACGGTGCAGCGAGAAGATAAAATCTATACACAGCTAGACAAACAAATGTCAGTCATTGAGGCATTGCAACGGGCACAGATCCAATCAACACGCCAGTATTCACAAACCCGCCAGCACCTGGAAGAACTCACCGAAACACTGGGCCGTGATCGGCATGAATGGTTACTCGCAGAAATTCGTTATACCTTGCGCCTCGCAAATATGCGCCTGCAGTTGTTTAAGGATAAGGACAGTGCCTTACTTGCCCTGAATGCCGCGGATGAACAAATTGCAGGCCTTGCCGATCCTTCGCTACACAATGTGCGTGCATTGCTGAGTAAAGAGATTGCCGCATTGCGCGCAGTAACGGATATTGATGTAGAAGGCATTAGTCTTGCGATTACAGCATTGTCCGATCAGGTCATGGCGTTGAGTATTCGCATACCGGAAAGAAGCAAGGTAGTGGCAACTGAACCGACCACACAAACGCAGGAATTAGAAGCGTGGCAACAGCATGCAGGGGCGATCTGGGACAAGATGAAAACACTTGTGACGATCCGCCGTAGCGATAAAAAAGTAACGCCCTTATTGACGCCAGACGAAAGTCATTTGATTCGCCAAAATTTACGACTCAAACTTGAGTTGGCGAGGGTGTCGTTATTACAGCGTGATACGGGCATGTTTCACAACAGCCTGTTGGATAGCCGTGACTGGATAGCCGCGTATTTCAATGCCGATCGGGATGATGTGAAAGCAGTAATTAATAAACTCGATGAGTTATCTGCGTTGGAAATTAACCCGACCTACCCAAGTATTGCCGGTTCATTATCTGAGCTCGATATTGTCATTAACAAGAAAAAAAAGACCAGCGCTCATAAAGACAACCCACCTGAAGCCGCTGTACAGATCATTGACGAAGGTACAGCGCAATGAAGTGGCTGGTTAAGCTGATGCTGCTTGTGTTAGCGGGTGTAGCCGTTACGTTATTGGCAATCGAAGACACCGGCTATGTGCTCATATCACGCCAGCCATGGGTGATTGAGTTAAGCATGACCCTGTTCATACTGCTAATCGTGATCAGTTTTATAGTGTTGTATGGCGTGTTACGGTTTATTTCCAATACCTGGGGCATTGGTCAGCGGATGCGCGACTGGCAACAACAACGTCGCCACAATAGCGCCCGGCAAAACCTTAATAAAGGCCTGCTTGAGCTGGCGCAGCGAAACTGGGTAAAGGCCGAGAAATTACTGACGCGTCACGTTGAAGACAGTGAATCGCCGTTACTAAATTTCCTTGCTGCAGCCAGTGCTGCACAGGAGCAGAATGCGGATAAGCGCCGTGATGAATACCTGTCACTTGCGCATGACAGTATGCCGGGTTCGGATGTGGCAGTAGCGTTGACACAGGTAGATTTGCAACTTCGTCACGGCCAGCTTGAACAGGCACTGGCGACATTAATGCACTTGCGCAGTATCGCACCCAAACATCCTTATGTGTTGAAATTGTTAGTGCGCCTGTACGGTGAATTGCAGGACTGGAAAAGCCTATATGATTTATTACCCGTATTGCGCAAACAGAAACTACTGGTTGATGAAGAGTGGTTACGACTCGAACAAAAAGTGTTTGGTCATATGATTCAACAAGCCAACACATTACAGGCGGTTCAGGGATGTTGGTCCAATGTACCAAAAAAGCTGCGCCAGGATGATGAGTTGGTTAAGGCCTATGCTGAAAAGTTGATTGCATTTTCTGCGCATGATGAAGCAATAGAACTCTTGCGCAAACAGCTTACAAAGATATGGAACTCCGAGCTCGTTGAGATGTATGCAGATGCCGACGGTGAAGACAGCAGTAAACAACTGAACTGGGCAGAGGTATGGCAAGCTGAGCACAGTGATGACCCGGTACTACTGGAAAGCCTTGGCCGACTTGCCGTTAAAAATGAACTCTGGGGTAAGGCGCAGGCATGGCTCGAAGCCAGTATCGGTGTACGGCCACACCCGGTTACCTACCGTCTGCTGGGTGAACTGTTGGAACAACTCGAAAAACCCGAGCAGGCTGCAGATTGCTACCGCAAGGGGTTATTGCTGACCGGGGCAAACTAGGCGCGGTTTATTTTTTATCGCGTGC
>Ga0316207_10002863_pt1 | contig 16925 bp, 20 predicted proteins | sample 6weekpyrite_MG_FD_204943 | JGI IMG/M metagenome (GOLD analysis project Ga0316207, IMG submission 204943) | Microbial mat bacterial communities from mineral coupon in-situ incubated in ocean water Damariscotta River, Maine, United States -... | ecosystem: Environmental > Aquatic > Marine >...
CCAAATCCAATCCAATTGTCGTAATGTGGTTCATGGTCTCTCCCTCTGAAATTGATGAGTGTTTAACACCTTCATCATGGCGCATTGTGACGCCGTTTAGTAGGAGGGAAGAGACCATTACATCGAGGAGCGAAGCGACGAAGCAATCTCCCAGTACGATGATACTGACAGCTTTGAGATTGCCGTGCTTTACCCCAAGGGTGAAATGCCCCTGGGTACACTTCCTTTGGGCGCGCTCGCAATGACGTTCAATTCAGAGAGAAGAACCCTGGCTGAAAAGCTTATTTATCAGCAGCTGGTGAAGAGGCGCACACCTGTGCATAGTCTTCGTAACCGGGGAACGTTACACCGTCACCACAGTATTTACATGTCGGTCTCGGTTTCATCTTCATCTCGGTAAACTCACCACGCAGCGCATCGAAGTGCAGCTGACGCCCCACCAGCGGTTTGCCGATGCCGAGCAGGATCTTGATCGTTTCAACTGCCTGTAGCAGGCCGAACAGTCCCGGCATCACCCCTAGTACGCCTGCCTCGGCACATGAGGGTGCCAGCTCCGGTGGTGGCGGCTCCGGGAACATGCAGCGATAACAGGATCCTTCTGCGTCACCCTCATATCCGGGCCAGAAGACGGTGATCTGTCCTTCGAAGCGGTAGACCGCTGCGTGCACATTGGGTTTGTTGAGTTTGACGCAGGCGTCGTTGATCAGGTAACGCGTCGGCAGGTTGTCGGAGCCGTCGACGATCACATCGTAATCGGAAAAGATCTCTTCGACATTGCTGCTGTCGATGTGGGTCTGGTACCCGATGACGTTGACCTCCGGGTTCAACGCATGCAGCGCCTCTTTCGCCGACTCGACCTTGGGAATGCCGATGCGGTCTTCAGTGTGCAGGATCTGACGCTGCAGGTTGCTGCGATCGACCACATCGTGATCGACCAGCCCCAGTGTACCGACACCGGCTGCCGCGAGATAGTAGGCGGAGGGAGAGCCGAGGCCGCCGGCCCCGATCAGCAGCACCTTGCTGTCCATCAGTTTGATCTGGCCTTTCTCGCCGACATCGGGCATCGAGAGGTGGCGTGCATAGCGTTCGCGTGCAGTGGCATCCAGCATACGCGGGATCCCGAACGGCTGACCTTCGTTCTTCCAGCGGCTGAAACCACCCGCGACCGAACGCACGTCGCTGTAGCCCATCTGTTTCAGCCCTTCTGCGGCGAACAGCGAGCGGACGCCGCCGGCACACATCAGCATCAGTGTCTGATCGGTATCGGTGATTTCATCTTCAATTTTCAGCTCAAGGAAGCTGCGCCCCAGTCGCAGTGCGCCGTTGGGGCTACCCTGCGCCACCTCATCCTGGTCACGCACATCGATCAATGTGGCCCCTTTTTTTTGTAGTGCAAGCGCTTCCGCAGGTGAGAGTTCGGGGATGTTAGCGCGTATTTCCTGCAGTCGGCGATCTTTGGCCTTCATTGCTTTCCTCCGGCCGGCGGGGTTGCGAGTTGGCGCGAACACCTGCTGTTGGCCTCTGATTGATTGTCTGTTACCGGGTCATCGTCGCACGATCAGGGCACGGGTCGGCAAATGACCTGTGAATGGTTATCGGCGTGATCAAAAGTTTGCTTAGTATACAAATCTTTAGCGTATAAAGCACCGACGGGGGAGTGAAGCGGCTGGGTCGATGCTGTTTCAGCGCGCGGGCTAGAGGGGAACGCCATGATCGAGCAGATAATCTTCGATTGACTCGATCTTGCTGCCCATCTCGGTGATGGTATCGGCCATCTGCTGGCCAAGAAAGATATTTTCAATATTGATATGCATGTGGCGGGCAAGTCTCCCAGCCAGCGCGATATCTCCATCTGTGAAATGGGCGCCCTCAGGGGTTTTATTGAGTAGCTGGATTGCCCCTGCCACGGCGTGGGTACTGCGGCCAAATATCGGTACGCAGAGGGTGTTATAGGCGGTGAAGCCCGTCTTCAGTGCGATCAGGTCGTGAGCACCGATGCGCCTGTCAAGGTCGTAGTCGATCACCTTCATGCCGGTGGCGATCACTTCACCAACCACGGAGTTTTCGCGCGGAACCTTAATCTGTTTCTCACTGATACCGGTGCCGCACTGAATCCAGGCGCTGTTATCTTCTGGGTTGCTGATGAATATGCTGCAGCGCTCAGCGTGTAGTGCCATCGGTAGCAGCTCGGTCATGAATTCGAGAAAGTCGCGATTACCGGTTTTTCCCCAGCAGCTGTTAAGCTGAGACTGTCTTGTCTTGAGGTCGTCCAGTTTGACTATCAGGTTTGCGATTTCCATTCAGACACCTAATATTTGTGGGCAGGCCGTTTTTTCATTTATTGCCACAGACGGACGCAGCGCTTAGCCAGTGCTTTCGAGTTCTTTCAGTTTGTTTTCGATCAGCGTCACCTTTTTACCGATCTCTTCCGCGATCTTTGCCATCTCCTGTCGCTGGTAGATATTTTCAATATTGACCCGCAGGTGATCGGCTAATTTTTTGACGATCTCGACATCTTCATCCGAAAAAGCCGATTCGGTATTGAGTTTGTTCAGTACCTGTATAGCCCCCGCAACCTGTTGTGATTTAGGGCCAAGTACCGGGACGCAGATGGTGCTTTTCGAAGTAAAGCCGGTTTTAAAGGCGATAGTGTCGTGAGCACCGACCTGGCTAGCAAGGTTGTTTTCAATGATGGTTTCGCCCGTGGCAATGACCTTGCCGACGATAGAACTATCTTTGGGGACCGTGATCTGTTTTTCCTCCAGCCCGGTACCACACTGAATCCAGACGTTATTGTCTTCCGGGTTGTTGATGAAGATGCTGCAACGTTCAGCCGTGAGTGCCTTTGGCAGCAGCTCGATCATAAAGGCAAGAAACTCACGATTACCGGTTTTGCGCCATGCACTTTCAACCTGCTGCTGTTTCTCTTTGAGTTCGTGAAGCTTTTTTGTTAACGCAGCAATGTCCATTATTTATTACCTCAGGGAAAAGAGGGTGGCCAGGAGGTGAGCGCGGTCACATTCAGGTGCGCGCTCCCCAGGACGCTAGATTTTTACGCGTATACCTATATCGTTTAACCGGCGGCAGGCTTTAATTCGGCAGGCTGGGCGGAGCAGAGAATGGTGTGCGCCGCCTGAGCATGGTCAGCAGCAATGTGCCCCAGGTCGGTCAGGTACCCTCCGTCGGGCTGGGTAATAATTCCTTTGGAAAATAGTCGTTCTGACGCAGCAATTACCCCTGGCAAGGCGGTTTTATGGATCTTGATTCCTTCCTGGGTTGTTTCGAGGTTGAACTGTAACAGGATATTCAGTTCATCAATCAATTCATCTGTATAGATCATTGTCATCGCTCCTGGTTCTGGTGCAATAATAGGGGTAAGTTGATCACAACATATTTTAATGTTGAATGCCAGTAGGTGGCATTGGGAGTAGAGGCTTGCTCAATAATTTATGGAGCCTTATCGTTGCCTCGTCATCGTTGCAGGGTTATCGCTTTAAAATTAGTTTCGTTATGATAACGGCCGCACTGACGGCCAAAGTTTCCGCTATGTATGTCGTCACCGTGATGGCAGTAGGAACAGCTCTTGCCGGGTTCGATCTTCTCTTTGACTGGTCGACGATGACACGCGCTACAGACGATCTCTCTATGGACGCCTTTCAACTTGAATTTTGATGGCGTGTCATGGACCTTCTACAATAATGAAGCGGCTGTGGTAGCTGGTCTTTACAAATGTGGCGTTAAACCGTTGCCGATACCTGTGGTCATCAGGTGTGCTAACCTGAGCCGAGTGATGCATTTATTCGGCCGTCAGTGTGTCCATTAAATCGATCATAAATTCGGTCTCTTCCTGTTCAACTGGATTCCAGCACTCAAAATTTAGACTTTTGAGGACCCCCTCTCCCTTGGTTTCGTTTTTCATTTCCAGCAAAGAGTTTTGTATCTCGTCTCTTTTGTGGGCCAGTTTGGGGCCGGCAAGCAGCAGGTGATGGATGACCTGTATCTGACTATGCACCAGCGGGCGTAGCTCCTGGCGTATGATGTCGGAGAGGTCGTTATAGGTCTCTTCCAGAAAAAAACCGACATCTGCTTCGTTGTTCAGCAGGTCTTTTGCGACCAGCACGTAGGTGTCGCGTTGTGTCTGTGCAGTATTACTACCGTTCAGTCCGGCAGGTTCCAGCATGATCATACACATCATGCGTACATCAGGGTCATCGGTGGATGAGATGTGAGTGCCTTCGTTGAGATCTTCGACATCTGTAATCTGACTCGCTTTATTGACGGCAATGATCGCTTCATCCGACTTATTGCTGGGGCTGGCAATGGGAATAAAGCCTTTCTCTCTGACCAGAAGCGCGGCGTCATATGGATTGGCGTAGATGAGATCAAGCTGATCGTCGGCGATCGCTTTACGCTGCAGTTCGAAGTTGTTGTAGAGCTCCAGGTGGATCTCTTCACTGATGGTGCGTTGTAACCAGGTGTTAAATATATACCAGCCGGAGATATGACTCGGATTGAAGTCAGGGCTGACGCTAAAGTTATAAGTCATAACCTGTGCTCCTATGACAGTGTTTTGTATAGTGTCTCGGCCTCGATTACCTTCTTTCTGGAAGGTTTGCGTCGTACCGAAGTGAAGCCGACAATGTCGCCCTGACGGATGTTTGCAATCACCGTTGCATATACCCAGTAAAAGCCGCCATCTTTACGTAGATTTTTGACATAACCGTGCCATTTTTTCCCCTCCTGAAGCGTGTTCCACAGGTCCTTGAAGGCAGCTGACGGCATATCCGGATGGCGCAAAATGTAGTGTGGCTGGCCAATAAGCGCCTCCTCCTGGTGGGCAGACATATCAACGAAGGAGCGGTTGACGTGAGTGATGATGCCGTTCAGGTCGGTGCGAGAAACAATCAATCGGCCATCTGGAATAGGGGTTTCAATATCAGTAACGAGTACTTTTCGTTGTGTGCCGTCATGAAAACTGAGCGTGTGTTCACGATACTCACCAATGATATCGTCTGGATTCATATCATTCATATTTGCCTCGTAGATTCACGGTGTTCATTAAGAGAGACTAACTGTAACGGATGCCCGTTAAAGTAATTTTTCAATGGATTCTGCGGCGCGCTTTACATCTAGAAATATCAGGCCAAGTCTTGCACTCGGTTTCGCCAGTACCGAGAGCACCGACTCCTGTCCGGCATGAGTCATGAGCACGTAGCCTTTTTCACCTTTAATCAGCACCTGCTCCAGACTGCCGCGGGCGAGCTCTTCTGAGGTTCTGTCACCGAGCGAGAGCATCGCGGCCCCCATGGCGCCGACCCGGTCTTCGTCCATGCCGGCGGGTAACATGGCGGCCATCATCAGGCCGTCGGTTGAAAGAATTGCGGAAGCCTCGATGTCTGCTGAGGTGCCGTTCAATTCACTTAAGATAGAATTGAGGATGTCCGAACGCATAGGGTTAACTCCTTACAATTAAAATGAGGTCTGTATTGTTCATGCATTGCTGATGGTTCTGCTGATGTCAGTGGTGATCTCATCTGCTACTGGAGCAGACTCAAAATCGTTTGCGGCATAACGATTGGTTAATGCCCATACCAGGCTGGTAAAGCCGGGTTGATTGAAGCGAGGCATGCCGCTCATTACCAGGGTGAAATAACTCTTGCCGATATAGAGCGGCCAGAAACCCAGTTGGCTGTTGCCGGCGGCATCGATAAGCCCAAACGCATGAGTCTTGACGGCGAGATTGTTAAAGAGCAGGTCACCATGTCTCAGACGTAATGATGCGAGATCGGCACTGAGCGCGGATAACTCTTCAGCGGCCTCATGGGTGAAACCGTGCGATGCGAGGTTAAACCCCTGCTGGTCGGCGAGCAGTGCCTTACCAGAACTTGAAAGCGCAACCAGCAGCGGCGGCAGGATATCTTCAAGCGATCCTGCCGGCGCCTTCTGCGGATGGTCGAATGATTCAAGCCAGCCAAGGCGTTGCATTCTGTGAAGCAGCTCAAGCGCCAGGTGCCGGTCGCCGGTCTGGGACCAGGCGCGAAATCTTTCTATTGTCAGCAACCGGCTTTCGCTTTGCGTGAGCATTGCCAGTAGTGTGTCGCCTGAAAGCTCTCTCTGGTTACTAGACGTGGCGTAATAGACCCCGGCTGGTGTGGGGAGTACATGCTTCTCATCAGTGAGTTCATATTTTTCCATCTATTCGCCCAGCCATGGATCGAGAGAATACAAAAGCACTTTGAGCAGGGTAGATATATCCTCTTCTTTGCGGGCATCTACTTCGAAGACAGGGGCGTTCATATTGAGTGCATTTAAATTCTGGTGATAGGTTTCAATGGCTGGTTCAGGGTTGTTTTCCATATGCGTAATTCCGATAACAATCTTGTTGTCATCGATGAACTCTTTGAATGAGTCCAGGAAAAAGCGCATATCCTTGAATGGGTCGGAGCGGGAATTATCCAGTAACAGGATCAGTCCCAGCCCGCCCCTGGTCAGAATGTCCCACATGAAATCGAAGCGCTCCTGGCCTGGTGTGCCGTAAAGATGAATACGCTCCCCCTCGCCGATGATTAACAATCCATAATCCATCGCCACCGTTGTGGTGCTTTTGCGACTCCGGGCCATGTCGCTGGCGCTTTCATCAGTCTTCATCACAGGGATATCGCTGATCGAATTGATTGCCGTGGTCTTCCCCGCGCCGACGGGGCCGGTGAAGATTATTTTATGGTTATTACTCGACATGATAATGAAGTCTGCATAGTTAAATGTTGAGAGTTTGTTACGTCAGTTAATCACGACCGCCAAGGCGATTCAGAATGCGACCAAACAGCGAGTGGTGGCGGTTTTTAGCTGGGGCCTTGAAGCTGGAGGTTATCTTTGTGTTATCTTCAGCCGATGCCGTGAGCCCTAGTGCGTGTGTTGCTGCGTAAAATGAGAACACCTGCTGTAGTGGAACGTTAAGCACTTTTGCAACGAGTGCGGGAGGGCTCGGTTGGTCTGATAGCAGGGCTGCAATCCTGATGCCGTTAGGTGTCTGCTTTAAACGTGTGAGATTAGGCCAGTGTCTGAGTCGTATTGGGTTCGCAGGTTTTGTCCCTTCCGGCATGCGACCGGCCGACGTCCAGAGCGCTATTTTCCATAAAAACTGCTCTATTGACTCTTCATATTGTGTTTCTTCATTTCTATACAGTACTAGTTCGGTCTCTTTTTTACTGAGGCGATTTGATTTTTTGGCAATACAGAAGAGAGGTGTGTTGCAGAGTTTTTCCAGCTGGTCATCGTCGATTTCAGAGGCGACCTTATTGCGAACGGGGTCGGCAGTAATCGTTTTCCATCTATCATCAATCATGATCGAGAGCTGGGTGGCAACGCCGCTTTTACCGGCGAGATTAAATACAGTGTGTATCTCACCCTGCAAAAACTCCTGCGGTGAATAGAAACTGACGGTGGCCTCTTTGAGCTCTTCATTCCAGTTGATGGCTGAAACGGGTGCATCTTCTCTCCACGTGTCGAGCGCATTGTTTCCGGAATGGGCCTTACGCATGTGCGCTACGCTTTGTCGGGAATGATTCGCGCTCACCTCTTGAGGCGTTGTGCTCTCCTGTGGTGTGGGCTCGCCATCGGCGTGAACCTGTTTAATTGCATTAATGAGCAGATCAACCTTGATCGGTTTTGAAACGTAACATGTGTTAGTCAGGGCTGGGTTCCTGAGGCCAATCACCACCGTTGGTCGTTGCGGGTAGCGCTTACGATAGTTACGCCACAATGTTTTGGCATCACTGCTATCCATGTTGCACAGGCCCACATCTGCATTTTTTTCATCTGTGATTTCACAGGCGCCCTTGCCCGCACCTGAAAAGGCCATGCGTAGCACCTGCTGGGAGCGTTCATCCAGCCCAATGGTGGCCACTCGAATTGGGTTGGTCACACTCTTTTTAGCCACGGGTGCACTCCTCATCGATATCCTGATCTAATGTGAGAATAAGCTCAGCCCATTGCTCATGGGCCGCTAGCGGTGCTTCTTCGAGTCTATTGAACATTGTGATGCAGTCATTTCGATTATTGGTGTAGCGGTAGATCTGCAGCAGCTCAAGACTGATCTTTTCGTGCTGTGGTGTTGCCAGTAGCGCCTCTTCTAACACCGACTGCGCCTGCTGTATCAGGCCTGAGTTTAATAAATCGCCAGCTATCTCAAGGGGGGCTTCCTGGTGGATGTTGTCGCTATCCTGAATTTGTCGCACCAGCTGTGCCTCACCGCCTGCGGCACCACTGAGCACGGCATAGGGGGAGCTGGGTAACAGACGTGAATCGGTGAGTCTGTTTTCAAGGGCATGTGACAGCGCCTCATAATGTTCTGGGTGCAGCGAAAAGATGGTCTGTTGCAGCAATCTTTTGCGTAACTGCAGGCCTTTGTCACCGAGTGCGATGAACAGATCCAGCAGTGCACCGTAGATGCCTTCGGCATCTCCCAGATCTCGATAGAGGCGTATGCGTTGGGTATGGCTGGTCAAATCGAGCGGTGAACGTGATACCAGATGGGTGAGATATTCCGATATCTTTTGTGTGCAAAAAAAAGGGGGAGACTTGATCCAGTCGCTTCGGTCAAGAAAGCATGGCTCAATAAATTCGTCATCCTCGTGACTGGGATGAGGTAAAATCTTCTGCCTGGTGTTCACGCTATATCTAGTCGAGTTGACTTCAATTAGTGGTTTTCTATTCTCTTTGCCGACAATCTCGCTGCATTATTCTTTTCGTAACAACAAGGCTATGGCTATGCTCTTTAGCTATTTCATCCAGAGGCTTTATCGTTAGTTGTAGCAATAACTTTAAGGCTGTTGGTTATAAACCATTAATTTCCTGGTATTTTACTGGGCTATGACTGGCTGTAGAAATCGCACGCCCAGGGCCGAGAAATTAACGGAGGACCAGCTTTGTATTGTCTGTTTGATGGGGAGATAATCGTGTTGAGACTGAGCATTTGTTGGTGCCTTGTTCAGAGTGGGCACGGCACCTGTAACTGCCCTGGGCCACATTTTAAGCAGCGGTTTTGTGAGCAACAAAGGTCGGTTTCTGGTGATGACTGGGCCGGCCTTCATAGCCATGAGACTTTTCCAACAACCTGCTAAACTGGCCCACAGGGGTGCAGGCATCTACGGGTTGTGATGAACTGAACAGGGTGCGAGTGATTTCCTGTGTGAATATAACTAAATGATCAGGGTAAGATCCTGAAAAACAATGAAAAGTACCACCAGCAAACTAGCGGCCCTGTGGCCGGATAATTACCCAATTGCCTACAAGCTGGCTATTGTGTTTACGCTGTTGATTAGCAGCGGCATGGCCTTGCTGGGGCTTTTTATCGCCCATAACCAGAGCCAGGTACTCGAACAGCAGATTAGTGAGTCAGGCAACACGGTACTCAGGCAGATGGCCGATTTCTCCCGTGAGCCGCTGCTGGCCAATGATCAGCTTAGTCTGGAGATTATTGTCAACAATCTTGCGGCTGAGCAGGGCATTCTGGGGGTCGCGCTCTACAATGAGAATCGAGAGCTCATCGTTAAAAAAGGGCTGGTACCGGGTGATGAGCAGGTTGCAAACACGTTGGGGCGCGTGGCCAGGCAGGAATGGCGACGACCTGATCAGGGGAAGCCACAGAGTGAGATGGTTTCATTTACCCGGCCGATTGAATTTAAAGAGGTCACCACCGGTTTTGCGCTGATTACCTTTGATCGCAGCCTGAGCGAGCGGGCGCAGCGGGAGGCGATTCGGGCAGTGGGCGGCGCCACCCTGTTGCTGGTGCTGCTTGGTATCATCGCTTCATTCATACTGGGTAAGCGTCTGACGCGTCCTATCCGCCAGCTTATCGAAGCGGGGCAGGCCATTTCGGCAGGTGACTACCGGGTGCGTCTCAATGACCAACGCAGGGATGAGCTCGGTTTGTTGATGCGCTCGATGAACGAAATGACTGAAGGGTTACAACGCAAGGAGCAGGTGGAGCAGACATTCTCTCGCTATGTTTCACCCAAAGTGGCCAAGGCGGTGCTGGGTGATATGAGTCAGGTGAGTCTGGGTGGGCAGCATGTCAACGCGAGTGTGCTGTTTGCCGATATCGTCGGTTTTACCCGACTGTCGGAGCAGCTGCACCCCAAGGAGGTCAACAGCCTGTTGAATGAGTACTTCAGTATCATTGCCCAGGCTGCACACGGCTATGGCGGCCATATCGACAAATATATTGGTGACTGTGCGATGCTGGTCTTTGGCGTGCCTGAGGATGATCCACAGCACAACTTTCATGCCGCCGCATGTGCGGTGACGATTCAGAAATTGATCAGTGAGCTGAATAAGCAGAGGAAGCGACAGGGGCTAACGCAGGTTGAATTTCGTATCGGAATTAATAGCGGCATGATGCTGGCAGGAAATATGGGCGCAGCTGAACGCATGGATTACACCGTGGTGGGTGATGCGGTGAATATCGCTGCGCGTCTGGCCTCTGCAGCAGATGCAGGTGCGATACTAATTAATGAAGAGCTGAATACGTTGTTGAAACCGCGGGGTGTTGTCTCTGCTCGTTTTAAGACGCTTGCCCTGCGCGGAAAAAAAGAGCGTGTGACAACTTATCGAGTGCTCGATGTGGGTGATAAAGACCGGGCGCTGATCGACAGGACATTAAGCAGTATCTTAAGTGTGGATGACGAGGTGGCATGAGGCTTTTTAGGCTGGTAGTGTTGGCTTTTTTTCTGTCAACGACTTCCGGTTGCGCTTACCTAACGGCACGTTCTGATGGGGTTGCTGAAAAAATAGATACCCTTGTCGAGCAGCAACAGTATGGACGTGTGCAGCAGATCCTTGCCAGCGTGCCGGCTTCTCATCCCGACTATTCACACCTGTCAGCGCTGCCTGGCGAGATCGAAAAACTGGCAGAGACCTACCAGCAACAGGCATTGATAGAAGGTAAAAGGCTTGAACAGCAAGGGCAATGGCTGTTGGCCAGGGAGCGCTATCAACAGGCGTTACGCAAATTGCCTGACAGTGAAAAGCTAAAAGCTGCGCAGCAGGCGCTGCAGCTTAAACAGAGTGCCAAAGAGGCAGCGCTGGAGTTCGATTTGATGATGGCGCGCGGCGAATGGCTAAAACATAATCTTGTTATTCAACGGGAGCTGGCCAGGATCACCCCCAGTAACTGGTTCAGGGAGGGGCGCTACGAGGGTGTGCTGAGAGAGGCAAAGCGGCTTGCCGAAGAGCTTGGCAGGCATGGTGCGCGCGCGCTGGAACAGGGCGACCTTCCCCGAGCAGATCGAGTCAGTAACCTGGCGCTGCAGCTCTACCCAGGTCCGGCGATAGAAGAGATCCGCCAGGCCCTGGTCAGAGAGCAGCAGGCCCTTGCCCAGGAGCAGCAAGCGCTGGCGGATCAGCAGCGCCAGTCACAAGAGGCCGATCAACAGAGGAAACAGCAGGCGATTGTGCAGAGTCAGAAAGATGTGCGGCAGACCATACGCGCCTCCTTGCAGCATGCACTTGGTCAAAACAGTCTCAGTGAGGCGTTGCTTATTGCCAATCAGCTTGAACAGCTGGGTGAGTTAAATACAGAGGAGCAGCAGCTGATGCAACAACTAGCTCGGCTTGTTCAGCAGCAGGTGGAGTCAGACATGAATCTGGGTATCGAACATTATGGGCAGGGCGACTATCAGGAAGCCATCACATTGTGGCGCAATGTGCTGGCGCTGGAGCCCGGTAACGAACAGGCAGCAGATCGTATCGAGCGGGCCGAGCGCATACTGGAGAAGCTGCAGCGCCTGCGCGATGAAAAATCGAAGTGATGGCGCGGCCCGGACCGGATCAGGTTTTTTCTGGCGCCGCCGTTGAGGTCTGGATGAGAAGCCAGCCGGCCGTCAGGCCGGCTGGCATAGCGTTACTTGATCGATCCCACCAGGCTGCTGCCTGAGATGCCGGGAAGCCTTGGCATCGTCTGAGCTGGGAACTCGCCGGTAAGTGCCTCGAGGAAGGCGACGATTTCGCCGATTTCGTCATCGCTCAACTGCTTATCGAGCTGACTCGCTGCCATCACACGAACTGCTTCATCAAGGCTTTTCACTGCACCGTTGTGAAAGTAGGGTGCGGTGGTGGCGATGTTGCGCAGGCTTGGCACACGCCAGGTGTTGATGTCAGCCCGCTCTTTAGTCACTTCATAGCGCCCCTTGTCTTTTGTCAGGTCGTACCTGGCGATGAGCGGGTTGTCATGCAGCGGGAACTTCTGGAAAAATCCTTCACCGGTGGCGAGCGCTGGGCCGGCGAAGTTGGTGCCGGAGTGGCAACCCGAGCAACCGATATCATTAAAACGCTGCATCCCCTTGATAGCCTTTTTACTCATTGCAGTTTTATCGCCCTTCATGTGGCGATCAAAAGGGCTGTTAACGGTGATCAAGGTGCGTTCGTAAGTGGCGATCGCCTTTGCCATGTTGTCATATGAGACCTTGCCGAAGATCGCCTCGAACTGAGCCTTGTAGCCGGGAATGCTTTCGAGTCGATCCACTACCGCCTGCTCACTGGGCATGCCCATCTCAATCGGATTCAGTGGAGGTCCCTTGGCCTGGTCTTCGAGGGTTGCGGCGCGACCATCCCAGAACTGTGTGGTCAGCAGCGCGGCATTCCATACCGTCGGGGCGTTACGCCCGCCACGCTGGCCATTGATGCCGACCGAAGTTGGGCGACTGTCTGTTCCACTCGCCATCACGTTGTGGCAGGAGTTGCATGAGACCGTGCCGTCGATCGAGAGCCGGGGGTCAAAATAGAGCTGTTTACCCAGTTCTACCTTCGCGCTACTGATTGGGTTATCCATAGGAGTAGGAACCCGGTCAGGAATAGCTTCAAGCGCCAGGGCCGGGGCTGTTGCCAGCAGGGTGATGGCAGCAATCGAATATTTCATAGTCTGTTCCTCAAATGGGTTAAAAGTGAAAGTCGATGCATGATAGGTGGTTACCTCGTATCGGTCTAATGAATTAAATATTATTCAGTAATCGAATAATTCGATTACTACCTGGGCGGGCATTCACCAGAAGGCCACGCTTAATCATTATTTAAAAATCCTGTCGAAAAAGCGCTGCATCTCAGCCCATGAAGCGCTGTCTGCCCGCAGGTTGTATTCGAGTGGCAGGCCGAATTTCTCGCCGATTTTATTAGCACCCGGATTGGTGAAGGCGTGTTTCGCACCGCTATAGATCTCGAACTGATAATCTACGCCTGCGTTGTTCATCTCGTCAATGAAGCCGAGGATCTGTTCACCCGGTACAAAAGGGTCTGCACCGCCGTGTGCAACGAGCATTTTGGCCTTAACTCTCCCCGGCTGCGCCGGAGCAGGTGTGCCGAGGCTGCCGTGGAAGCTGACGACGCCATCAAGGTCTACCCCTTCGCGCGCCATCTGCAGTACCACCGCACCGCCAAAGCAGTAACCGATCGCGGCAGTTTTCTCACGGTCGGTTGCGCTGTGAGACTGAAGAGTATTCATTGCGGCGAGAAAGCGTGCTTTGCCGAGCGGCATGTTCTGCATAATCTCATTGTAAAACTTCTTAGCATCATCGGGGTGGCTGGCTATTTTACCATCACCATACATATCCACTGCCAGCGCAACGTAACCAAGCCTGGCCAGTTTGCGCGCACGCTCGCGAGCGTATTCATTGTGCCCCCACCACTCATGTACCACCAGTATACCAGGGCGTTTGCCTTTCACGGCATCGTCATAGGCGATGAATCCCTTGAGGCTTGTGTCACCTTCTTTGTAGGCGAGTACCTGTTCAACGAGTGCCGCGTGGTTTGCTGCTGAGAAGGCTAGTAAGAAACTGATGAGAATAGTTTTCATGGACTTAAAACCCCTTCTTTTTAAGTTGACTGATCCAGCCAGCGTACAGCGTCGGGATGTTGATGTTGGAGATGATGGGGCCTGCCGCGCCGGTGACCTGTAGATGTGAGATCCCAATCCCATTAATTTTTCCTTTAACCACTCCCTGAAACTCACCCCATCGGTATGAGGCCTCTGACACCATACCGTCGTTAGCACCTTCATGTCTGTTCAAGATCTCATGGGTGAGTGCAAAGATGGGATCATTGAAGCCGCTCAGCATGTGTGAACCGTAGCTTTGATAATAGACACCATCAGCGTCCTGTATCTCATCATTAAACTGTTTCATATGGTCGCGGGTGAGCTGTTGAATCGCGGTGGCAGTATCGGGGCTCCTGTCGCCCAGCAGTTTTCCATAAAGATCTGCCAGTTTGTATAAGATATTCTCTTCATCGGGTGCCAGGCCGCACATGATGTCGGCGGGTGTGGTGCCGCGGTGTGGTGTCGATACCGTGGTGAGGCTGGCCACTTTTGCTGCAAGGCCCAGTTTGGAGATAGCATAACGTGCATCGAGGCCGCCCTTTGAATGGGCGATCAGGTTAACCTTTTCACTCCCGGTCTCTTCGAGTACGCGCTCGACCTGTCCTGCTAATAATGCTGCGTTCTCTTCGTATGTCGCCCACGCTTCGGCGCCGCTGAGGAATACACGCCCACCTTTTTCTTCGATGCGATCAGGCACCGAGCCCCACGAAGAGAGCACAGCGTCATCACGAAAGGCGATGCCGTGGATCAGGATGATGGGATACCGGGTACAGCAGGCATCGTCACTCAATGTGCCGCTGGAAAACAGCGAGCGAAAGAAGTCTCTGAGCAGGTTCACAATAGAGCGCATATCGACGGAATCTTTGTGTGTTCGTTAAGTTGAGACGCTAACTGAAGTGTAGCTCAGGTTTTAGGGAGAAAAAAGCACCGAAAAATAAGTCAAATTGAGGATGGATAAAGATTGAAATAATTTAGTCAAAAAAAAGCCAGTACGAGTCACCTCGCACCGGCCATTTTTAGCACTCTATCTGCAAATATCAGATAGATCTACGCTAAAATTTTCATGTCGTTGAAAATTCAAGCTCCATCAGAGTGACATTGATGCTCCGAGGGCCGTGAGTCCAAGGAGTATCACAATGGTTGCAATGACGATCATTGGGTCATCCTGGCTAACAGGTCTTGAAGTTGACATAAAACACCTCCTGCTTATTCGATAAAACTTTAGCTTTTCGTAATAAAAAAACAACAAAATAACCAACAAAAATAGTAGGTTAATAACCTTTATTTTTGAAAGGTTATAGGGGATTATAATAAAAAAAAATCTCAAATCAAGCGCGATCTCGCACCATGGCGGAAGATTATATTTCGTACAAAAAAACAGCAGGATTGGAGGTGGGAGATTAAGAAGGTTAAGGGGTCAAATCGTACGCCGTCAACGGCAATTTAAGCAGGTTAAAGTCCTGCCCGAGGGATCTCTCATTCACCTCGGTACACCTTTCTACTGACACCTTAGCCAAGGAAAAAGGGGGCGCCCATTAGTCGTCTCCAGTCAAGTGGGCAAACAAAACACTGAGTATCCACCCATCAGTATTCAAGACAACACATGGACAGTGCGCCCATGATTTTATTGTTTAAGCTACCTTGACATTGGCAAAGTGCTTCATTGACAAATGCGAATGATTACGTTTGTCACAGCCCCCTTTTCCTGATGCAAATGAACGCCGAGACAGTCCGACCCCAACGGTTAGGAGGATGAGACAGACGCAATAAATGGCGGTGGGACGGGTTAATGCCTTCACCTATTGCAATAATACGAGCCGAGTATTATGGTATGGCTTTCGAGGATAGATTTTCTATTGTTTTATTCAACAACAACCAGAGAGGAGACTTCGATGCCTACACTAACAAACAACGGAACCGCTATAGCCACAATGCAAGCTACAATGCCAGATCCTGGCCAGCCCTTTACGCTTCTGTGCGACGACCGTGGAGTTGTTGTGAAGTACAGTGAAGGAAATTTTGCCTTTGAGGTACAGGGCATGGTCAAAGGCAGTCCTGTCATCCATACAATTGTAGAAATCACAATGGAAGATCATAAGAAGGGTCATGTAGAACGACCACTCGGAATGCACGCTAATCCTCATAAATGTCGAGAATGGGGTTTTGCCTTCACGTATCTCATTCATGTCGCAGGTATCATCCATGATGAAGATTTTGAAGAAGAATACCCAATGAGTATCGACTTACTTGAACGAACAAGGGTGCTTGAAGGTAACGTTCTCGTTGAGAACATTGAACCTGCACAAGCAAGTGCCTGATAAAGCCAGACTGTTGGGGTGGGGCTGAACCTCCCCCAGTCCCCTTTTGAGGTCCCTTTTGTCCTTCTAACACATGCACCAATTGCATCTGTTTTTCCGTTAACTCGCCCACATCTTCCTGAGTCATGGGGAACAGGAAGCTTTGTATATGTTGCCATGTGTGGGATAATTTTTCTGTGTCTGGTTCATGGGGTCGCGGCCTGGGCTAGTGATTCTATTGGTTTATGGTGGCAAGCTTATTTTGCCAAAATGAATCAGGCTCCTTCTTTTTTTAGCCATTAAACGCTAACAAATTTCGCTGCTTTGTGGTGTTTTACAAGAGGCTCAAGAGACACACGGCCGTTAAACAGGAGGTTATTATGAGCATCGATAAAATAGTCTTTGCCTTTGCGGGCATTGTCATAATAGGCAGCCTGGTATTGTCACAGCTACATTCCGTCAACTGGCTGTGGCTCACTGCCTTTGTGGGTGTCAACATGTTCCAGTCTGCATTTACCGGATTTTGCCCACTGGCTTCCATTCTGAAAAAGATCGGCGCAAAACCAGGTCAGGCCTTTAATTAAAGGGTAAAGGGGTCGAAGCCTGAGGTATCCCCACGAAATTCACTTGCATGATATCGACTCCATATAAGGGTTGATAGTGCTTACTGCTGAGATGACGGCTCGTTCTGACAATCGAAATTTTTTTTGGGCAATGAGTAAACGCGCCAGAAAAATAACCGAATACGGTTCTCGCTTACT
>Ga0316207_10002864_pt1 | contig 16925 bp, 14 predicted proteins | sample 6weekpyrite_MG_FD_204943 | JGI IMG/M metagenome (GOLD analysis project Ga0316207, IMG submission 204943) | Microbial mat bacterial communities from mineral coupon in-situ incubated in ocean water Damariscotta River, Maine, United States -... | ecosystem: Environmental > Aquatic > Marine >...
AACAACTGAAGATAAACCGGCTACGGAATAACCGTCACTGAACCTGCTTTTATGGTTCTGGTACGTATGAAACGTTATCTATTTTACTTAAAATATTGCCTTTAAAATAAAGCGTCAGACGCATGGTTTTTGTTGTGCCTTTGCCCGGTTTGAATGTATGGACATAGTCCCAACGATTTTGATGGAAAATATCACGAATTAAAGGTGTGCCGAGCAGTAATAAAACCTGTTTCTGGGTCATACCAACGGTTAGCTTTTTTAAGTCCTCAGCTTTAAGTGCATTACCCTGAACAATGTCAATTTTATGAGCTTCCGGTAAAACAGAGGTGCAGCCAGCGTTCAGAATTGAAGCTAAGATAATAGAGCATGTAACAATAATCGATTTCATATAAACTAACTCAGTGATTAACGCGCAAATCATACTTCATTTAGAGAGAATTTTACACTAGGAAAGCATTATGGAATCAAATGATTTAAAAAAGGCAGGTCTTAAAGTAACACTGCCGCGTGTCAAAATTCTTGAAATGCTCGAACGGGCTGACATGAGACACCACACAGCAGAGGATATCTACAAGGCGCTGCTGGAAACCGGGGAAGAAGTGGGACTGGCAACGGTATACCGTGTGCTGACACAGTTTGAAGGGGCTGGTCTGGTGACCCGTCATCACTTCGAAAGTGGGCAGGCCGTGTTTGAACTCAATCAGGGGCATCATCATGATCATCTGGTTTGTGTTAAGTGTGGTCGGGTAGATGAATTCTACGATGATACGATTGAACAGCAGCAAAAAACGATTGCGGCAGAAAAAGGCTACAAAATCACTGATCATAATTTGATCATTTACGGGACGTGCCCTGACTGTTCTTAGTTTATTGTCATAAATCGAATATGAAAAACACTAAAGATCATCAGAATATTACTGAAAAATATTCGTTTTCAGATTACCTGAATTTACTGGTTACAAACTCCGGTCATATTCATCACTGTTCAGACGAGTTAACGAATGCCTGTCGCTATGCCTGGGATAATCAGAACATAGAATCTGATATGCCCAGTAGTCTTGATGTTGCTATTTTGCTGAGTGAGCTGAGTGCTGATGAGACGACTATAATTGTCTGCTTGTTAAGTGATAGTCGTTTACGGAATGAGAAATTTCACCAGATTATAGCAACTGAATTTGGTTCAGAAACTCAGAAAATGGTACGTGGTCTGGAAACACTGCATGACTTCAAAGCCGTTCAGACCAATAATAAAGAGCAGACAGAACGTTTACGGCGTATGTTGCTGGCGATGGTTGATGATGTACGTGTTGTACTTATTAAGCTGGCCTATCGGGTGCAGCGTTTGCGCGAGCTGTCTCATCTTGAGTCTGATGAGCGCAAAGCGATTGCTTCGGAAACGCTGGAAATATTTGCGCCAATCGCAAACCGCCTTGGTATTGGTCAGCTCAAATGGGAATTAGAGGATTTATCATTTCGTTATCTGCATGGTGATGTGTATAAGCATATTGCCAGAATGCTAGAAGAAAAGCGTGATGAACGAGAAAGTTACATCTCTAATCTCGTTAACGAGATAACTGAGCTGCTAGAAAATTCCGGTATTGATGCACAGGTCTATGGCAGACCAAAACATATCTATAGTATCTGGTCGAAGATGACACACAAACATAAAAAGTTCTCTGAGCTTTTTGATGTGCGCGCTATTCGTATCACCGTTACAACTTTGGCAGAGTGTTATACCGCACTGGGTTTAATTCATGGCCGCTGGCGACATATTGCCAATGAGTTCGATGACTATATCGCCAATACAAAAGAAAATGGTTATCAGAGTTTGCATTCAGCAGTTTACGGGCCAGAAGGTAAGCCGGTTGAAATTCAGATTAGAACAGCAGCCATGCATGAGTTTGCTGAATACGGCGTGGCCGCACACTGGCGTTATAAAGAGCGGTCTGATCAGGATGAAGTACTGGAAAAAACAATCAGTTCAATCCGAAAACTACTCGATACATCAGAAACCAGTGAAGATGAATTATTAGATAATTTTAAAACTGAACTGTTTTCAGATCGTGTGTTTGTTTTGACGCCACAGGGTAAAGTTATTGACCTTGCTCAGGGCTCAACGCCACTGGATTTTGCTTATCATGTGCATACCGAGGTCGGTCATAAGTGTCGCGGCGCAAAAATCAACGGACACATCGTACCACTGACAACTGAATTACAAAACGGTGTGCAGGTTGAAATACTGACAGGTAAAAATTCGCAGCCAAGCCGCGACTGGATGAACCCAAACCTGGCTTATCTGACGAGCAGCAGAGCGCGCTCAAAAGTTAAAGCCTGGTTCAGGCAGCAGGACTATGAGCAGCATGTCACTGATGGTAAAGCCATTATCGACCGTGAATTAAAACGTATGCATTGCCAGCATCCGGATCTTGAGAAAACACTCAAGCATTTTAAAGTCCAGACAGAAGATGAATGGTATGCAAAAGTAGGGCGCGGTGACATCACAAGCGGTCAGTTATCATTTGGTTTGACGCAGTTATGTGGTGATGGTCTGGTTAATGAACTACCTGTTACGCCTAAAGCAAGAAAACATTCAAATAAGAGCGGTTCACAACCGATCAGTGTTAGCGGTGTTGGTAATTTATTAACGACGCTGGCAAGTTGCTGTAAACCGGTACCGGGTGATGAAATTATCGGCTTTATTACGCAGGGGAAAGGCGTTTCTGTACACCGTCGTGACTGTAATAATATTTTAAATCTTGAACATGAGAAACAAAACCACTTAATCGAAGTAGAGTGGTCTGATCAGAGTCTTCAGACTTTCGAGATAGGTCTGGTGATAGAAGCAGTTGACAGAACGGGATTGTTAAGAGATATAACCAGCGTGTTAAGCGACCTTAAGGTTAATGTTATTGGTGTGCAGACACTTTCAAATAAAGATACACAGATTGCTGACATGAAAATAAAAATAGAGGTTCAGGATCTTGAACAGCTGCAAAAAGTATCAGATAAGATTTTGCAGCTGCCTAATATCACTAAAGTTTACCGTCAAAACTAAATTATTTTATTTTCACCTGTGTAGTAGTTTATAAAATGCGGGCAATAACAAAAGACTAACCAGCATAGAAAAACTAAGCCCGAAGACAGTGACAATGGCAAGCGGTTGCAGCATTTCTGAGCCTTCGCCTAATCCCAGAGCAAGAGGTGACATACCGATGACGGTTGTGAGTGTTGTCATAAGAATGGGTTTGAAACGTATAGCAGCTGCTTCAGTAATTGCCTGATTAACCTGCAGGCCATTCTTCTTCTCAATTTCAATTTGTTCAACCATTACAATCGCGTTATTGACGACAATACCGGCAAGCATAATGACACCCAGCCAGACTGACATCGATAAGGCCGTATTGGTTATATAAATGCCGGCGACAACACCAATAATACAAAATGGAATTGTCAGCAAAATTATAAACGGGTTTAATAATGATTCGTACTGAATTGCCATGACAACAAAGACAAGAAATAATGCCAGTAATAACAGTGTTGCACCTTGCGATTGTCCTTGCTGTAATGTTTTAGCATCATCTGTCTGATAACGCGTATAACCATCGGGTAACTCGTAATCCTTCAGTTTGTCATCAATTTCTTCGAGAGCGATTTGCAATGCAATATCGCTATCGAGTGAGGCCGATATTTCTACAAAACGTTGTTGTTTGTCACGGTAGATATTTTTTGTGCTGGCTATGGTTTTATACTCTGCAACATCAGCTAAATATATCGGTTTGCTATTTCGATAAGCGACAATGATATTGTTTAAGTCACTTACATTACTGATATTGTGCTTTTTATAGCGCAGACGTATATTAAATTGCTGGTCTTTTTCAATAAACTCACTAACGATAATACCATCGAGAGATAAACGCACCTGACGACCAATGTCTTTAGCGCTTATATTCATGGCGCTGGTTATTTCTCGCTTCAGTGAAATAGTCAGCTCTTTTTCAGAATCTTCATACTGATGTTCAATATTTCGTAATCCAGCAATGGGTTTAATTTTTTCAATAATATCATTTCCAATTTTTCGAAGTGTATCTATATCCTGTCCTCTGACCCGTATGCTGATGTCATCACTGCCGGAATGTAGCCTGACCCCGCGGACACCACGAAGCCGGATACGCACCTTGATACCAACGAGGTTCAGTTTCTTTATCTTTTTCTTAATGGATTTAATCCATTTTTGGCTGTTGTATTCGCCGGTATTACTCTTTTTTAGCTGAACCCGTAAGGAGCTTCTGTTGCTGGATAGGAACTCTGAGCGACCAAATACAAAGCCACCAACTGTTGAAAAAACAGAATCAACGGAGGGGTCGTTCAATAATATATTTTCGATACTATAAACTACAGTGTCCATCTGCTTAAGCTGGGTGCCGCTGTCTGTCGTTACACTAAAGTGAATATTGCCTTCATCTGTCTTAGGCAAAAAAATACTTTTTGTTTCTGTAAAAAGAAAAATACTAACAATAAATAGCGGCACAAAAATACTGATGATAATAAAAGGGTTCTTAATAATTTTTTGATTTAGCGTCTTGTAGACTGTTATCACTTTATCAAGCGATAACAAATTTTTTGATGAGGTTCTTTTGATTAACGAGCCCATCGCCGGAACAGCAGTCATAGCAACAAACAGTGAGGCGATCATTGCAGCCGTTATGGTGATGATCAGTTCTTTAAATAACAGACCGGTTAATCCACCAACTAACAGAAAGGGCAGTACAGCTACAAGATTAGTACTGGTGGATGCAATAATTGGACTGTTAACTTCAGCGGCTGCATGTAATGCGGCTTGTTTATGTTCTTCACCTTCCTGCTGGTGTCGAGAAATATTCTCAAGCATGACTATGGTGCTGTCCACAAGCATGCCGATACCTAAAGCAAGCCCGCCTAATGTCATAATATTAAGCGTGATACCGGTGATGTTCATAATAATAAAAGTGACCAGTATCGCGATTGGTATTGCGCTGCCTATAATTAGCGTGCGTTTTAAATTGCCAAGAAATAAATACACTACTAACATGGCGAGTAACGCGCCGCTACCGGCTGCTGTTGCAGCATTATTAACCGAGTGACGAATAAATACGGACTGATCACCAACCGTTTGTACACGAATGTCCTGGGGTATCTGGTTGTTGTTTTTAAGCCATTCCAGACGTTGCCTGACCTGATCAACAACTTCCACAGTATTCGCAGAGGGTTGTTTTTGTATTGAAAGTTTTACACCGCGAACACCGTTAAGGCGGATTTTTAAACGTTCCTCTTCATGCGTGTTGTCGATGCTGGCAACATCCAGTAGTTTAATCGTTTTGCTACCGGAAGCCGTTTCTTTGCTGATGAACGTATTGGCGAGCTGCTCGATGCTGCTAAAGCGCCCCAGTGCACGAATGCTTATTTCCTGTCGTTTGCCATAAAGTTTACCGCCGGGAGTGTCCTGGTTTTCTTTTTCCAGCTGGTTGATGACATCATCAATAGTAAAGCCAAAATGATTGAGTTTATTCTGGTCAAGAGTAATATTAATTTCACGTATCAGTCCGCCACCAACCTCAGTCGATGCTATGCCCGGTAAGTTTAAAAACCATTTGCTGAAGTTATAATCAACCCAGCTCCTTAATTCGACCGGCGTCTTATGATCAGAGCTGACGATTAATTCCATAATAGCAATCTGTGAAGGATCTCTTTTATAGATAACAGGTGGTTCAATATCGGTGGGCAAAAAACGTTTAGCACGGTCGAGTCGTGTGCTGGCATCACGCAGGGCGACATTAATATCGGTGCCATAGGGAAATGATAAGTCAACATTTGTTCTGCCTTCAGATGAGCGGGACTGAACATTAATTGCATTTTCTGTGATTGCCAGCTGTTCCTCAAGCTGACGCGTTATTTCATCTTCCATAATGGCTGCGGGTACGCCGGGGTTGAGAATACGAACCCTTACTTCGGGGTAAATTAATTTCGGTAACAGGTCGACGCCAAGACGATCTAAAGAGAACAGACCAAGAATGATAATCGTCATCAGGATAACGGTGACAGCGACAGGACGGTTAATAGACCAGCGTGCCAGCCCACCTTTTTTGGAAAAATCAGTTTGCATTTTGGTGCTTTATATCCGTGTCGGTTTTAATTGTTTTACCCGGTCTTAAACCAATAAAACCTTTTGTTATTATTTTATCGTCTTTTTTAAGGCCACTGATCACTTCAATTTTGTCATTAACATTCTGGCCTGTTTTAATTTTGCGTTGTCGGGCTTTATGCTGGCTATCAACGGCATATACCCAGCTGCCCGTTGTATCGTATTGAACTGCATTAACAGGTATTAAAATACTGGCATCAGTCTGATAGTGAATAATTAATTCTGCAAAAACGCCCGGTAGTAGGCGGGGGTAAATATTTTCAAAACTTACTTCAGTGCTAATTTGTTGGGTGCTGCTATCAACGGTCGGGTAAATAACAGAAATTTTACCAGGAATCTGTAAGCTAAGCGCAGGGACATTAATGCGCACTGTTTTATCGGTTTTAATGTGTGAGATAAAGCTCTCAGGAACTGCACTTTTTACAATGAGGTTGTCATTCTCGACCAGTGTCAGAAGGGCGGTGTTAATGCTTACGCTGTTACCGGGTTCAAGATGACGCTGACTGATTACGCCACTAAAAGGTGCTTTAATTTTACTGCGTTCAAGCTGGATGTTTTTAAGTGTCAGTTCAGCTTCAGCCAGTTTTTTTTCTGTAATGGCTGCCGTTAGTTGTTCCGCTGATGCCAGTTGTTTAGGTATTAGTTTGCGTATACGAATTAAGTCCTGTCTGGCTTTTTCAAGGCTGGCAACGGCTTTTAATTGCTCGGCCTGTGTCAGACTGCTATCCAGTTCTACTAAAGTATCACCTTTGTTGACGGTGTGACCTTGTTTATATGGCATTCTGACTATGGTGCCGGCAATCTGGTTACTGATAGTAATGGTATTGGGCGCAACGATCAGCGCATTAAAGCGCCTCTCAAGAACACTGCTCTGAGGCTTGATGGTCTCAATGCTGACCTGCTGTGGGCGTGGCTTGCGTTTAGCAGAATTCGAAGGCGACTGATCACAGCTACTTAAGAATAGCCCTGAAATCATAATGGCTATAGTGAGACTAACTTTTTGCATACTCGACTCTTTATTATTCTGTATATATCGACTGAATTCTATGTTGAAATACGATTATAACTAAATGCCATGATAACTTTAAGAATATTACACAATGATTGATAGCAAACCGACAAGTCTCCCGCATAAATCACGTACTGATATAAGAAATATCAAAAGAATGCTGCCTTTTTTGTGGGATTACAAAGGCAGAGCGGCACTTGCCCTTATATTCCTTGTCATTTCAAAGCTGGCGATTGTTGGTATGCCGCTTATATTAAAAGAAATAGTGGATACACTTGATAAAGCCGGTGAAGACATTATTTTGTTATTACCTTTGAGTTTGCTAATAGCTTACGGTGCGCTGCGTCTTGTTAGTGGTTTGTTTAATGAATTGCGTGATGCGATATTTGCCAGAGTTCGTTATGGCGCTATTAAGAAATTATCAATGCAGGTACTGACACGTTTATATCAGCTGTCATTAAGGTTTCATCTGGAGAGAAAAACCGGTGGTATCAGCCGGGATCTGGAGCGTGGCACTCAAAGTCTTAGTTCGATAATGAACTATCTGGTTTTTAATATTGTACCGACACTGGCTGAATTATTGTTAGTTGCAGCTATCCTGTTAAGTCAGTATGAATGGAAGTTTGCAGTGGTTATTTCAGTAACCGTGGTTGTCTATATTCTTTTTACACTGGCGATCACTGAATGGCGTATGCATTTTCGCCATACGATGAATCGACTGGATTCCGAGGCCAATAGTCAGGCTATTGACGGACTGATCAACTATGAAACTGTTAAGTATTTTACTAATGAAGAATATGAAATAAATCGCTATGAAAAGACCATGTCTGAGTGGGAAGATGCGGCAGTAAAAAGCCAGAATTCAATGTCATTGTTAAACTTTGGTCAGGGCGCCGTTATCACCGTTGGTGTCACCCTGATTATGATTTATGCCGCTCAAGGTGTTGTTGATGGCAGTATGAGTCTGGGTGATCTGGTGCTGGTTAATACAATGATGCTGCAGTTATTTATGCCGCTTGGTTTTCTGGGAATAATCTACCGGGCATTAAAATATTCACTGGCAGATATGGATTTAATGATTAAATTATTGGATAAAGTGCCGGAGATACAGGATTCTGATGACGTGTCTGAACTTAAAATATGCAATGCTGAGGTTGAATTTAAAGATGTCAGCTTCTCCTATAATAAAGACCGTCAGATATTAAAAACAATCAGTTTTAAAGTACCGGCCGGACATAAAGTGGCTATCGTGGGCGCGTCTGGTGCGGGTAAATCCACCATCACAAGACTTTTGTTCAGGTTCTATGATACGGATGCAGGCAGTATTTTAATTGATGGAAGCAATATTCAGACGGTTAGTCAAAAGAGCTTACGTAAAACAATTGGTATTGTGCCGCAGGATACGGTGCTGTTTAACGATACTATTTTCAATAATATTATTTATGCAAAACCTGATGCGACTGAAGAGGATGTCTACAATGCTGCTAAAGTAGCCAGTATTCATGACTTTATTCTCAGTCTGCCGGATGGTTACAAGACGCTGGTTGGTGAGCGTGGCTTGAAATTGTCCGGTGGTGAAAAGCAGCGTGTTGCTATTGCCAGGGTTATTATTAGCAAACCGCAGATTATGGTATTTGATGAGGCGACTTCGTCACTGGATTCAAAATCTGAACAGGCTATTTTGCAGTCTTTAAAAGAAATTTCTCAGCAGCATACAACACTGGTCATTGCGCATCGCCTATCGACAGTGGTAGATGCTGATGAAATACTGGTGATGGAAGAGGGTCAGATTGTGGAGCAGGGTACTCATACTAAGCTGATTAATGCTAAAGGAAAATACGAGCACCTCTGGCAGATGCAACAGTCAGAAGAACATTCAAAATAACAGCCGGTTTGCAGATTTTTGAATTTTTTACTATAAGTTTATTTATAATAAAGCTATTACTATAAGAATCAGTATATGAGTATTGAGCAGCGGCTGTTAGTCAGAAAAACGATTGAAGAAATAGGCGATGATATCGATGAGTTATCCAGGCTATTTTATCGGGAATTATTTCAAATAAATATCCACCTTGAATCGGTTTTTTCAGGTAATCTGATCTTTCTAAATCGAAAATTTTCGAACCTTCTCGGCACGCTAAAAAATGTGAAGCACCTTGAGAAGATTTCATCATCGATTGAAAAAATGGGAGAGCGACATCTTCATCAGTATGGTGCGCAGATTGCTCACTTCCCGGACTTGCAGCAGGCATTGATCAGAGCGCTGAGTATTCATTTAGGTGATGCTTTCACTGAACAGCATAAGCAGGCATGGATAACCGTTTATGATGAGGTTGCTGCAATCATGCGACAGGCGATGGAAAAAATTGATCGCCGGGAAGCCACCAGAATTGAACAGGATGAAGATAGCTATGATGCTCGGCTTTTATCAGAGATCGGTGGTATTGATGTGGTAACGAATGTACACCAGCGCCTTTATGAGGTTCTTTTTGAGCACCCCTGGTTAGGTAAATTCTTTTTAGGCAAACATCAGCATGTGCTGGTCGAAAAACAAACGCAATTTATGGTGGGGGCATTTGGTGGTCCGAATAATTATATGGGGGATACGCCGGCCTTTGTACATATGCATATGTATATTACCGATGAAATGGCTGAGTTACGTCAGAGCATACTACGTGAGGCGATTCTTGCTGAAGGCCTCGACAGTAGTATTGCTGACCGCTGGTTAAAGGTTGATGATGCTTTCCGTGCCAGTATTGTTAAAAAGTCTGTAGATGACTGCGTCATGAAATGTCAGGGGCAGATGCCGATTGTTGCAAAAAAACCTGCATAATCGGCTGTAATTAGCCCAATAATACTTACAACGATAATCCTTTAAATGTTTCGTCAGCCCATTCAGTGGCTTCTAAATAATAACCGGTAAGTTCTGAGCTTTCTAAGGTTGCAAAATTAATTTTTGCCAGCCGACATTCTTCATACTCTAATACGCACTGTAAGGTTTGTCCCTTAATTCCGTCATGTGAAATAAGTGCTGCTTTAAGTTCTTCGCTAAGTGGGATTGTATTAAGGACGTCAGACATTGTCTGATCAAGCATGGCATCAAGCACTGATAACAAACCAACTGCAAAGTAAGTACTGAGATTGGTCATCTGGAATTGTCGTGCAAGAATCTCACACATCTTAGCTCTGATAAGAGCCAGTTTTGTCAGTTCGGATGGTTTGTCATCGATACCGGTCAGTATAATAATAATGCTAAGGTTTTTTATTGCATCGCGTCCGAGGTAAACAATTGCATGGTCGATTGAATCAATCTCATTAACCGTATTATATTGGGCGCTGTTCAAGAGTTTAAGTACCCGGTAACTCAGACTGACATCTGATGAAATCAACTGATTCAGTTCTTCTATTTCCAGCTCAGGATCAAGGATCCGGGCGAGCGTCTGAACAACAGTGAGCAAGGTAGTGGGCAGGGCTGTTTTTTTACGGGTATCGGGTTTACTAAGGAAATACCCCTGATAATAATCGAAACCCAGTTCGGTCAGTTCCGTAATTTGCTCGTAAAATTCAATATGGGTAGCTACGGCTTTACACTGGTTTTGTTTTGCAATCTTTTTAGCGGCTTTAAGTGACTCATGATTCAGTTCTGAACTATTGCATTTTAAATAATCAAAACAGGTAAGATCAGATGCAGGCATATTGTCAGGTCGGAAATCATTGATTGCCAGTTTATAGCCCTGGCTCTTTAGCAGCTTGAGGCTGTTAATCTGCGTTTCAGTAAATTCTAAAGGAGTATTTACCTCCAGTGTGATCCTGTTATCGTCAACTGGCAGATTTTCAATATCATTGAGGTTATCGGCATTAATATTAAGAAAGCACTGATGCTCCTCTATAAGTTTATCAAGTCCGATATCAATGACAGAGGAGAGTAATAAACGGGAAGTTGCCAGTTCTTCTGATTCAAAGCTGGCAGAAGGCACATCGCCATCCCGGTACAGTAATTCATAGCCATGTAGCTGGTAATTCTTATCAAAAATTGGCTGTCTGGCCAGGTAAATATTCGACATTTGTCCGTGTATTCCTTTAAATATACAGAAGCAAGTATAGTCCAAATTTCACTAATCGTGAGCTTGCATAAATACCATTCATAAACTATAGGTATTTTAAGGGAGTAAGAGTTTGTTTTTGTTATTTAAATTTTGAAATATTGGATGAATATTATCAAGCACCTATATATAACGAAACCAAGTCTCTTTACATGATAAATATTTAACATAATTGGTATTTTATTTTGTCAAAATTATTTGTTGTATCTTGTTGCTGTATACCAGAAACAGATGCAATTCTATTAGAATTTTTACTGTCAGTACTGGAAAAACAAACGGATGCTGAATGGAAGCTGACTTATGATCTGGATGGCGATATTACAGTCATTGATACGGATAGTGAGGATGGGCAGAATTTATATCAGAAAACACTGTCTCAGAATGATCAGGATACCGTTATTCAGCTGACGTCTGATGTAGAGAAGACGAATTCTGATAACAGTGTTCTCAAACCGATGCGTTCGGCAGAGTTCATGTCAGTTATTAATAAAATATTAAAGCAGTATCCAGATCTTGCCAGAGAGACAACAGAGCTCGCAGAGGCACCCACTGCTAGATCAAATGCTGTTGATGAAGTAGTAAAAAGTGAGCCCATTCCTTCTGTCATCAAAAGACCGACTGTCCGGCGTTTATATAATTTATTGACTGAAGATGCAGCTAACTATAAAAAACCAGTCGAACTAATATATAGAGAAGTTAGTATTTATATTAACTTTAGTGCTAAACAATTGTTTTGTGAGCATAAATTGATGCTGCTATCGATGCTTTCGAAAGCTGATGTAAACAATATTGAAATCAGAGAGTTGAATGATTTCGATTTTATAAAAATAGAGAGAAGCATCAGACCAAGGCCATTATCAGAGCTTATCTGGTGCTGTACCTTGCTAGGTTCATCAGGTGAACTAGTGCCTTCAATAGATCAGAATACACGATTGCATCTGAAACGCTGGCCTAATTTAAAATCATTAGTTCACTTACCGCGTCATATTACACTGACAGCCTTTCTTACCAAATATACAGCGACACTGGCTGAGGTATCCAGCCAGACAAGAATACCAGCCGAACATGTTATTGACTTTATTAATGCCTGCAGTGTTATGGGTTTTATTGATCAACGTGAACAAACAAATAGCGAAACTAAAGTTATAGAAAAAGATACGGTTAAGCATGGGCTGTTTGGCAAAATTCGTAACAAATTTGGCATGAAAGCCTGACTAATATCAAAGGTTATTTGGTTAAAGAATAAATGCCTGAATAATGAATATAAGCTTGTTCTGTCCTCTTAATGTCATGTTTTTATCAGATTTTTAAAAACATTAGCTTATTTAAAAAAATACATTGCTATTAGTGTGGAATATTCTATAAAGAGTGCTAGATTTAGTATGTAAGTAAAATTTTAGGGCCTAATATAAAGTGTCAAAACTATATGTAATTGCACCATTTTTTGTAGACGAAAAAGATGCAGTTCTTATGGAGTTTTTATTAACTCTGATTGAGAAGCAGACAGGAGAGAATTGGAAGTTTGATCAGATTTCAACAGCTGATATTGCAATTATTGATGTTGATGGGGTTGAAGGGAAAGCAATGTACAACAAAATGATTCAACAGACTGATGGACCAGTGCCAGTTATGTTAACCGAAAATGTTTCTGCTGAGGCAGAGTTTAAGTTATTCACGCCTATTAGATCAGCTGACTTCATTGCTGTTGTAAAGGCTGTGCTGGCCAAGCATGATGATCTTGGTGTGAAAGAGGGCATTGAAGAGAGTCAGGTATCTGAAACACAGGAATTTGATACAGAGCGTGCTGTTAAAGCGAGTCATCTTATAGATGAATTGAGTTCCCCGGTAAACATTACTTTTAAAAGGCCTGAGATAAAACGCTTGTATAACTATCTTCTGGAAAATAATAATGTTGCCACTCCGGCAGTAAAAATAACCTATAGAGAATTTGAATTATTTGTCGATTATGCAACCCAGCAGTTTTATTGTGATCATAAAGTGATGCTGCTCTCGACCTTATGTAAGGCTGATATCAATAATGTTGTGATTCAAAGCCTTCCAGTGAAAGGTTTGCAAAAGGTAAAAAATAATATTATTGGCAGACCACTATGTGAACTTATCTGGAATAGTGTTTTACTGGGTGGCTCTGGTGAGCTAATAGAGAAATTTAATGCTGAATCTTTATTTCATTTAAAACGCTGGCCAAATCCTAAGTTAATGAAGGAATTTCCAAAATTCATCAGACAAAAATATATGGCGCTTACTGCATTTATGGTTAAAGGCTCATCTACGATAGCGGATATCTCTCGGCAGACAAATGTTCAGCTGGATACAGTGGTTGATTTTGTTAATGCCTGTTTTTCTGTTGGCTATCTGGATATGCAACCAGAGAAGGCTCAGATAGTAAAAAAGTCTGTACCGGCCAGAAAGGAAAGAAATAGTTTATTCGGAAAAATTAGAAGCAAATTTGGCTTGCGTGAAGAAGTAAGGTGATTATGTACGATACAAATCAAATAATCGGGGGTAATAGTGTCTGAGTTCAAGTTCATCTTTACAGGTACACCCGGCGCCGGAAAAACAACAGCAATTGGTGCTATTAGTGATCAGCCCCCGGTAGTGACCGATGCCTCAACAACGGATGATTTAAAAGAGACAAAAGATGTAACCACAGTTGCTATGGACTTCGGTGAGATAACGCTTGATGAAGGTGTTAAAGTTCATCTATACGGTACACCGGGGCAGGAACGTTTCAGATTTATGTGGGATATCATTGTTAAGGGTGGCCTTGGCTTGATTATTTTACTTGATCACTCAAGAGCTAATCCCATTGAAGATCTTGATATATATCTGGATAATTTTTCCGGCTTTATTGAAGAAACGGGTGCGGTTATTGGTATTACCAGAATGGATGTTGAGTCATTGAATGAACTTGATCTTGAAGATTATTACACGCATCTGGAGGGGCGGGGGCTTGCACTGCCGGTAATACCTACAGACGTCAGAGACCGTGATGAAGTTTTAATGTTGCTGGATAGTTTGATGGCAATGCTGGAATATAATTAGTTTTTAATAGGTAAAAAAATGTCAACCAAAATTAAATTTTCTGATAGTGCGAAGACCTTTATTGAAGATAAAATCAACGATATGTTTGATATGTGTGGTGATATCTATGGTGCTGTTATTTCTTCAGTAGATGGTCATTTGGTGCTGGATGTAGTGAAAAGAGAGTTGCCAGTAAAAAAAATATCAGCAATGACGAGCTCTCTAATGGCATTAGGTGAAACAGTCTCAAAAGAGTCTGATCAGGGAAACTGTCAGTATGTCAGTGTCATTAATGAAAATGGAAGAGTTATGGTGTTACGAGTCGGTGACTCACTGACTTTAACAACCTTATCTACGCAGGATTCGAATCTGGGAATGGTTCTCAGTGCGAGTACAAAAGCAACTGCTGATATTGCAGAGGCATTACAACAGAATTAATTAATATTAATGAGGATGGAGCAGATATGGCTACTTTAAATGAAACATGTGAAAGTTTAGTGAGAGATGTTGATGATGCATTAGGTGCAGCAGTTGTTGATTTAAGCTCAGGTTTATTAATGGCGGTTGCTCACAGCGTACCGTATTTTACACAGTCATATCTTGATGCTGTAGCCGCTGCAGCAGTTGATATGTTCCGTGGTAAGACAATTACCGCTGTTGAAAAGCTGCTGTCAAATCAGCGTGGCAGTGATCTTAGTCAGATGTTGCAGGAGGTTCAGATGTCGACAGAAAGAACCTATCACTTTATGTCGGTAGTACCTGGAAAGCCCAACTCACTGGTGGTCTTGATTACCGGTCGTAAAGCAAATCTGGGCATGGGCTGGTCATCATTGCGTTCAGCAATGAATGATATTGCACCATTGTGTCCATAACTAGTCTGCTATTTATTTGTTTTTATAAAATATGATAAGTAGATTTATTAAATAAAAAAGACGGCATTATGTCGTCTTTTTTATTTTTCAAGTTTATTTTCCTAGTGGAAGCCTTTCGATAAGCTGTGCTGGAAAATTATAGGCCGACATATCATCCATTGTTGTCTGCATATCATAATCAAGCCGGTGAAATGTTATGTCCTGAGTTTCAGTATTATAGACTGCGTATTCAGCACCGGGTATGTTTGTTCGTGGCTGGCCTATTGAGCCAGGGCATACCAGTGACTGGTTGTAATCAGATAGATTTTGATTTGCTTCGTTTGAGAAATCATCCAGCTTTCCTTTACGGTAATATATTCCCTGAACATGAGAGTGACCGTGAAAACAAATAGGGATTTCACGTTCAGCCAGATTGTCGAGGTTGTCAGCAAACGTCATTTTATAAACATAACCGTTAAAGAAAGTTTTATCTAACGGTGAGCCATGCACAGCCAGCCAGTTATCATGTCGAATATAAGGCTGAAGCTGATCAAGCCAGTGTTTGTTTTCATTGCTGATTTTTTCATTGCTCCATTGAGCAACAAAGCGACCTGTTGCTGAAAAGCCGCCGGCAAAAATACCGCTCGCAACTGCATGGTCATGATTTCCCTTTACGACAGTAAATTCAGTATCACGAATTACATCAATACACTCGTCCGGGTGTGGTCCGTATCCAACTATGTCGCCAAGGATAATGCCTGTGTGTATGTTTTGTCGTTTCAGGTCTTCTAAAACAGCATTTAACGCGGGTAAATTTGCATGAATATCTGCAAGAATAGCGATATTTTTATTTGATTCATTGGTATCGCAATAATTATCATTATTGCTTTTTTTGATGCTGCGACTTTTATTGGCGAGTTGATAAAAGCCATCAATAAATGATGACAGGGAGGACTTTTGTTGCTCACTTGCCATGAATAAACCACGTAACTGCTCAAAGGCTATGGTTAGCTGATGCCGGTCTTTAAAATAGCTGATTATTGTTTGATGGCAAAATTCACCCAATTTTTTCCAGTTTTTCTCATCTATTGATGGTAACTGTCTGATGAGTACACCAATCTGGTTACAAAAGGCAGTAAATTTGTCCCATTTATAGATGTCATCATCAAGATAAAATAATTCACCGGATGAATTCAGACCATAATTTGATAATCCGCCATCTAAAAGTTTGTCATGTTTCGCGGCAATACGAAAAAATATATTAAGCATTTGATGAAGATGATTAAATACTTCTTGATCGGCTTCATTATGAATGACCTGATGCAGTGGCTGCAAAAGAGGCGTGATATTAGCAATAACAGGGGTATTGTTGGAGTCGTATAAAAACCAGGTTTTGTCAGGCAGATAAATATCTAATTCCCTTTCAGTATCAAGTTTTTTTAAAATCCAGCGTTCTGAATCACGTTCATTGAAAGTTAATTCATTGTGCAGTTTAACAATATAGTTGTCGCTGCTAAATATCTGCGTACCGGGTTTGCCTGTAAAGGTATCACCATGGGTTAAAGTTTCCTGAGTCGCTTGTAGCGTGGTAAGTATGCTGGCTTCTGAAATTTGCCGGTTCTTGTCAATGCTTTCAATAATGCGAATGGGTGAGCTGTTATTTTTTTCCATTCAAAAATTATAGTACAAATTGTACAGAATATTTCGAAATAACAGCGAATTGATAATCAGTTTTATGTGCT
>Ga0316207_10002865_pt1 | contig 16923 bp, 14 predicted proteins | sample 6weekpyrite_MG_FD_204943 | JGI IMG/M metagenome (GOLD analysis project Ga0316207, IMG submission 204943) | Microbial mat bacterial communities from mineral coupon in-situ incubated in ocean water Damariscotta River, Maine, United States -... | ecosystem: Environmental > Aquatic > Marine >...
AAGCAACAGGGTGTTCCTGTTGTCTGGCTAGGTACTCGTAAGGGTATAGAAGCTAGATTAGTGGTTGAGGCGGGATATGAGATTCGCTGGTTAAGTGTGAGTGGTTTGCGCGGAAAAAATAAACTCTCATTATTACTGGCGCCATTAAAATTAATACGCGCCTGCATGCAGGCTATGAAAGTTCTACTGGATGTGAAACCAATTGCAGTTTTAGGTATGGGTGGTTTTGCATCAGGCCCGGGTGGATTGATGGCTTATCTGATGGGTAAACCATTATTGGTGCATGAGCAAAATGCGATCCCGGGTTTAACAAATACCTTGCTGGCGAAAATGGCAGGTACGGTTATGGAATCGTTTCCGGGTAGTTTTAAGACGAAAAAAAGCGTGCAGTTAATAGGTAATCCTGTGCGTACGAATATCATGCAGATTAAAGCGCCTGCTGAGCGTCTGGCTGACAGAGCAGAGACGATAAACCTTTTAGTGGTTGGTGGAAGTCTCGGAGCTGCGGCATTGAATAATGCGGTACCAGAAATGAAATCAATATTAGACGATCAAACGGTTGTTAATATCTGGCATCAGACAGGTGAGCGTAATTATGATGAGACTAAGACGATATATAGTAAGTTTGAAGTTGATGCCCGGGTCGATGCATTTATTAATGATATGGCAGCAGCCTATGAGTGGGCAGATGTTGTGATTTGTCGTTCAGGTGCAATGACGATATCTGAGCTGGCAATTGCAGGCGTGGCATCAATATTGGTGCCATACCCGTATGCTGTCGATGATCATCAGACAGCAAACGCAAATCATCTGGTTGAAAATGAGGCGGCTATTTTAATACCACAGAAAGAATTAACGGCGGAGCATTTAAAAGAAACTGTGATGTCTTTAACGCGTGAGAAAATTTTAAATATGTCACAAGCAGCACAAAAATGTGCCAGACCTGAGGCAGCAGAAAGAGCTGCACAATTATGCCTGCAAGCCGGAGGATTAGCATGATTACCGATCATCCAATGAGAAAAATCACTAAGATACATTTTGTTGGTATTGGTGGTGCAGGCATGTCAGGTATTGCTGAAGTACTGGTAAATCTTGAGTATAAGGTGTCGGGTTCAGATTTAAATGAAAATGTAGCAACACGTCGTTTACATGATATGGGTGCATTAGTCACGATTGGTCATGCGACAGAAAACATTCAGGATTGTGATGTGGTGGTAACTTCCACTGCAGTTAATGAAAAAAATCCTGAGGTCATCGCTGCACGAGAAAAGCGTATACCGATAATACCCCGTGCTGAAATGCTGGCAGAGTTAATGCGGTTTCGTTACGGCATTGCGGTTGCCGGTACGCATGGTAAAACGACGACGACAAGTCTGGTAGCCAGTATTCTGGCAGAGGCTGAACTTGATCCAACTTATGTGATTGGCGGAAAACTCAATAGTTCGGCAAGTAATGCAAAACTGGGTGCTGGACGTTATCTGGTTGCTGAAGCCGATGAAAGCGATGCATCATTTTTATACTTGCAGCCAATGATGTCAGTAGTAACAAATATTGATGCTGATCACTTGTCCACCTACGGTGGCGACTTTGAAGTTTTGAAAAAAACATTTGTCGAGTTTCTGCATCATCTGCCATTTTATGGTCGTGCCATTATGTGTGTTGATGATGATGAGATTCGAAATATTTTGCCTAATGTAACCCGCCCGGTAGTGACTTATGGTATCGATCATGAAGCAGATGTACAGGCTTCAAATGTGCATTATGAAGGCATGCAAAGTCATTTTGATGTCTGTCTTCCAGAGCGTGATAACAAGATTAGTGTGACACTGAGTTTACCAGGGCAGCATAATGTACTTAATGCGCTGGCAGCAATCAGCATTGCGAATCAGTTAGGTGTTGATGATGGTGTGATACAAAAAGCATTAACCGAATTTCAGGGGATTGGCCGTCGAATGCAGCAGTATGGAAACATACAGACGCAGAACGGAGAAATCACACTGGTTGATGATTACGGGCATCATCCAACAGAAGTGGCTGCGAGTATTAAAGCAATTCGTACGGCATGGCCTGAGCGAAGAATGCTAGTTGTCTTTCAGCCGCATCGTTTCACCCGTACTCAGGATTTATTTGAAGACTTTAGTCAGGTGCTGGCTGATACAGATGTGTTGTTGCTGAGTGAGGTTTATGCTGCCGGAGAAGCGTTAATTGCAGGTGCTGATGGACGCTCACTGGCTGCAGCTATCAGAGCACGCGGGCAGGTTAATCCGGTATTTGTTGATGATATTAATAAGGTGCCTGATACATTAAAAAATATTATTCAGGATGGTGATGTTGTATTAACACTCGGTGCTGGCAATGTCGGTGCAATAGCAGCAAGTTTACCCGAGCAGTTATCTGTTAAGGATGATGCTCAGTGATGGCGCTTAAAGACAATAATGTTTTTGCCGGCGAATTAAAAATTAATGAGCCGATGTCAAAGCACACAACCTGGAGAGCAGGTGGCGCGGCAGAACATTATTTCATTCCGGCTGACTTAAATGATCTGAGCGCTTATTTGCAATCATTAACTGAAGATGAATCGGTTTTCTGGTTAGGCTTAGGAAGTAATCTTCTGGTTCGTGATGGCGGTATAAAAGGCAGTGTGATTGCAACCGCTAATGCATTAAATGATATAGAGCTTTTGGAAAATAATATTGTTGAAGTTGGTTCGGGTTTACCTTGTGCAATTCTCGCCAGATTTTGTGCCAGAAATAATTTGGTAAAAGGTGAGTTTTTTGCCGGCATTCCCGGTGTGGTTGGTGGTGCATTGCGAATGAATGCAGGTGCCTTTGGGGGTGAAACATGGCCGCTGGTGACGGAAGTGCAGACGATTAATAAAGCCGGTGAATTACGCTGGCGTTCTGCTGATGATTATACAACCTCATACAGAACTGTAACTGGTCCGGTTGATGAGTGGTTTACTAAAGCAAGATTTAAGTTTGAGGCAGGTGATGGTGAAAAGGCGGCACAGGATATTAAAAAGTTGCTTTCTAAACGTGCTGCGACTCAGCCAACAGGTACAGCAAATTGTGGCTCGGTATTTAGAAATCCTGAATCAGGATATGCTGCTCAGCTGATAGAACAGTGTGGCTTAAAGAATTTCAGAATTGGCGGAGCGGTTGTTTCTGAAAAGCACGCTAACTTTATTATTAATGATGGTACGGCTAGTGCGGCGGATATTGAAGAATTAATCAATTATGTGCAGCAACATGTATTGAAAGAGACGGGTGTTGAACTAAAGCCCGAAGTTCATATCGTGGGTGAAAAATAAGTGGCTGAAAACGTCAAACAATTCGGGAAAGTTGCTGTACTGATGGGCGGCTGGTCAGCAGAGCGTGAAGTTTCACTGAACAGTGGCAAAGCAGTCGTCGCTGGATTATTAAAAGCAGGTGTAGATGCGCATGAAGTTGATTTTAAAAAATCAGATAGTGCTCAGTTAAAGGGGTATGACAGGGTCTTTAATATCTTGCATGGCCGCGGGGGTGAAGACGGGGTAGTGCAGGGGTTGTGTGAATATTTAGATTTGCCCTATACAGGTTCTGGCGTATTAGGTTCTGCACTGGCAATGGATAAAATTAAAACAAAACGAATCTGGAATAGCCATGGTTTGCGAACACCGGATTATCGGGTGGTGATTTCGTTAGCGGATTGTGAACAGGCCGTTGCAGATCTGGGTTTACCGGTGATTATAAAACCAGCACTTGAAGGTTCAAGTATTGGTATCAGTAAGATTGAAAAGCAGGCAGATATTAAGCCTGCTTATGAACTGGCAAATGCATGTAACAGTGAAATTCTGATTGAGCAATGGATTGATGGTGATGAATACACGGCTTCAATTTTAAATAATGAAGTGTTGCCTGTTATCAGACTCAGAACGCCAAACCAGTTTTATGATTTTGAAGCAAAATATCAGTCAGATGCTACGGAATACCTTTGTCCCTGTGGGCTGGCAGAAAATAAAGAGCAGCAGCTGGCAGGTATTGCCAAACAGGCGTTTACTGCGATAGGTGCAAGTGGCTGGGGGCGTATTGATTTTATGCTGGATCAGAATCTTGAGCCATGGTTGATAGAAGCGAATACAGTGCCGGGCATGACAGATCATAGTCTTGTGCCGATGGCAGCAAAACAGGCGGGTTGTAGCTTTGAACAACTGGTTGTTGAAATATTGAAAACATCACTGGATGAGAATGTTTAAAAATAGTAAAAAAACTAAAAAGGTCTCTGCGGTCAGGAAACGTGTGTCTCCTAAACGTACGCTACCTAAAGTTTTTATAAACAGGGTGTTATTACTGGCGTTAGTGATCGGCTCTGGTTACGGTGTTGTTAACTGGTATTCCAGTGTGCAGCTATTTCCGGTCAAGCAGGTAAGGATCGAAGGTGAGTTTAATTATCTTGATAAAGGCATGATTAAAAAGCAAATTGCAGAACAATCAACTGGTGGTTTTTTTGATCTCGATATTAACTCAATCCATGAGCAGCTATTGACTATGCAATGGGTTGAAAATGCCTTTGTAAGAAGAGACTGGCCAGAAACAGTTGTAATACGTGTGGTAGAAAAAAAACCGGTGGCTAAGTGGAATAATAAAGGTGTATTGACAGCGGAAGGTGAGTTGTTTTTCCCCGCTAAATTACCAGCGAATTTGGAATTGATCGAGCTGAACGGGCCTGAGCAGCGTCATGCTTATGTCTTAACGGAGTTAAACAAAATGCAATCGATGATGCATCATGAAAATATCACAATTTCAGAGCTTGTACAGAATGACAGACGATCCTGGAAAATGAAAGTCAATGGCATCACTATTCTTTTAGGGCGCAAAGAAATTTATAAAAAAATAGAAAGTCTGGTGAGTGTGTACACAAATCTGATTAAGCCTAAGGCAGATAAAATTAATCAGATAGATTTTAGATATACCAATGGCTTTGCTGTGAACTGGAAAAAGAAAGTGGCAAAAATGAATAACTTTAAAAATACACGTATAACGAGTATCAATCAGATGAAAGCCGGAACAGGTTATTTGATAGGGGCGGTGAAAAATGTCTAAAAGATCAGAAAAAAATATGATTGTAGGTCTGGATATTGGTACATCCAAAATAGTTGCAATTGTTGGTGAGTATGATCCGACGGTGGATGGTGAAGTTGAGATTATTGGAATCGGTTCACACCCGTCGCGAGGACTTAAAAAAGGTGTAGTGGTTAATATCGAATCTACCGTTCAGTCAATTCAGCGCGCTATAGAGGAAGCTGAGTTGATGGCAGGTTGCCAGATCAATTCGGTCTATGCCGGTATTGCCGGAAGTCATGTGAAAAGTATGAACTCACACGGCATCGTGGCAATAAAGGACAGAGAGGTTACTCCGGGTGACCTTGATCGGGTGATTGATGCTGCAAGAGCAGTCGCGATTCCGGCCGATCAGAGAGTGCTGCATATTTTGCCGCAAGAGTTCATTATCGATCAGCAGGAAGGTATACGTGAACCCATTGGAATGTCGGGTGTAAGGCTGGAAGCAAAAGTACATCTGGTGACGGGTGCAGTCGGTGCAGCGCAGAATATCATTAAATGCGTCAGACGATGCGGACTTGAAGTGGATGACATTATTCTTGAGCAATTGGCATCAAGCTATTCTATTTTGACTGACGATGAAAAAGAGTTAGGTGTTTGTATTGTTGATATCGGTGGCGGCACAACCGATATTGCTGTCTTTGCAGATGGTGCCATCCGGCACACAGCTGTTATTCCTATAGCCGGTGATCAGGTAACAAATGATATTGCAGTGGCGCTTAGAACACCGACACAAAATGCAGAAGAAATTAAAATTAAATATGCCTGTGCATTACGTCAGTTGGCTAACCCTGAAGAAACGATTGAAGTACCCAGTGTTGGTGAGCGAGCAGCACGTCAGTTGTCGCGTCAGACATTGGCTGAAGTGGTCGAACCAAGGTACGAAGAATTATTACAATTGGTTCATGCTGAGCTTAGAAAAAGTGGTTATGAGGAATTAATCGCAGCGGGTCTGGTTTTAACAGGTGGCAGTTCAAAAATGGACGGCGTCGTTGATCTGGCGGAAGAAATATTTCATATGCCAGTCAGACTCGGTTATCCGCAGTATATAACCGGTTTATCAGATGTGGTGAGGAATCCGATTTATGCAACAGGAGTCGGCTTGTTGTTGTATGGGCGTCATAACCGGGATGGCGGGCATAGCGGTTTTAATGAGGATGCAGGAATTAAATCAGTCTGGGGCAGAATGAAAAGCTGGTTCCAGGGAAATTTTTAAAAATTAGTATTAACAAAATATAATAAATTCGTGGCGACGAGGAGTAGTAAAAATGTTTGAATTAATTGATTCAGTCAATCCAGGAGCAACCATTAAAGTTATTGGTGTTGGTGGCGGTGGTAGTAATGCCGTCATGCACATGGTTGAAGGTGGTATCGATGGTGTTGAGTTTATTTGTGCCAACACTGACTCACAAGCTTTACACAGTGCCAGTGGTGTCATCACGCTGCAAATTGGTGGCAATATAACAAAAGGCCTGGGAGCAGGCGCGAACCCTGAAGTAGGACGACATGCGGCATTGGAAGACCGTGAGCGTATTCAGGAAGCGATTAATGGTGCGGATATGGTCTTTATCACTGCCGGTATGGGTGGTGGCACAGGAACCGGCGCAGCACCAATTGTTGCGCAAATTGCCAGAGAGATGGGTATTCTTACTGTTGGCGTTGTGACTAAGCCTTTTGGCTTTGAAGGCGCGGCTCGAATGAAAGTGGCTTCAAGTGGTTCGGATGAATTAAGTAAGCATGTTGATTCATTAATCACTATTCCAAATGATAAGTTACTGAGTGTGTTTGGGCGAGAGTTCGATCTGATGAATGCATTTAAAGGCGCAAATGATGTTCTGCACGGAGCAGTTCAGGGTATTACTGAGCTGATTACTTGCCCTGGTGTCATTAATGTGGATTTCGCAGATGTAAAAACAGTTATGTCTCAAATGGGGCAGGGCATGATGGGGAGTGGTCGTGCTGCCGGTGAAGATCGTGCTAAACAGGCTGCAGAATCAGCGATTGCGAGTCCGCTACTGGAAGATGTGAATCTGGCTGGTGCTAAAGGTATTCTGGTTAATGTTACTGGTCGTGATCTGACACTTGGTGAATTTCAGGATATCGGTGATATTGTTTCTTCATTTGCATCAGAGGATGCAACGGTTGTGATGGGAACAGCTGTTGATGAAGCAATGGAAGATGAATTACGGGTAACAGTGGTTGCAACAGGTCTGGCTGGCACCAAGTCGATACCGAATAAAGTAAAAGTGGTACCACGCAATTCTGATGGTAATGTGAATTACGATGCGTTGTCCGCACCCGCCATCTCACGGCGTCAGGCTGCAGGTAAAGGCGTCGAGTTGCCTGAACACTATGAGGGTGAGGTACTGGATATACCTGCTTTTTTAAGAAAACAAGCAGATTAGACTATAACTAATTGATTTTATTAGAAATTAATAACAAGCAGGAGAGATGCTAGCGTTGTAACAAATTAGACACATTTTTGCCTGGGCACTATATATTGGGTATTAACTCGGGTATGATTAGGTGCTCTTAAAAAACCGCACACTGAACAAGTCTTCTCGTCAGGCCAAAATGCCACGGATGCTTGGCGATAAAGTGACAGATAGTACAGATTAAGTGCTTGATTGAGTGCGGCTTTTTTTTAAAACTGTGTCATAATTAGAGTACTACAGAAATATTTGATTGGGTGGAGTAAGTTACCAGTGATAAGACAACGGACTTTAAAGAATGTAATTCGTGCAACAGGCATCGGCTTACATACTGGAGAAAAAGTTTATTTAACGTTAAGACCAGCAGCGCCTGATACAGGTGTCGTGTTTAGACGTATCGATCTGGAACAGCCTGCTGAAATTCGCGCAACGGCTGAAAATGTTGGTGACACCACTCTCTCTACAACACTTTCCGATGGCGATATTCGCGTATCTACCGTTGAGCATTTGTTATCCGCAATGGCAGGGCTGGGTATTGATAATGCTTATGTCGATGTTAGTGCTGCTGAAGTACCGATTATGGATGGTAGTTCAGGTCCTTTCGTATTCCTATTGCAGTCTGCTGGTATTGTTGAGCAGGATGCAGCAAAACGTTTTATCCGCATTAAGAAACCCGTTATTGTTGAATATGATAATAAGTGGGCTCGTTTTGACCCGTTTGACGGTTTTAAAGTGAGTTTTAGCATTGACTTTAATCACCCTGTTTTCCAGGGCGCACCCAGCACAGCAGAAATAGATTTCTCAACCACTTCATTTGTGAAAGAAGTGAGTCGTGCGCGTACATTTGGTTTTATGAGTGATCTTGAAAAATTACGTGCTCAGAATCTGGCCTTAGGTGGCAGCATGGACAATGCGATTGTTGTCGATGAATATCGTGTATTGAATGAAGATGGTCTTCGTTATGAAGATGAGTTTGTAAAACATAAAATTTTAGATGCTATTGGTGACTTGTACCTGTTAGGTCACAGCCTGATTGGTGCATTTTCTGGTTTCCGTTCTGGTCATGCATTAAATAATAACCTTATTAAAACACTTATTGCAGATGAATCGGCATGGGAAGAAGTTACCTTTGAAGATGAAGAGGCGGTTTCTCCAATTTCGTACGCGCAGCCAGTACAGGCTTATTGATCAGTATTTTTAGCAAGACGAAGTAAAGCGTTTTTGAGTTCTTCGTCTTCTACGGAGTTTGCAGTTTGGCGGATCAGCTCAGCGGACTTGTCGGATAAATTTGGTAGATGCTTTTTTGCTTCAGGTTTATTTTTAACCGGTTGCTGAAATTTGACTTTAATAGAACTGACGGGAAAACTGAGTTCATTTTGAAGTTTAGTAATAATGGTTCTGTGCTGCGTGCGAAGACGGGCAGCCCAGACAGGTGAGTCAGCAATTAAGATGAGTTCCTGATTGTCTTTGTTGTAACTGGCAGTTGTGATATGAGATTGCGATATTTCCGGTAATAATGGAAGTATGATGGCGTTAAGTTTTTCAATTAACAGTTTTTTATCTGTTATTTGAGAGCCAAGAAATTTGTCAATAGATCGCATATTGATATCATACAGAAAAGAACGATTAATATTATAAGAAAAACCAGACTAATACAGCGTTGCTAAGAATTTAATATGAATATTATTTTACTGACAAAATACCGTGGTCGCCCTTGCAGGGTGCAGATTGATCATCCTTTCCAGTTGTCTCTGTTAAGTGTTTTTCTGATTTTGGTAATGGGAGCTGCCGGTTTTGTAGGCTATAAAACCGGCGTCACTGCAAAAAATGATAATCAAATTACGGCTATATATGATCAGTTGATGCTTCAGCGCGAAGAAATTGGCGAAGCGAAACTCAACACACAGGCAGAGCTTGATGCTTTAGTAAGAAGGTCTGGACAATTACAGGCACATGTAATCCGTCTGAATGCATTGGGTCAGAAAGTAATGAAACTTGCAAAAATGGACCCGGATGAGTTTGATTTCTCAAACCCTCCAGCTTTAGGTGGTCCGGCAGAATCCAGTGGTGATCTTCGCATTCGATTCGATGGTGTTATCGATGATATGTTTACTGTGCTTAATGACAGAGAGCAGCAGCTTACTGTTTTAGAAAATGTTTTAATGACAAGTCATATGGAAGAGGAAGCTTCGCCAGAAGGTCGTCCTATTAAACGTGGCTGGATCTCATCATTTTTTGGTATGAGAACTAACCCGTTTACGGGTAAATCAGAAATGCATAAAGGCATGGACTTTGCCGGTAAAATGGGAAGTAAAGTTTATGCAGTTGCCGGTGGCGTTGTTACCTGGTCGGGTCCTCGTTATGGTTATGGTAATCTTGTGGAAATCAGTCATGGCAATGGTTACGTTACTCGTTATGGGCATAATGCCAGCAATGTGGTGACTGTTGGTGAAGCTGTGAAAAAGGGTCAGATTGTTTCATTGATGGGCTCAACAGGGCGTTCAACAGGGCCGCATGTACATTTTGAAGTTTTAAAGAAAGGCAAACGTGTGGATCCGCTGAAGTTTGTTCAGGCACGTTATTAATTTAGAAATTAGTAAACGAATATCAGCCTTTTAGAAAAAGCATCTCGGGATGCTTTTTTTTTGTCTAAATTTTACCTTTTCAAGGCAAAATCGTGAAAAATACCGTGCTTTATCCCTTAAACTTCACTGATTTTCCCTTATAGTGACAGGCTATTTCAGGCATAATATGGCAGGTTTAAAAAGTTCGTTGTCAGCACTACATAGTCAATTATAGATTCTCAAAGCTGGTTAAAATTACTAAAATCTTGGAAAGAAGATTTGAGCTCATCAATAGTGTTTAGGGTTGGTTTCACCGGAGTTATACTCATATTGAACGGTGGAAGCACAAAAAATAGAAATTTAAGGGTATTTCAATGATAAGTAAGCTTGTTCGTAAAATTATCGGAAGTCGTAATGACAGACAGGTAAAACAATACTGGAAAGTTGTTGGAAAAATAAATGCCCTTGAAAGTGAATTTGAAAAGTTATCAGAGCAAGATCTTGCGGCTAAAACAATTGAGTTTAGAGAGAGACTGGCCAATGGCGAGTCATTAGATTCATTATTGCCTGAAGCCTTTGCGACTGTTCGAGAAGCGGGTAAGCGCGTTATGGGTATGCGTCATTACGATGTGCAGCTGATTGGTGCGATGGTGCTCAACGATGGCAAGATTTCAGAGATGCGTACCGGTGAAGGTAAAACACTGGTTGCTACACTTACTGTTTATCTAAATGCACTGGAAGGCAAGGGTGTTCACGTCGTAACTGTGAATGATTATCTGGCAAGCCGTGATTCAGCATGGATGGGTAAGCTGTATAACGCCCTGGGTCTGACAACTGGGGTTGTGGTCAGTGAAATGGACTCGCTTGCGCGTAAACAAGCATATGCAGCTGATATTACCTATGGAACAAATAACGAGTTTGGTTTTGATTACCTGCGTGACAATATGGCTTTCACTGCAGATGAAAGAGTCCAGCGTGAACTAAATTATGCCATTATCGATGAAGTCGATTCGATCCTGATTGATGAAGCGAGAACACCTCTTATCATTTCTGGTCCAACAAATGATAATTCTGAAATGTATCAGGTTATGAATAAACTTGTGAAGTTTTTAGAAAAAGGTGAGGAGTCAAAAGAAGAGGGTGGCCTACCCACTGGTGACTTTACCGTTGATGAAAAGTCTAAACAGATTCATTTAACCGAACAAGGCCATGAAAAAATTGAACGGTTGCTGGAAAAAGAAGGTGTACTTCCAGAGAATGAAAGTCTTTATAGTGCATCAAATATAAACTTAGTTCATTATATTAATGCCGCTGTTCGTGCACATGCTATGTACCAGATTAATGTGCATTACATTGTTCAGAATAACGAAGTTATTATCGTTGATGAGTTTACTGGTCGTACAATGCCGGGTCGACGCTGGTCGGAAGGTTTGCATCAGGCCGTAGAGGCGAAGGAAGGTGTTGAGATTCAGAATGAAAATCAGACGCTGGCCTCAATCACTTTCCAGAACTATTTCCGCTTATACAATAAATTATCTGGCATGACCGGTACAGCTGACACAGAAGCGTTTGAGTTTCAGTCGATTTATAATCTTGAAGTTATTATTGTTCCGACTAATGTAGCTGTGGCACGAATTGACCATACGGATCTGGTCTATCTGACGCATGAAGAAAAGTTTATGGCAATTGCCGAAGATGTAAAAGACTGTGTATCAAGAAAGCAACCGGTATTAGTGGGTACAGCCTCAATTGAAGCTTCTGAATTATTGTCTGGTTTATTAACCAAATTAAAAATCAAACATGAAGTTTTAAATGCTAAACAGCATGAGCGTGAAGCGCATATTGTGGCACAGGCTGGTCAGCCAGCTGCTGTTACAATCGCAACCAATATGGCCGGTCGTGGTACTGATATAGTGCTGGGTGGTAATCTTGAGTTTGAGATTGCAGAGCTTGGTGAAAAAGCTGATATCGATAAATTAACCAGTGCATGGAAAGAACGTCATGCTAATGTTTTAGCAGCGGGTGGTTTACATGTTATAGGGTCTGAGCGTCATGAGTCACGTCGTATCGATAACCAGTTACGAGGTCGTTCTGGTCGTCAGGGTGATGCAGGATCATCACGTTTCTATCTGTCGTTGAATGATGACCTGATGCGGATTTTTGCGTCAGACCGCGTATCTGGCATGATGAAAAAACTGGGTATGGAAAATGGTGAGGCGATTGAGCATCCATGGGTTAGCCGTGCGATTGAAAATGCACAGCGTAAAGTTGAAGGTCATAACTTTGATATGCGTAAACAGCTGCTCGAATATGATGACGTGGCAAATGATCAGCGTAAAGTGGTTTATGAACAACGCAATGAGCTGATGGATCAGGATGATGTAAGTGATGTTGTTACAAATATTCGTGCTGATATTGTGGAAAATGTTTTTACAGCTTATGTGGCGCCAGGTAGTGTTGATGAATTATGGGATCTACAGGGTTTACAGGATGCGATAGATACTGAGTTTGGTTTAGATCTGCCTGTGGCACAGTGGATCGATGAAGATGATCAGCTGGATGAAAATGGACTGAAACAAAAAATCTTTGAGGCACTGAGTGAATCTTATGCTGACAAAGAAGCATCAGTTGGTGCAGAGGTTCTACGTCGTTTCGAAAAATATATCATGTTACAGGTACTTGATAGTCACTGGAAAGATCATCTGGCGGCGATGGATTATTTGCGTCAGAGTATTGGTCTGCGAGGTTATGCACAAAAAAACCCTAAGCAGGAATATCGTCGTGAGTCTTATGAGATGTTCTCGCAGATGCTGGACCAGATAAAATCAGAAGTAATTTCTGTGTTAGCAAAAGTTCAAATTCAGACAGAGTCAGAAGTTTCTGAATTAGAAAGAAGTCAGCAACATGATGAAAATATGGTGTTCGGTCATGAGCAGGCAGAGGGTATCGCAGCTGACTCTACTGAAACAGATGATAAGCAGCAACCATTTGTCAGAGAAGGGCAGAAGCTTGGTCGTAATGAGCCGTGCTGGTGTGGCTCGGGTAAAAAATTCAAACAATGTCATGGTAAATTAAGCTAGCGATGACAGTTAACCTTAAAGAGCCTGAATTACTATCACCCATTAAAGGTATCAGGCTTGCTGCCGGTGCTTCAGGTATTAAAAAGAATGGTGCAACTGATATAGTTGTCATAGAAATTGCTGAAGGTGCAAACTGCGCTGCTGTCTTCACGCAGAATCGTTTTCGTGCAGCACCTGTTCTTATATCTGAAAACCACCTTGCTAAGACTACACCGCGTTTGTTGCTAATTAATTCAGGCAATGCAAATGCGGGTACCGGTGACGATGGATATAACAATGCTGTTCAAACTTGTAAATTAGCAGCCTTGGCTTCTGGTTGTAACGATACAGAAGTTTTGCCTTTTTCAACAGGAGTCATTGGTGAAACTTTACCGGTTGATTGCTTTGCAAAATCCTTACCTGAAATTATAAGTACTCTGGATGAAGACAACTGGTTGCTAGCTGCCCGTGGCATAATGACAACCGATACAATTGCAAAAGCATCATCACGAACCATAACGTTAGATGGTACGACGGTAACCGTGACGGGTATCGCTAAAGGCTCGGGCATGATCAAGCCAAATATGGCGACCATGCTGGCTTATATTGCAACTGATGCGAGTATTAAATCTGACTTGCTGGATGAAGCTTTGAAGGAGTCAGTGGAATCTTCATTTAATTCTATTACGGTTGATGGTGATACGTCTACAAATGATAGTTGTGTATTGCTTGCAACAGGGCAGTCTGACATATCAGAAATTAACTCAAATAATGAAGATTATCAGCTCTTTTGTAAAACCTTACAGGACATAATGCAGGAGCTTGCACAGGCAATTGTGCGTGATGCAGAGGGCGTTACAAAGTTCGTCGAAATCAAGGTTATTAATGCCAAATCATATGCTGATGCTAAGATAGTCGCCTATACTGTTGCACATTCACCATTGGTGAAAACGGCATTATTTGCCAGTGACCCAAACTGGGGTCGAATTCTGGCAGCTGTTGGTCGTGCTGAAATTTCTCAATTAGATGTTGATTTATTATCTATCTATCTCGGTGATGTCTGTATCGTTCATAATGGTGGCCGAGCAGAGAGTTATACTGAAGCTGATGGTCAGCGTGTGATGTCTGAAGAAGAAATTATTATCACAATTGATATGAAGGCCGGGAGTGAACAGGCTACTGTCTGGACCTCTGACTTATCATATGATTATGTAAAAATTAATGCTGAATATCGCACTTAATGCCGGAAGTTATTATCCATGTTGCTGTTGCTATAATCGTTAATTCAAATAACGAGATACTGATTAGTAAACGTTCTGCTGATGTTCATCAGGCAAACCGCTGGGAGTTCCCCGGCGGCAAAATAGAACTAGATGAAGAACCATCTCAAGCCTTAATTCGTGAATTGAAAGAAGAGTTAGGTATTGCTGTTCATCGCTATCAGTTTCTGAAAATAATAAAACATGATTATGGCGACAAGCGAGTTTGCCTGCATGCGTTTCTGGTGGATGGCTATTCCGGTAAGCCGGCAGGAATAGAAGGTCAGCCCGTGCAATGGGTGTCAAAAAGCCAGCTAAATAATTTTCAATTTCCAGATGCTAACTTCCCGATTCTTAATATGTTGCGATTAGATGATGTTATTCAGATAACAGGTGTATTCAGTTCACTTGATGATTTGATGGATAAAATGCAACAGTGTATAGCTCGCGGAATAAAAATTATTCACTTTCGGGCGCATGATCTTGATGATGATACCTATATCAATTATGCAATAGATTTACTTGAGGTCTGTAGAAAACGGGGTGTGCTGCTGATTTTGAACAGAACGGTGTCCGTACTTGATCATGTTGATGCTGACGGTATTCATCTGAATCGTCATGAAATGCGTAAGTATAGTGAACGCCCCTGTGCAATGGATAAGCTGCTATCTGTCTCATGTCATAATGAGACAGAATTAAACTATGCAGAGATACTTGATGCCGATTATTGTTTTTTGTCGCCAGTAAAAAAATCCTTAAGCCATGATGCCGGTGAAGCGCTAGGGTTTGAAAGATTTCAGTCATTGTTAGTTAGTAGTTGTGTACCTGTCTATGCTTTGGGTGGTATGTCCTTGTCTGATCTTGAAACTGTTAAGTTGAAAAAAGGCCGGGGTGTTGCTGTTATTTCGGAGAACTGGGTGTGAAAAAAGTATCTGCTAATTCAGTGTTTATTTTATTATTATTGATAATGATTCTGGTTGGAAATTACTATCTCAAACCCGTAGCTGAGGAACCAGCTGTCTTTATTTCAGATTGTGACCTGACTAAAAACAAATGTAAAGTCAGTCTGACAGAGTCTGAATTAGAAATAATGATACTTGGTGAGCTAAAAGCACTTCAGGCATTTACAATTAGGATTATTGATAATAATGACTGGCTTGAGCAAGCAAGTGTCGATCTTAAAATGAAAGCAATGGATATGGGAAAAAATCGTTTTGCTTTTGTTAAATCAGGCAATCATGGCTGGAAATCAGAGGTTGTTATCCCTGTGTGTACAACGGGAAGAAGAGACTGGTTATTTGAGTTTGAGTTTGAGTTTATTAAGTCTGGTGTTAGGGAAAAAGTGGTTTTTGAACTTACAATCTGATCGTGTGCGCTAGTTAAAAACAGCAGTTGCAAAGAATAAATTTGATATCCTTATCGACCTGTTCAGGATTTGAATAACAGTCTTTTGTGCTCAGAAAACGAATAGAAAAACGGTGTTTGCCGGCGCTTATTTCCGGGAAATATTCAGCTGTATTGGGAATGGCGACTCTTATCAGCTGATAGGGTTTTGATAGATCCAGTGTGTCCTGAAAAAAACCATTATCAGCGATGCTCTCAGTACTATCGCCGCTGTTGCGGATTGTATGTAATGCTAACTTTATGGCTTTTTTTAATGGTTCAAATGGAGCAGACCATTCGATAAGTTGTTCTGATCTTAATCCGGATGGCTGATTTGCCCAGTTGATATAAAGTGGAGAATCAAAACTGCCGCTGCTACCCGGTAATACGCTCTTTTGTTTGGCGGTGTTTAAGATTATGTTTTGCTGTAAGCAATGTCCAATCGAGCCGCTGATAGCATGGAGTTCTCCCACCAGTAGTTTAATTTCTTCCAAAAGCTTAAGTGATTTCTTTTCATTCACCCCGGGTTGAGTGAGCAAACTCTGAATAATGTGCTGATGACGCTCAAGTTCTTTAATGACTTCAGATTTTATATCTGTTCTGTTAGTGAAATCCAGAATATCGTTGATTACGCTGATAGCATTTGTGTTGTCCCAGATATTTTTTGCTTTGCAGAAGTGATTTAATTGGTCAAATAAAAGATCAAGGCGCAACATTGAGCGGATGCGCTTATTGATCGGTTGTTCAAATATTTGATAGTCTTTCACAAATGCTAAGTCTTATTATTCAGTCAAAAATACGTTTATCATGCTTAATATAATGCCCTTTTAAGAGGAAGTAAATTTTACTGACTCTGTCAGGTATTGATTATGTAATTTTTCTACTTCACTCTCAAGTAGCGTAATGTCAGCGATATTGTTTATCACGTTATCGGCAAGTTTTATTTTTTCACTGGCGGGCATTTGCTGATCAATAATGGCTTTAATTGTCTCGATATCTCTTTTGTCTCTTTGTTTGACCCGGTCTATCTGCTGTTGCTCAGTGCAGTTAATTACTAAGGTAGTGTTAAATCTGGACTGATGCTTGCCTTCAAATAGTAATGGCACAACTATTATGCAGTAAGGTGA
>Ga0316207_10002866_pt1 | contig 16923 bp, 20 predicted proteins | sample 6weekpyrite_MG_FD_204943 | JGI IMG/M metagenome (GOLD analysis project Ga0316207, IMG submission 204943) | Microbial mat bacterial communities from mineral coupon in-situ incubated in ocean water Damariscotta River, Maine, United States -... | ecosystem: Environmental > Aquatic > Marine >...
TGGCCCTGTATGTGACAATTTAATCGTTAGATCGATCCAAATTCCTTCTTCTGAAATGTCTTCCCATCTCTTACAAAAGAGATAATCTTCAGAAAGGTAGTGACCCTCTGCAATATCAGTATCAAAAAAGGAAAATAATTCTGCATCCTCTTCTACTGTTAAAACTCCATGATCGTCCTTGTACTTTAAGTAACTGTAATCTCTCTTAAATTGGTCAAGACACTTTCTTGAGATCAACATGAATCCTGTTCCAATGTGTTTTAACGAAAGTAAATTTCCTTCTCTCTTTGGTGACACTCCAAAATTCATTACATAGTCTGTAATCTTCGCTTTGAGAAGTTCTGTACTGAGTTTTCCATTGTGGAATTCGTCGGCATGTTCCTGAAGGATCGACATATATTCCGAAATCTTGTCAAAGTTATATTTCTTTTTGGGATAACAACCACCAACCAAGTTCTTTTTTGAAATCAACAGTTTGACTATTTCAGCTGGCTCCCATGTAATATCTGCATCAATAAACATTAAATGAGTACAACTTTTGTTTGCTAAAAATTTTGCAACAATTGTATTCCTTCCTCTTGGAATTAATGATTCATTCGATAAAAATGCTACTTCAATCTCAACTCCCAATTGTTGAAAAATGCTTTTTGTTTTAAGAAGAGAAGTTGTATAGTCAACTGTAAGCATTCCTCCATAGCATGGTGTACCAATCATAACCTTAATTGGTCTATTGTATTCTTTCGAAAGTTCTTTTATTACCTCAATAACATTCTGGCCTTGGGGTTGGGTCTTTGTTTCCATTAATACATTTGATATCTTAGTTTTAACCTGGATTTTAAACAGGTGTTGTCATTACTTCGAGCCATTTGCAAAGATCAATGGGTTCATTCAAAGAATTAGAATTTGAATTAGTTAAATTCTTTTTTGTAAATTCAAAACGCTCGGTGCTTGAATCAGATGTAACATCCCAGCCAGAATTAACTGCATTACTGACAAGAAGGATTTTTACAAAAGTCTTGAGGAAAAATTCAGAATTAAAGGATTTGTTTTGCATAATCTCTTAATTCTATTAAAAAAATTTTATTTTAGTATTTTACTTAAAAAAAATAAAAAGTTTTATTTTATTATTTTCATTCACTTTCAAGATAACTAATTCTTGTATCTCTTTCATCAATTTCATCTTCAAGATCACTGATTTCTATCTTTAGATCTTCAATTGTTTTTTTATCTTCGTATACTTCTGATTCAAGATTCTCAATCTTTTTTTCATAATCAGAAACTTTTGACTGAAGATCTTTAATTTGTTCTTCGTACTCAGATAATTTTGATTCAAGATTTTCATAGCTTTCTGAAAAATGGTAATTCTCAGAAGTAAGTTCTTCAATTTGTTCCTCAAGTTTCTTTATCTTGATATCAGAATCAACTCTACCAAGAATTTCATCACAATTTACTTCTGAAGAATATGATCTAATCATTCTAATAAATTCAAGTTTTTTTTCTCTTGGAATTGAAGTCATCTTAAGTTAGACTTAAACACAAGCGTTTTTCGCTAAGTTTAATTTGTAATTCTTATTCAATTTCCTCTTCCACGTCCTCTTCCACGACCTCTTCCTCTTGTGGTTGTCGTTCTTTTCTTAACAGGGGCTTCTTTAACTTCCTCGTCAGAACTCACACTGTCAGAAGAACTATCTGAACTGGAACTAGAACTATCTGAATCTGATTCTACTTTTGCAGGTAATTGTACAGGTGTGGGACTAGGAACAGTTACTGGAGTCTCTTTTAATTGTTTATTTCTTTCTTGAAGTCTTCTAAGAACTTCATTTGCATCAGAAGGTGGTTTAATTGAAGACCCAGATTGAACTGGTTGAGCTTGTTGAGGTCTTGGATCCAAGGGTCTTCCGTTAAATTGTTGTTGCTGTTGCTGTTGTTGCTGTTGGAATATAGGTTGTGGTTGTTGCTGTGAATTAATTTGTTGTTGCATTCTGGAAAGTTGTTCTCTCAGGTGATTGTTTTCTTGAGCAACAAGATTCATTCTTCTTTGTTCTTCCATTCTTTGAGCCATACCTGCATTACTTGATTTACTTCCTGAACTGAAGAATCTCTTGTTTGCACCATACATTAATGCAGATCCACCAATCATAAACATTAGTCTTAACTCTGGTGCAACATCAGGTCCATTTCCATACTTTTCGTATAATTCCTCAAATACATTGTCGTATCTATCAATGTCTTCATAAAGAGACATACTCCATCCATTTAGGTCCAAATTAACTCTTTTCTGAACAGGGTCAGTATTACTTAAATATTCAATACCGGCAGCACAACCCATTAACATTTGTTTTTGGAATTTTACAGAATCTTCAATTTCAATAGTTGTCTTGATCCTTGTATATTCCTTTTTCATGTCCTTTAATTCAGAATCCATCGTAAATTTGTAATGAAGTCTCTCTCCATTCCTTTCAAGTTTATCAAATAGACTAAGGTAGTATGCCTTTTTCTGTTGAATTTGTTCATATGTCATACGATGTTCGTTATCTTCATCGTATTTGATATATCCACCTTCAGAACTTCTGTAGTCATCATCATCGCTTTTGTAACCACGATCGCTGTCCCTATCCCTTGAATAATCTGATCTTCCTTTTGAAGAATTGTCAGAAACATTGTCGGGGCTTTTGAAAAGTCCACCAAAAATCCCTGTATTCTTTTCTGCATTGTTAATTTCAGGTTCTGGAGAATAACTTCTTTGTGGAGGTGGATTCTCATTTACTTTGAGTTGATTTGCAATTGCTAAAAGATCATCTTCTGCTTCATTCATTCCAATTTCTTCGACGTCATTGAAGAATGGTTGAGAAATTTGTTGAGAAGATCCAGAATTAAAATCATCGGATTCCCTCTGGATATTTAATCCCCTCTGAGTAATCTCAGATCTAACATTTACTTGTCTACCAGGATTTTCTCTCTCTTTTTGAATATTCAACATAATTTTACTAGTTTTATTTTTTTATGCAACAAACGCAAAAAAAACAATTTTTTAAATTTTGAGAGAACTTAAAAAATAAATCTAAAAAAGTGAATGAGTCTTGTTGAATCAGAAAATCTTGTTGAGTTTACAACTATTCACTCGGATAGTATCAAGGACATTTTTGAAACTCTAAAGGAAATGCTTCAAGATGTTAATATTATTTGGAAGAAAGATTGCATTCAAATCACAAGTTTGAATCAGAACAAGACAATTTGTGTAGATTTAAAGTTGACAAAGGACGAGATTTCAAAGAATGGAAGGTATGAGTGTTCAGAAGAAATTGTTACGGGTATTCACATTCCAACATTTTACAAACTAATGAAACAGATTTCAAAGAATGATACGATCTCACTAACAATCCATAAAAGCGAACCAGATTATCTCTTTATTCGTTTACTGAATGACAAGAAATCACATTACAAAGATCTGACTTATAGGTTAATTGACAATGACTCGAATGATGAAATCGATCTTGAAAGAGAATTAGATTGTGAATTTTTAATGTTGTCATCTGACTTTTCAAAATACATCAAGGACCTTTCCATCTTTTCGCATGAATTAGAAATTATTGCAACAAGAGATCAAGTAGTATTTGTTGCAAATGGGGACTTTGGTGGATCGAAATGTACAATTCCAGATGAAGATTGTATTTTGTTTAACAGTTCTCAAGAAGTTGTCCAATCAAAATTCGGGCTCAAGTTTCTCCAAATGTTTACAAAGGCGACAAATCTAAATCAGAACTTGAAGCTACATATTGCGAGCTCTCCAGATCCATTAATTGTTGAATATACTATTCCAAATATGGGTGTTCTTAAATTTTATCTTGTACCAATTGATGACTAAATACTTTTTTACTTCGCTATTTTAATCTTTCTTTGAAAGATTAATAACCCCAACAATTGTTGGGGTTACAAGCAGCGCTTGCCCTCGCTGCTTTCTGGAGATCCAAAGAGCGTTCTTCGCTCTTTTAAATTGATTAAAAGTGTAAATTAGTTTTATATTATGGAGGATATTTTAAAAGAAGTTGAAGAGAACCTTAAGGTCTCTGGATTTAAAGTTACAAAATATGAAGACGGTGATTCAGAGTTAAAGACTTTATTTCCAAAAGAAAATGTTATACAACACCAAACAAGAGTTCGTTGGGGATGGTCTTTTAAATTAAGAGAATATATCAGAAAGCAGGGTTTTCTATATTCAAAAGAAAAGGGAATGTATATTTCAAAAAGAAGAAAAAGACAAGCTGAAGTTATTCAAAACAGTATTATTCTTTACACTAATACTGGTAAAAAAATAGGTAAAGTAAAGTTTAATGGTATTTACTACGGTAAGATCAATTGGATTTATTCAAGATCAAGAGGTATGATCAAATAAAAAGATTTAGATTGCTCCATCTACAACACTTCCATAGAAGTAGTATCCAACAGCCGCAATTAAACCAGACACAACGGTTAACCAATTAACAAAGTTTGGATGATATTTAATTAGATATAGAGTTACTAAAGTAAATATCGAAGACAAAAAATTTATATATAAAAGACCAGCAGCAACTCTATTATCAAGAGTCAAAAAAGACCCAACTGTTAATACAGCCATTGCGATTAAAAATACTTTGACATATACAATTCCGAAAAACTTTGCCATTCTAATTAACTTTATAAAAAAATTTCTTTTAACTAAGTTAAAAGAAATTTTTAATTAAATATATAAATGACAAGTTCAATTAATATTTCCTTTCTCGAAAGGAAATCTAGATTTTAGATACGTTGTATCTGTAAAGTATACTTCAAACAGAAACACAAGAATATAAAGAAGAAATTACAATAACTAATTCAAAAAAAAATGTTGAGTTAAAAGTTAGAATCCCAGTTGAAAAAAAGCAATATGAATAGTATAAGATATGGGAAAAGTTGACTTCTTCTATTTAAATCTCCCAAATGAATCACTTGGATGATCTTTTGCAATTTTTAGAATTTTTCTATGACCTGTTGATAAATGATCTTTAGCACCAGCTTTTATATGTCCCGGAACATTTAATCTCTCTGGGCTTTTCCCTGCTTTTCTAATGATAATCTCATCCGGTAAATTATCTGGATCTACTTCCTTTATTGTATATGGATCATTAATAAAATCTGTATCATATCCATACTCATCATTACTTACTAACTTTAATGGACTTGTAACAATCGCTTTTTTTAATACTCTATCGTTGTTGTCTTCTTCAAAACTTGAATTGTAGTCGTAGTCAACAGGTGAATAACTTCTTTCTGGACTTGGACTTGGTGATTTCCTCTTAGGGCTTGGTGTTTTCTTTTTTGGACTTGGACTTGGAGATTTTCTTTTTGGGCTTGGAGTTGGACTTTTTCTTTTTTTAAATGGTGATGGAGAATCAGGTTCATCACCAAAGAATTTTATTCCTTTGTACTTTTCTGCATTTGCATTTGTACATCTATGTCTAAGTGTAGATTCAGCAAGTCTCTTTCCATTTCTTTTGTTAATTATGTCAACATTCCTATTTTTACAACGAACAAGAAGATCTCTTATTTTTTCTTCATATGTCTTTCTTTTCTTAGCCATAATTAACAATAAAAAAAAATTTGTTTAGTAAATCCAACTATTGTTGGTTTTACAAGCAGCGCTTGTCCTCGCTGCTCTCGGGAGATTCAAAGAGCGCTCATCGCTCTTTAAAACATACTTTCATAAGGCATTGCCATTGGAATTCCGAAATCATCAAGAATGTCTTGTGAGTGTCTATTGTTTTGTTCAACTACACTGTGAACTCTATTAGGGTTTCTTCTTTTTGCATCTCTTTCTTCGTAATCGGATCTATGTTCTGCTCTTTCTTTTGCATATTTCTGATCTTTGTCTTGAACACCATCCATTAATCCAAATGGTTCTGGATCTTCAAATGCTCCACGACCAGACATTAAATTAATTGCAACAACAAAACCGATTGCAACTGCAAATGCTCTTGCTGGATTCTTATTTCCTAACCAAACAATAATAAAGATAGCCAAAATTCTTAGAACAACATTATCCATTGGGGTTGTGATTGAATCTGGAAGGTCAGGAACAAATTTAGTTGCAAATACAATAATGAATAGTCTTGTGAAATCAGACATTAATGGACCATTGAAAAACGAAAGAGATTCATTTATAGTTGTGTTAATCTCATCAATATTCATAACATTTTGTAGAAAAAAAATAAATCCAAGGGAAAATCCGTTTTATTCAAGATATGGTGACAAAATTTTTACATTTGATTTGAAGTAACCTTTTGACTCTCTCTTCTTTATTTCCTTGGCTTCCTTCTTTGTAAAAACTGTAATTATTGAGTAACCTGTATAAACATTTGAATCGTTTTTTATCACTACTGTCCACTTCAATGGATGTCTCGGATACTTATCCCCTTTCCTGGAAATACACATAATTTAGATTAGATTAATTTTTTATTTGTTATAATATGGCTACATCAAGAAAGGGAAAAGGAAAAGCAAAAGAAAAAGACAATCCAATTCAAGAAGTTGAAGATGACAACAGTTCAACCATTTCTAGAATTTATAGATCACTTTCTTTAAAATATAATATGAATAGATCATCAAAATTATCTGGAATTTCTCAAAATATTGTTTGTGCTCAAGCCAGAATGACTTTTTGGGCTGTATTTCATTCTGGTAAATCTTTTACTAAATTATCAAATGATGAATTAGTTAATACAGCAATCTCGTATTTAAAGAAACACAAAGGAATTAAAAATCCTCAATTATTATATTCAAGAGGAGGTAAAACACAGGATTCTAAAGAAAAACTTAGAGATTCATTGTATGATATTGTAACAGACCTTAGATATCAATACTTAGTCTATATTCCAAAGGTTTTTAATAAAATTCAATCAACCCAAAGAAGAACTGGATACAGTGGGAGTGACAGTGACAGTGAGGTTGATAGTGACTATTAAATTTTAGCCAAACCTAACCAATTAAGATCTTCTTCGCCTAAAAATTGTATCAATACATGAACAACAGGATAGATAACTACAGAACCAAAAATTAGATAAGCAATATAGTAAATGATTGGAACAGTAATAAATACAACAAGGATGTACTTGAGTATTTCTTTGAAGAATCTTAGAATTCCTAACAAATTCATTAAGACTACATCCTTTAAAAGTTTGTCTTTTTTACGAAGTGTAAAAAAGTGGCCCTAACTAAGCTTTGCTTATTAGGGTTACAAGCAGCGCTTGTCCTCGCTGCTCTCGGAGATCCATAAGAGCGCTCCTCGCTCTTAATTTTTGCGCATTTTTAGAATTTATTTTGTATTTTGATTTTTATGCAGGAAGAACCACAAGTACAAATTAAAACCCCTTCTTTCTTAGATGAACCTGAAGATACCCTGGATACAAACCTAAATCCAAAATTAGAAACTGAACCAGAAATCAAAGAAGAAGTTGCTGATTCAGTTTCAGAAGAAGAAAAGGAAATGAAAGAGGAAATTAAAGAAATCTCATTTGGTACACCTCCACCAGAACTTGTCAAAGAAAGAGAATCAATTCAAGAATCAAGACCGAGGTCTCCAATCAAAGAAACAAAAAGAGAAAGAAGTCCTTCACCAATTAAAGAATCAAGATCAAGGTCTCCAGTAAAAGAAACAAAAAGAGAAAGAAGTCCTTCACCAATTAAAGAATCAAGACATTCAAGATCAAGATCAAGATCAAGGTCTTTAGAAAAAGAAACACAAAGAAAAAGAAGTGTTTTACCAATTAAAGAATCAAGATCAAGGTCTCCAGAAAAAGAAACACAAAGAAAAAGAAGTGTTTCACCAGATCCAGAATCAGAAGAGGAAATCGAAGAACCAACTGTATATAGATGTGGTGAGATTAACCCGAAATATATGGAATTTAAAAAGCCAGTAAAAAGAACTGGAAGTTACTTTATTGAAATTGGATATAAAGGAGAGAATATGTATGTCCAGACGAATAAAGTAAGAGTTGTTTCGTCAAAGAGTAAATTTGGAAAGTTTGAATTGGATGAAGAATTGTACAATTTAATAACTAGAACAGATACAAGAATCCAAAATGTTTGTGCAGAAAGATCAAAAGAATTCTTCAAGGGCAAAGAAATCTCAATTGAACAGATCGAATATGGTTATAAAACACCAGTTCAGATCTTAAACGGATACAGATCAAAACTTTGTTCAAGTATATTTGTACTTTCTGGATCGGAAAATGTTCAGATTTACAACAACAAGCTTGAAAATATAACTTTAGATAAAGTAAAAGAAGATGACTACGCAAAGATTCTATTAAAACTATCTGGAGTAAATATCACACCAAGAGAAATTCAACCAGTTTGGGAAATTGTTCAAATGAAAACTTATACAAAGATGAATATCTCAAAACCTTTCTTTGTTCAAGAAGAAACTTACCCAGAAGCTGATATGATCTCAAGAATGTAATCGAAAATAAGAATTTACTTTCGAGAAAGTAAATTGAGAAATTCATTCAAATTCTTTGAGCTTAGAATATAAATGAAGATCGAGGGTTTAAAAGAATTACCTATCAAAGGAGATTTGGTATTTTGGGGTGCAAATGAAAAAATAGAAAGATTATTAAAAAGTTGGGGAAGAAAAACAAATAGAAATGTTGAATTTGTTGAAGATAGATTCAAAAGTAAATCAAAAGGAAAAATTATTCCTATTTATGAACTTCCATTTGAAAAAGAAACTATTTATGTAATTGGTTGATCTAATTGAATTGTTTTTTACCTTGGGCTTGGTAAATCAAAGGTAAAAGATGGAAAAGTTAAAGTACTTTTCAACCAAAGAGTTGAACCAAGCAAAGATTATTATTGAAAATACACTAAAAGTGAAGAATGAAAGAAAATTTGGTAAAATAAATTGTGAATTCTGTTATCCAATTTCAGAATTCAAAGATTCCTTTAATGGAAAATTAAAAGTCAACCCAAACCTTGAACTTTTATATCCATATCCAAAAACTTATTCTGAAACCAAATATTGGATCAAGAATGTAATCCAAAACGGATATAAAAAATGCGACAATTACTCCAAACCTTGTATTCTTTGTTTTGTTGTAAGAAATCCAAATAAAGAGAACTTAAGTCAACATCAAAATTGTTGTGAAATTTGGGGATACGAGAATTGTCCACTTTGTTGGAATTGCTATAAACTTGTATTTCCAAACAAGAATCACCAAAAAGAAATTATGGATTGGAAATGTCCATCATGTGAAGAATGGTTCATGTTTAGTTCAAAGAGTGTTAGAATTAGTGAAATAGACGACATCTATGGAATTCTTGAAGAAAGATACAATTTGAGTGATACTATCTGTGAAAAGTGTTCAAAGTATTACATCTCGGGTATTCACAATGACTACGCATTTGATAGATACGGAAATGTTGTTAAAATTAATTAATTAATTGATTGTTCAATTGAGTTTTTTTTTACGTTAAATTGAAATGAAAAAAATAGAATTTAAAGTAAAAAATGGAAGAGTCATATATTAAAATTAATCAGATCAGAGACATCAGTGTTGAAAATTTCGTCTTTTCACAAATCCGTAGTTCTGTTGATAGAAAGGGTGTTAAGTTACAATATTCCCACTCTTCGAATGGGAAATTCGTTCCAAATCCAAGGGAATTGGAATATAATGACAAACAAACTGAAAAAACTCTTGATTTTTATACACAGTTACCAAAAGTAGAATCTCCGTTTGGGATAAAATATTTCAAAGATCAGCCAGATAAAGTTTATCTTGACATCAGTATTCAATCAGAAGAAGTAATTAAGAAGATTATGGAAATTGACGAATACATTAAACACACTGCGTTAATTAATAGCAAACTTTGGTTTGGTCATGAGAACAAAGACTCAATTCAATATTCTCACAGTATTTATCAGAACACAAAAGGAAGTGAAGTAGTCTATCCTCCAACGTTTAGATTAAAATTTGTTAAACACAATGGAAAGTTTGTAACAACTGCGTTTGAAAGCGGAGACAAAGGTTTTGAACCAATTGATCTTGACAATGGAGGGTTTAATAAATTTGGGAAAAAGGTAAATGTCATTCCAATTATTCAATGTATTGGTATTTGGATTTTGAAAGACAAAAAAACTGGGATTGATAAATATGGCCTTGACTGGAGATTATTCCAAGTTATGACAGTTAAACCAAAAAAGATGAATACCATTAAAAGATGTTTGATTTCGTCAGACACAGAAGAATCAGAGGAAGAAGAATCAGATATTAATTTTGTCTAAAAGATCGAATAAAGTCAAACTTTTTTAATCTTCGATTAAAAAGTTTCAAGCGCAGCGTTCGAGCTTTGCTCGGCTTTTTTGCCATGTAAGCTTAACGCAAGCGTTTACGCTAAGTTAACTTTTCTTAAAAGTCTAAATTGAAAAATTATTTTTTTTTTACTTGAGTTAAAGTTTAAGTTTGTTATGAATGAATGTGACATCTGTACAGAAACTTTTAACAAGAGTTCAAGGAAACCAATAGAATGTTTATATTGCAAAAATAGTTATTGTATTTCTTGTTGTAAAAATTACATTCTAACACAGGATTATCCAAAGTGTATGAATCCTAAATGTCAATCAGAATGGAATAATGAATTTATTCAAACGAATTTCTCATTGTCATTTTATAAAAAAGAATACAAAGAACATCAAAAAGAAATCTTGAGTTCTAGAGAAAAATCAAAATTCCAAGAGATGCAAGGATACCTTGATGCATTTGAAACTGTTCGTACAACACAAGAAGAGATTAATAAACACAAGGATGAAATTAGAGAACTTAGAAATAAATTGAGTGATTTGGATCTTTTGACTTGGAATTTATCAAGAAAGAGAGATGCATATAGATCTATTACACTTGGTGGTGAGATCAACACTAAAGAACTTCAAAAGATTGAAGACAACATGAAATCTGGAAAAAGAATCGATCTTTATAGAAATACAACATTTATTCAAGCTTGTAAAGTTAATGGTTGTAGAGGATTTTTGTCAACAAAATGGGTTTGTACAGTATGTGGTAGTTCAATTTGTCCAGAATGTCATGAAGTAAAAAGAAAAGGAAGACCAAATGAACAAGAACAAAATCAAGAAGAACAAGAGAATCATATCTGTGATCCAGTAACAGTTGAAAGTATCAAATCAATTCAGAAAGATGCGAAGAATTGTCCAAAGTGTGCAAGTTTAATTTCAAGAATTTCAGGATGTTCGCAGATGTGGTGTACAGTTTGTAAAATTTCTTTTGATTGGAATACATTAAAGGTAATTACAAAAGGAAATATTCATAATCCTCATTACTTTGAATGGGTAAGAACAAGAGAAGCTAATCAAACAGAAAACGTGAATTACGAAGAAGATGAGAATTTGTGTAATGAAGGAGTGCCAAATATTAACGAATTGTTTACAATCGAACCAAATTTCAAAAAGTACAAATTAAACAAAATTCTTAGATTCATTGGTGAGTATGACAACGTTAGAGCACATATTACAAACCCAGAAGTTGAATACAGAGTTCTAAGAATTCATTATCTAAGAAACTACCTTAATGATAAACAATTTCGAGACAGTGTTTACACATTGGAAAAGAAGATTGAAAAGGATTATGAATATAGACAAATCCTTGAGATGATGGTTCATGTTGGATCCGATATTTTCCGTAACTGGTTGAAAACATCTGAAAAAAAATCTCAAGAAGAATACAGTGCTCATAGTTCCAGTTTATATGAATTACTTGACTACACTAATGTACAACTGGATAAGTACTCAAGAAGGTGGGGAATTAGTCAAAAGTATATTAACTACAACAAGAATGGAGACTATCTTCAGATTTCAACAAGACAGAAAAACGAACCATGTTTACCACTTCAGGTCCAACTTGGAATCAAACCAATGGCAAGTCCAACTTTGAGAAATATTGTAATGAATATTTTAACTGACAATAGTTATCTAGAGACAGTGATTAGGAAATACGTTGGATATTCTTATGAATTGTATACAAAGGTTGTTTATATTGAGAAGTTTATAAAGAATACAATTTTAAATTATACACCAGAACAAAGTTCTAAAAAAGGTAAAAAAGGTAAGTCCCGTTTACTTCAAAATGATCCCGAAAAATTTGACGAAGCAGTTGTAATAGAATTAATTAGGAAGTATCTACCAAATGAACTAAAATCAGATAGAATCAAAAAATTACTTGAAACAATTAACGAAGAAGCAGAAGAAGAATGTATTGAAATAGAAAACGAGTTGGATCGAGTAGAAGAGAACGAAGATACAGTTTTTAATAATTACTACAACAAGACAAAAACTAATCCAATCAACTCAAAGAATGAAAACTTAATTTACAACTTGAGGAAGAAAATAATTTCACATTTTAGAACAAATAACTTCATTTCAAATTCAAAGAATGAAAAGAGATACATTAAAACAATTGAAGAGTTAGTTTCAACTTACATTGATGAATTTAGATTGAGACTAAATTGAATATCAACCTAATAAAACAAAAACAAAAAGTGTGTGTTGTTTATGAGCTATAGTTCAAGTAGTTATATGATGGCTGGGCTTTCATCTTGGTTGTTAATGGTAATGATTATTACATTAGGTTTTGTTATTAAAAAAAGTATAGATCTTTCAAACAACAAAACGGTTGTGGGTGATTTATTGACACTTGCTGTTATCTTTTTCCTTGGAAGTTCCTTGGGTTTTTCTTTTAGTTTAACAAGATTTCTTTATCTAAGAAATACAGAAATCGGTTGTGAATGTTAAAAAGTTTAAAGACTTAAAATTACTTAGTATTTAAACTTTTAAGAAAAGTTAAATTTTATTTTTTTAAATCGTTTTTTGTTTAGGCCATACCAATTTCGAATTGTTTTCTGTTAATGTCTGGACCGATTGTGGATTGGTTCCATACAGAAACTGTTTTTTGTGGGTTAGGGATTTCGGATCTAAGGTCACGACTAGCATTTCTAAGAGATTGTCCGACGGTGTTGACACCAATGTGATGAGCGGAAGTGAGGAAATCTCTACGGTCATTAAGAGAACCTTGACCGGAAGGATAAAGATCAGCGAACATTTGAGATTCTTGTTTGGGGAGAAGTTCATTAGCAGTTAATTGATCTTGGGGGAATTGTGGGAATTGTCTGGAATCAGTGATTGCACCTTCAACATTGGTACCAACTGAGTCAGCATTTGAGAATCCGGTAACATTTCCTTCACCGTTTCCATTTGCAGAATTTCCGTTGTTTCCGTAGGGAGCGAAACCTTCGACATTTCCATTTCCGTTACCAGCGGCAGGTTGAAGAGCACCTTCAGGCATAGCATTAAGATCAGAGAGAAGCATACCAGAACAACCGAGGTTATTCATTTCGACAAGCTCGTTCATCTTGGAAGATTCATCTTCTTTGGGTTGGAAGTTACCAGCACCAACAACAGAGTTACCGTTTCCGGAGACATTCATAGAATTTCCGTTTCCATTTGAGTTTCCACCAAAGGCTTTATTAGCTAGTTCTTTTCCAACTTTTTCAGGTCCCATTGCACCTTCACCAACAACTTTAGAAACGGCAGATTCAGCGGCAGTAGCTACATCACTAAGTCCAAACCCTTCTGCAGAATTTTTGAATTGTTCTCTAGTTACAAAAAAGCCGACGACAACGGCAATGACTCCTAGAACGAAAAGTGTTTTTTGAGTGTTTCTTGAAAGAGGGAGAATCTTCATACTTATATTTTAATTAGAGAAAAAATTATCAGAAAAATCTATTTAAAAAAATAAAAATAATTAATGGAACAAGTTTAATAAAATCGCGGGTTAAATTTCATTTGTGAAAAAAAGATCCCAAGGGTTTTTTCTTCTTTTTTTTTACTCTCTGTTTTAAAAAATGCAAAACAATTCTAAAACAAATCTTGAATCTTGTATGGATAGAATCAAATTCGTTCATACCATTAGAACTAAACTGAAGTCTCTTGGATTCTTTCAGCCATATAATAGAGAACCTCTAATTTTACTCGACAATCTTCTTGTACAATTTGTTAAAACTGGGGAAACTATTGTTAAAACAATTCCGTTCCAAGAGGCAAAAAGAAATATTCAAGTACATCTTTCACCATATAAAACAATTGAGTCTTTTGTTTCGTTGACTCCAATGAATAAAAAATAAACTTTTTTAATCTTCGATTAAAAAGTTTCAAGCGCAGCGTTCGAGCTTTGCTCGGCTTTTTGCCATGACTTTTCTTAAAAGTCTAATATTAACGAAAAACTAAATATCCGTTTAGGTCTAAATGTTTAATGAATTTTGTTTTTTCGACTGTTTAAGAGGCGTTAGCCTCTTGTTCTCATTTCTAATGAGAACCCGGTCTCTGACCGGCCACCTTTAACATAACTTTTTAAAAATCTCCATAGATTTTAATTAAAATTTCACATGTTTTTGTTCGTCTTTCCAGATTTCAATTGATCTCTTTATGTAATCTGGAAATACACTTGATAGATCAAATCCAGAACTTTCCTTTAACTCTGTTCCGGAAGTACTTAGTCCAGTACATGTTACCATAAAAGGAATGTCTAGTACTAAATTGTATCTCTTGAAAGTAAATGGAATACAAACAATGTTTTGATGATTGTCGTTTTGAAGATATTCGTGGAATGGTCTTAATTTCCAAAATTGTTTGGTGTATGCCATACTTGGTTCGTAAAGAATTACCGGATGATTCTTCTTATCAAATTCCCTTTTCGAAACTGATACACCAGTTGGAATATTATAAATACCCATATTTGTTGTTCCAACACAATTGTACTCTGCAGACATTAAATAATTCAAACGATGAAAGATTGTATTTGGTGGATAGAATGTCTTTTCAAAGAAGTGAATGAAATAATCTGAACTTGCATAATTACATGCCACGTTTAATTTCTTTCCAAGTGAAACAGAAATATAAGTTGAATCTTTTGTCGGAGAACATTTAATACATTTAATTCTTTGATCGGGGTTGTCCTTTGGTAGGAAGTCTGTGATTTGTACTGGTGATTCCTCCGGTGTATCATCTACAATAACCCAATCTAATTTGTCCTTTGGATAGTCTAATTTGTAAAACTGGATTACTGTCATGAAGAACAAAGATTTGTCTTCCGGTGAAGTAGAACTAATCGGTGTAATCAACGTAACATTTGGCAATTCTGAATCAGGTGTGTCTTCATTTAATTTAAGATTAATTGTCTCCGGTTTCTTATTTGGTGATACAATTAATGAATCACTATTAATGTAATCAAGGAATTCAGGAGTTTTGATTTCTTCCAATCCAACCGCCTTTTCGTTATCAACAACATACGTTGACTTTAAGAAAAACGACTTCTTAATATCCTCTTTGACACATTCTTTCCCATTAGCTTTGTTCTTGTAGTTTTCATAGAATTCTTTTACGTAGTCATGAGCAACAATGTAGCAACCGGAATTTTCAACTAGAGCACTTTGGTAATATCTATCAAGTTCGATTGAGACATTTTCACCAAGTTCAGTGATATCTCCGTTTAGATAAAGAATAGAATAATCGGGTAAAGGTTTTGGTAAACAGAATGGAGAGTCGATAAAGAATTGTGTATCCTTGACAATGAGAAGATCAGAATCTGGATACTTTCTAAGAAGAATAAAGTATTCCTTGATTAAATTTGACATTCCTCCTTTGACAAAATGAATTTTGAAATTTCTTTTTCTTGAATTTCTTTCCAATTGAACTTTATTCTTCTTTGAAGTTGTTAAACAAAGAGTTAAGAGATTTCTCATTTCTATTTTACTTTACCGTTCTTTTTATTTTTCATTCTTTTTCGCATAGTTAAAGAGCGAAGAGCGCTCTTTGGATCTCCGGGGGAACCGGGGGGAGGCGTTCCTTCTCCCCCCGCCCAGAGCCCCCCAGGTGCGCGGCGAGGATCTTCAAACTTTGTTTGAAGCGGCGACAGCCGTGTGACCTACGGTCACCCTTTTGTCCCAATTTTTCTTAAAAGTTGCGAGGACAAGCGCTGCTTGTAACCCTAACAATAGTTAGGGCCACTAAATTAAACTTTCAAAGAAAGTTTAAACAGTTTTATTCTTAAATTGAAAAAGAACAAGGAATCCAATGAATTTAAACATGGAGTCATTAAGAAAAATCAAAGACCAACTGTCCAATGTACAATCAGCTCTTTGGGACCTTGAAAATAAGATTTCAGATGTGAATATGCATAAGCCACTTCAATTGTTGCTTCTTAAAGGTAGTGTTGATCCAAATGTCACAGACGGTAATGGTAATACACCACTTCACTTTGCTGAAACACCTAAGGAAACAAGGTTGTTACTTTTAGCTGGTGCTAACCCAAATCTTCAAAACACATTTGGTGATACACCACTTCATTACGCCAAAACACCGGAGCAAGTAAAGTTGTTACTCAAAGAAGGTGCCGACACAACAATTGAGAATCGTAATGGTGTTGCACCAACCGAGTTTTTAATGTTTAGTAATGATGAGGGTGCGAAAGTGATTAGATCTTTCATTGAAAACAAAAATAAAGAAAAAAAGATTGAAAAGGTTGACAAAGTTATTGAAGAGGTTGTTGAAAAAGTTGATAGTATGAAATTGTTCAAGTGCAAAACTCTTGAAGAAACCAAATCATTGCTTGACCAAGGTGCTGATCCAAATGTAAGAAATTATTATCATAATACACCAATCTTTGTTTCAAATGATCCAAAAAAAATCAAGTTATTGCTTGAAAGAGGTGCTGAAACAGAAATTGTAAATACAAAATATCGTAATGCATATTGCCATCATCTCCATATGGGAAGAGAAAGTTGTGCAAAAACGATTAAAGATTTTATTGAAAACAAAAAATCAAACAATGAGAACGGTGATACAAGAGA
>Ga0316207_10002867_pt1 | contig 16919 bp, 13 predicted proteins | sample 6weekpyrite_MG_FD_204943 | JGI IMG/M metagenome (GOLD analysis project Ga0316207, IMG submission 204943) | Microbial mat bacterial communities from mineral coupon in-situ incubated in ocean water Damariscotta River, Maine, United States -... | ecosystem: Environmental > Aquatic > Marine >...
TTGTTTATCATTGCCTTCCTCTATGTAACGCGCAATCGCTTCTTCCATCGCCACCGGATAATGTTGGCGAATCAATGCTTCAACCTCTATATACCAATCCCCGGATAGAATGCGAGATTTCGCTTCTTTTAGCGCCGCATGAGGATCTAAACCTTCGTTTAACCAACCTTGATAAAACAAAGCTGTTAAAATCGGCATATACAAATCCGGAACCGATTTTACAGCTGCAATAACCGTTTTAGCACCGCGTAACATAAAGGCCCCTGTCATGCCCATAGGGTCACCATCAGGGTCTTCTGTTGTTTGCCCTACAAGACAAGCAGAGAGAAATAAGACTGGTGGCCAGCGACGTCGCATCACCTTATGAAAATCCAGTTTTTGGCCTTTGCCTACCGTTAAATAAGATAGCGACGGATCATTAGGATCATGTAGACCATGACCAGAAATAACCATTGACTCGAATTTATTTGGATCATCTAAATTTACATTACTATTATTGGGATAGAGTTCCTTTAATATAGCCGTCTCAGCGTTTACCATGGGAATCGGTACAGACTCTTTTGCATCATATGCTATTAAACCGAGCTTAATAGCTGGATTATTTTGTGTTGTTGTATTTTGACAAGCATGTTGGTAATAAATCAACCCGGGATAATGGCGTAATTCAAATGGACAACCCACTTCATAGGGTAGCAAATGTAAATCACCCTGCGTGATTAGATTGACGTTAGCTGCGCTAATTTTTATTTGTAATTTTGACCAAAAATGCTTAACCATCCAGGTATTGATATCAAGACGGTAATTATCATCCGCTTCTTCACCTAAACCACCAAATCGGACGATTGATCGAACAAATGCAGATATCTGTATATCACTTTGCTCTTGAGGAGTTTCAATTGATCTGGAGCTTGTCTCGAATTGTTGGTAGAAATATTGAAAATCTTTTGTCATATCGTGTAATTCATAACGATTGCGATGAATAATCAAAACTTGATAATCATTTTGACTGGAACGAGAATAAGAAAATAACAATACAATGACAGCGTTATCGTTTAAATTTTGTTGCAATGAATTCATGCTGGGAAGTAAGCGATTGATATCAAGAACCAAATCAGAACCAGCATCTATGAGCTGTTGTTTGATATCCAAATATTCAGCATATTTCTGACGGTAGTCTGCCATGTGTTGTTTTTGGAGCATCGCACTTCGGTTTCCATCAATTGGCACCTCTGATAATACTTGGTGATGCTGTCCATCAACCACGGTTAAGCCTAATGCAAGTCTTCGTAACTCAATCCGTAATTTTCGATATTGTTTCAATTGGGGATTATCATTCTCCTCAATTGCTTGATCCAATTCCTCTGCAACAAGGGTTGCTAATTTTCGGCCTTGTAGCGCTGCAATAACTTCAGGTATAAGATCATGACGCTCGTTTTCTAGACATAAGGATAAGTAACTATAATAATATTGTGATGTATATTCTCGGGAGGCAGCGACTTGCGATGGATCTTGCAAATCTATACCCTGTATTAAAATAATGCTGAGTTTCCTAAAATCTTCGGCCCAACTAGACCAGTAACCTAATTGAGTTAACTGTAAAGCCTTCATTCCTAAATTACCAAACAGAGTAAACCAACTAATTTCTAAGCGAAATTGCTTAGCCATTACATTCGCAAGGGCAATAAATAAATATTGTGCTCTATCGAAATCACCCAATTCTAGATAGCTTGTTGCCAGGTTTGCCATACTTGTTAAAGTATAAGGATGGTCTTCACCCAATTGCGCCTGGCATTTTTTTAACGTTAATTCGAAAAACTTGAGGGATTCTTCTACGCGACCGAGATTTTTATAACTAAGCGCTAAATTTTCCATACTCATCAAGGTGTTTGGATGATTACTTCCCAACACCTGTTGACGTTTTTCCAAGGCATTTTCAAGCCAAGATAGGGATTGCTCAAACAAACCAAGATCTTGAAAGCATACACCTATATTGTGCATACTCATTAAGGTGCTAGGATGACTGTCGCCAATTGCCTTTTGACGTTTTACCAATATCATTTTTTGTAATGGTAAAGCATCTGCAGCTCGACCAAGATCTTGATAGCAAAACGCAAGATTAGCCATACCCATTAGAGTATCTGGATGTTCTTTACCTAGTACTAATAAACGTTTTTCCAATGCCGTTTCGTACAAAGGCAATGCATCCTTAATCCTACCAAGATTTTGATAGCAAAGCGCTAAATTGGTCATGCACATTAAAGTATCTGGGTGATTATCACCTAATCGCAGCTGGCTTTTTTCCAAAGAATTTTCATGCAAGGGCAAGGCTTCTATGGCTTGGCCTAATGCTTGATAGGAAAGAGCAAGATTATTCATACAACTTATAGTATCGGGATGTTCACCACCTAATCGATGCTGGCATTTGTTTAATGCATTCTCTAACAATGGTAACGCATTTCTATCCTGGCCAAGTGCCTGATAACATGTGGCCAGATAATTCATATCTCTTATGATATAGGGATCGTCTTCACCAAATCGTTGTTGCCGCTTTTTATAAGCTGCTTCAAACAAGGGTAAAGCTTCTTCGGCTCGCCCACGAATTAGATAATTAGAGGCAAGATTAATCAGACTTGATATAGTATCGTGATGGTCTTCACCTAATACTAGTTGGCGAATTTTCAAAATCTTTTTGAATAAAGGTAAAGCCTCTGTAGTCTGACCAAGTGCTTGAAAACTAATTGCAAAGTTTGTCATACTCATTAAGGTATCGGAGTGCTCTTCACCAAATCGCTTTTGATTTTTTTCCATCACATTTTTAAACAAAGGTAGCGATTCTTCGTTTCGTCCAAGGGTGCGATAACAAAGTGCTAGATCATTCGTACTACTTATGGTATCGGGATGATCTGCACCTAATACCTGCAACCTTTTTTCTAAGGTCTTGTAGAAAAACGGTAAAGCGTCTGTCATTCGGTCTAGAGCGAGTAAACAATGTGCTAAACTACTCATACAATTTATAGTTTCACCATGGTTTTTTCCCAGAAATTCTTGATATCTCTCCAAAGCCATTTCATACAAGGGCAAAGCCTCAATTTGCCGACCAAGATCTTCATAACAGCTCGCTAAATTAACCATGCATGTTAAAGATTCTTCATCGCCGAAGATGTGTTGACACTTTTCCATAGCCTTATGATACAAACGTAAGGCTTTTTCAATACACCCGATAGCTCGATAAATATGTGCCAAATTAGTCATAACGACTATAGTAGCGGGGTGATCTTCTCCTAAGCGATAAAATGTCAGTTGATAAAGTATGGTTGCGATTGGTTCAGCTTCAATATAGAGACCCTTACTTGTCAATTCACATACACTCTGACGCTTTAAGTCTATGGAGCTAAGAAGTTGGTTTATAATTATTTTTGTATCATCATGGATAGGACCCAATAGCAATACAATATGCCGATATGCTTCATCGTGATATGCTAGAGCTGTATCTACCTGCCCAAGTTCACGCAAACAAGTCCCTATATCACAAATAGATTCAATGGTACTTACTTTTAGAAAACCGAATAAATAATATTGAATACGATATACTAAACAAAATCCACCATAAGCCAAGTCAAAATGCTCACTAGAATAACATGCAATGACATACTCGCGTAATTCATTTATGTGTCCTTCTAATATATTATTTGTTTTAAAGATGAATTTACGAGAATCAAAATCAAAATCGAGGTACAACTCGAGAAATTTTAGTATTTGGTTACCTTTATTATTTTTTTTCGTATTATTTAAAAATAGAATTTCTTGATCAGTAAGTGGTTGATCAGCTTCTAATGGCACTAATAAAGGCTTTATATTAAATATCTGCGGTGGTTGTTCTTCTTCCATATTAATAACCTCGTAGTTTTTTTTATAATAAAATACACAAATCAATGTATCTAGATCTAATACTGATTCAATATTATTCCAATATTAAGTTTTAAATAATTATTTATGAAGTAAATCATTGAAGATGATTAATTATTCTATTTGGTCATGTATTTTTAAAGTGATAACTAAAAATATTTATTTACATATAAACTTAAGGCCCACTAACCAAGAAACGCTTTTCCATAATAACCAGATCATAATTTTCTTTCTTGGCTCCTTTTTTTCTTTTAGGCAAATATCGCGCAAAGCGTCGCAATAAATCTGGTGGTACAGCATCGCTGCTTTCATCCAATTCTTTTCGGAAATCATCATCGAAAGGCTTTTTACGTAATAGACAGGCAATGATTCTTTGTGGCCCTAAGGGCTTTTCCATCGTCAAATAATGTCGGGCTATCGAGTTATTCTCCGGTAAAACAGGTATATTAAATACATTAGAAGTTATCTCCCAATCAGGAACAATCGGATTCTTGCGCGGCACTACACATTGTACTTTTTGGTCCGCAATATGAAACATGGTGAAATATAATAAGTTTTCCTCTTCGAGTATTTTTCGCCAGGTTGGGCCAAGAATTATTTGAATAGAAATTTTTTCTTCTATGTGAAATGTTTCAATTTCAACCGCAGATTCAGTATTTGTATTTAAACCACCAAACTTAGCATCTACTTCATTTGCTCTTTCTATTCTAATAGTGAATGGTTGCGACAATTCTTCTAATATTGGACTAGAATTTATAGCATTGTTTTCAATATCGTGTTGCCACTCATTGCGATAATCATAATCACTAATTAATTTTTTTATTTTATCTTTAAACACATCTATACTTTCTTCACAAAATAATTCTAATTCAATGTTGAATAATTTACAGATTTCCCATATGTAAGCGTCGGGTATGATGCCTTCTTCTAATAATTTTTCGTCTTCATCTGGCAACAACTCCTTTTTTTCCCCGTGTAACCACTTACTAACAAGATTTCTTCCTACACCTAATTTTTTAGCTAATTGAGCAGGATTTGCTACTGGCGCCCAAGGCAAGCTGCACAAATAACACATCGCATAATCGTTACTTTCGCTAAATTTCTCATCATACTGGCGGCTAAATTTTTCTTTAAAATATTCGATTTTCATACACTTTCCCTCCCTCTTGCGTATATCTATGGCTAATCATGAATGAACAAGTAATTCTCCGCAGATAGAAAGTCATATACATAGCTACTTCCACTATAATATCTTTTTCGTCACATCTACAACAGTGAACAGTTGTGAACATTTATTTATGTAGAATATCTGATCAACTGAGTGTTAAGGATATACTATTAAAATGACTTTACTTTGCTCATAAATGGGAAAACATAGATCTAATTCTTCATGTAATCATAGCGTTACGTTCTGAGGGCAATTACTCAACAAGACATATATCTTGTATTCCTCACAGTCCTGATTACTTTACAATATTAGTGAGTAATTTGATCTGTATGGATAACCAATACGCTTATAACAAAATTTCAGACGATTTCCGCCCATTTTTCGAGTAAAGTATTCATCTATCGGTAAGTTAAGGTGATATACAATAGTTGGCCGTGCTTCACCATTACCTTCTTCGAAATAGGCTTTTATTACATCATTAATAGAGCAGACCGCCAATCTAGCTATTTCGGATATTTCGTTATCATCATTATTCGCATTGCACCAAATGAATCTTAAATCAACTAACCGATCCTCTATCGCAATACGCAATTCGTCTCCTTGAAAATTAATTCGATTTAGTCTTTTTTGATTATATAGAGATCGTTCTTTTTGGTTAAGAGAAACAAGTATCGATAATTTGGCTTTTGCTAAATCAGCATCGTTTGAATTATTTTCCAATGCGGCATTTCTCAAAGCAACTACATTCGCTATTTCTTCTCCCAATGACTCTTCAATTTCCCGCAATCTCGGCCCATTGCGTTGATAATCATATCGTTGACGTTCAAGTATAGTATTGTAATACCGGATCAGATTATTGGTCTCAACTAATATAGGATCTGGTGGCGAAGCGCGGAAAAACCCTTTCAATTTGGAAAACATTATCTTCTCCTATCTTCTTATATGAATCTGAATTATTTATGTCCAATCTATCAATACGGACTATTTTAAAATTCGCCTATATTTTTTAATAGTGAACAAATGTGAACGCTTTTGAACATATTTCCTTGAGTTCCTCTTTTTGATATGTAAACGAATGGCGGAAAAGAACATTATGCTTGTCTTAGCAGGCATGCATTATTTATCAATACCAATTGGTTAATTTACACCATTATTAATCTGCTCAAAAGAGCACTTTCTACCTTTAACCACTTAATAACTTTGTTTTTGTAATTCACAAAACAATTTATCGAAGTGGATATTTCTTTTTACGATGTGATAGTCACTACTTCGATGTGTTCATGATTGTTCACTATTCTAATTTTTCTATTGCCCTTATTGTATTAACAAACAAAAGTGAGACGAAGTAATGCTTACTAATCTAACTATAGGAGTTATACAATGGCCAAAGTTGTATCCACAGAAACAAGCAATGAAAGACTGGTTGTGCCTTATGAAACACGAAACCTATCCAACAAAAACGTGCTAATCCCGTCTTGTAGTACTCTAGATTGTAATTCAGATTTGGTAAACCCTAGCATCGTTAAGCGATTGATTACATATCTGGAATTGGATTCGCGTAATTTAACTGCTGTACTTTATGGAAACCCAGGCACAGGTAAGCTGGAGTCCATAAAAGACGCAACTAAATCAACAAATAGAAAATTAAGGATTGTCAATTGTAGCCCATCTCTAAGTATTGACACGCTTGTTCAAAATATCGTTGTAAATGCGGAAGACAAGTATATATTATCTGAAATTGCCACAGCAGTTATCAATAATGAAGTTCTATGTCTTATTGGGCCTACACGTTTAAATGAGAATGGATTACCACTCATTGAACAATTGCTAAAGCACGAAGCTCTAAATTTAAGCTCCTTGGGTATTCAGATATTAATTCCTGACGATTTTAAAATCATCATTGTCGCTACACAATCTGAGTACTCCATCATCTCTGGCTCTACTCAATTCGAATATCTCAATAGTCGTTTATGCCCTAGAATTGACGCTGATAGCATCCCTTTCAATTTAACTCAGTTAGAAGATATTCCTGGACCACATAACAAGGCAGTAACATCACAAATCTTAGCAAATACGAAAACCAAATATGACACGCTAACTACCCCCTTTAAGTTATTACAGTTGATCGAATGGATGGCTTGTGAAAAATTTGAAGGATATGACAAATTAGATGCCCTACTCCAAAATCTTTCTAAGAAACGTGTCTTTTTAAATCCAGAAAAAGAAGCAGGCATTTCGTTGGTTGAAGACGAAATCCACCATACGACTTCCACATTAAATTACTGAAATTATCATGCCTAAAGATAACTCACAACTATCGTCTCAACTTATGAAACTAAAAGGTTTCCCTAGTGTTGATATACTTGTCTACCAAGCAACTAACTCTTCGTCAGTTAGTTCGATCATTTCCCTATTGTCACAATCCTATTCAGTTATAGCAATTGATATTGAAAACAATTCAAAAGAAATATTTAAAACGGCCGTTCGGTTGTCGCCCTTGCCTACATTAATACACGAGATTTCATCCGATAATGAGTTATTGAATACCCGTGTCATCTTGCCGAACGATGCGTGCGCACTGGCATATAAACTATCAAATGCGCCCGTGCATTTCGTAGGCAACAGTCGCGAAACAAAAACTATTCTACGAAGGTTATCGCGTGGACACCCTGGTAAGTCTATTTTATTTGTGTGTGAAAAAGACACTTGGAAAAGACTACAAGCATCAAACACTAAAAACCAGCAAGAATTACTTCCAGTTAAACAACGTGCACATACTCTATCACTCTATACGGGTAGTTTTTCTTCTTTTTTTGAAAAAGGTTTCTTAGATGAATTCCCGATAATGACAATTTTAAACCAAAAACATCTCGGTCAAAAAGAAGTAATCGAACACGAATTAAAGAAACAACTGGACATGAAGTTACTGAATGATTGTAACATTAACAATCAAACCAGTCGAAAGATACTCGTAGACTTATTGCGGGAAAATTTAATTATTTCACCAGTGAAATATTTTACCTGGATTTGCGAAACAATTGGCGATACTTTTGCGCTAATAATATCTTCACTATTGCTTAATCGCACTAATCAAGATCGGCCTCTTCAGCTAGTCAGTCATTTTCAATTTAGTAACAATCAATATCAGCATTGGATGACAACCGATAAAAATTATTATGTGATAAAAAATCATAATTTAAGTGAATACGAATCGACAATACGTAAATCAATAACGAATGATTCCACTGATATTCTAACGCGAAAAGAAAAGCAGGAGTTTTTAGCTAGCAATTATAAACCACATGTCATATGGTCGAGAGATCAAGATTTTCACAACTATTCGGTCATTTGTTCAATTTTATATCAATATGCGAGTAACGCACTGAGCAATTATCAAAAGTATCAACCATCTAAGCTGCTAAGTACATTCATATCTTTGGAAAAAACCCATAGCCCCACACTCTCTTCTAATAGTACCCACGGCTACTCAGTCATGAACCAAATTAGTACACCAGTCGTGCTTATTTTTGACAGTATTGCGAGTCATGAAACGACCACATACGATGCAAACCTCTTTCATAGAAAAATCGATTATGACTTAATCACTGATGAGCAATTGGAAAAACATGAAAACAAAGATAAAGATCGTGTTTTTTACAGTGTTTATGCCGGAATTAAAGAAGAAGCAACATGTTTATCTAGTCATGTAACAAAATCTCAATTAAATTATATAGCACTGTTATTGCCAGTCACCTATATGGGATACAAAAGATACAAAACACAATTGTGTTTGCCTTCATATAAACCAACCTCTACCGACCCAAGAGATCTAGCCTGTGTAAGGAAATCAACAGGGGCAAAAAGAGCAGTTAGGTGGGCAGTTGAATGTCGTAGTAACTGTTCAATAATAATATTAGCAAAAAACTCCTGGAAACCTGACCGTGAATTGGTCGCGGCAGCGAAGTCTCGGAATGTCAAACTCCTACATATCTCACTCGAACATATCGCGAATTTTTATCCAAATGCCACAAGACGTGCACGATATCGGCATTCGTTGTCAACTGCTTTAAAAATGCATAGCAGGCGAGAGAAAATATTAAAAAGAATATTAGATGAATAAGGTACTAACAATGACATTCGAATCAATTATAGATCAAGGGGTATCTTCGTTATGTGAGGAAGAAACACTTTCTTTAGCTATGAGCCTGCGTTTAAACGATCAAATTCCAGAAGCCAGGCAACTATTACTAAACTTGATCAACACAACCACAAATCCTCGTGCTGTTGTATATCACGATTATGCTGCATGTCTGACTCATAATTTATCTTTGGAAACTAAAAACAAACAAAACAGTATTCGACATTACCGCCAACTCTACCTTCAATCGCGTCAGTATTATAAAAAAGCACTAAAAGAATCACTCAATGATAGAGAAACCAGGATGACATCTGCTCTAGGTATCATGGAAAGCTCTCTGATTATTGATTGTTACGCTGCCAATCATTATGCATTCGAATTCGAAAATAAACTTGATTTTGAAGATAGTCATTTGTTGCTCATGTCCACTATCCGAATGCTTTCACGTACTGTATTGAAGCTTCCTCAAATAGGAACTGATGTAAATCGTTTACGTTCAGCTATTTCGATTAGTGGCAGGATATGGTGTGTTGCAGAATTGAAACATTTTGTAAATTCATTTCCTGACCCATATGTGAAACAACATTTACGCAAAATATTTAATCAATTTGTGGAACATTTTAATTCAACACCTATTGGACTTGATACAAATTTATAAATTCATGGAAAAACATCTACATAAACCACTAAATAACCGGAGATTTACAATGAAAAAAAGAAATGCCAGCCTACCTTCTTTAATTGACCTGTCAGATACGTCACCTCGAATTGCAGATATTACCGACGCCAATCCATCAGTTGTTAATAAGGATGATTTGAAAATGATTCCTCACAGAGATAGATTGCATGAATTGGCGCTCACTCAGAGTGTAGCTGACATGATATACCAGCAAGCTTTCTCTAAGCTAACAAGTTCACCCATCTGTTTCATTGGTAATTCAGGTATTAGTAAGACAGAATCAATTCTAGCTTACAACGCAATTATTCAACAAGCACTGGTTACGATTTCTTGTAGTGAATCCTTAAGCGCATTTGATTTAGCTGGCAGTTTGGTTCCAGAAACCCACGCTAATTTGCCCGTTCCCCAGCAAACTCTGTTAAATAATCAACATCTTTTGTCAGACGCGACAAATCAGATATTGGATTCGGCACAGGCTGAAAGACGTGATTTATCACAATTGGAAACTGAGAAGATATGCCATATGGAAAATTACAACAGGAGTAATTTTAGATTTAAAGAATCTTTGGCTCTCAAGGCTTTGCGTAATAATTACAGCATTTTACTTGACGAGTTCAATTTATGTCCTCCAAACGTCAGTGAGCGATGGAACATGTTCCTTGATACGGGCTATATGTTTGTTTTAGAAAATCCCACATTTCATAATCATAAAGAATTATGGGTAGAAAAACGCGAAAATACCCAATTATTTGCGACTGCAAATCCTTCCACATCACAATATGGTGGGAGAAGCAATTTGAGCGCCGCAGCGCTCAATCGTTGGAAAGCGACGTATATTCGCGTCGCACATTCAGTAAATGAAATTAAGGAAATATTAGCCTTTTTAATTTGGGGTAAAGCACCTTCGAACGTTGTTATTGGAGGTATAGAGTATGCCGCAACAATTACTGGATTACCCAAACAATCAAACTCTCGATTTGGTTTGTTAGAAAAATCAGAGCTTAGCATCGAATTAATAGAAGACATTGCTCAATTTCATGTCGGAGCTGCCAGCATTGTTGAAGATCACAATTCCAACATTATATTCAGTTTACGCGATCTTAAATCTTTTCTGTTGGGCACACAACAATGCTTGAAGTTAGGTTGGCGACTAGATGATGCTATTGAGTTCAATTTGACTTCAATTTATGTAAATAAACATGATGACGAGTTGATTGCACAATCCATTACCGAGCTTCTTGTAGCGTGTGATTTATCCAAAGCTCAACATAGCAAACTAAAAGAGGTCGGTCATGGAATTGGATAAAAATAAAGTAAAATCCCGATTTGTAATCGCGAGACATTTCATAAAGGGATTATCTGCTCCTTTTCCACGACCCACGCTTAAGATTGGTGACAGCAATCACTTTTCAATTGCAACTAACGAAATTTCAATTCAAAGAGAAAAGCTTGACTCTGATCAATGTCTACCAATTTTAGCCCATGAGTGTGGCCACCGACATATATCCCGCTATCCAATATTTTTACCAAATACTAATATTGAGGAAAAAAAGAGTGAAACCAAAAGTGCAATTATTCTGACTAGCCAAAGTTTTTTATCCCTTATGAATATAATGGAGGATCGTCGCGCTGAAGTTTATATGGGGACAAAATATAAGTCATTGCGTAAAGAATTTTTAGATGAAGAGATGCCACTATCAGCGAGTGAGGAAAGACATAATAATTATACACTATATTTGATGGAAGTTTTTAAAGGGGCGAGCTACGGTTTCGCTTCATCACCTTATTTGCCTAACCAAGTTACAGAAATATTAGAGAAAACAAAACAACTGAGAATGTCTTACATTTTTGATTATTTGCCACCCATCAATATATCTGATGAATCTCAATTACCGTTAAACTATGAAAAGGAGGTAATGCCAAGGATTAATCCAAAATTTCTATCTAATGACCCACAGGAGCAAGTTGTGCAATGCTACGCACTGATGGCATTTGATACTGCAGTTAAAATTTACTCATTTGCGTCAACACTCATCGACCAAAATAATTGGCGCTTACCAAAAACTTTTGGACACATTTCGTCAGATATAATTTCCGGTGTAATCGACGATCAACAAATAACCCAAGACAAAAAATGTAACATTAATGGAGAGTATTTTTGGAAGGAACCAGAACAATCGGTCGATACAATATATCCAAATAAAAATAATGTTGACAGTCTAGCAAAGCGCATTACAGCAATTTTACCTAAATCGAGTTCCCCATTGATTCAAAGAATTCACAGCTGCGGTAATCGTTTAAAAATTCCATCACTGATACGCTACGAAAGTAGTTTAGATCCGAATATTTTCCTCTCGAAAACGAAAATCCATGATAAACCAAAATTAGCGAGCTTTTTATTTCTAATAGACCTCTCAGGCTCGATGGCAGAATGTATAGAGGTCACACTTAAATCCATAATTTTGCTGACAGATGCTCTAGCACGTGCAACCGAAATATTTCCTGATAAACCTATAGAGATTGCGGTTGAAGGTTTTCAAGATCGTTGTTGGTCCTTAGTCGATTTTACTCATCAACTGAACTCAGAGAGCCGGTTATCTCTGTCATCTGCATCTCTGGAAGTTAATGATAGAAATAATGATAAACGTTCAAATAACCAAGCTGCATTTAACGATGACGGGCTTGCACTTATGGACTCGTATCACCGTTTAAAAAACCGAAATTCTGAAATTAAAACGCTAATTTTTGTTGGTGATGGTATACCACAAGCAGAAGATGGTGGTAACGCTAGTTGCAGGAGATTAATCAAAGCAATTGAATTAGTTAAAAAGGAGTATTGTGTAAATTTACTGGGTCTTGGAATTGGAAAGCGAACAGATGGCATCACTAAATATTTTGGTGATTTAGGCAGATCCAACATTAGCCAGGATAACTTTCCTGACGTTATCGAATCGTTGTTTATCGAAACTTTTAAAAAAAATAGTGGATGGAAACAACTATGATAATTTTAGATCTTGAGGCGACATGTTGGGGTAGGAATAATAAACATTTGGGTAATAAAACTCTGAAAAACAAAATAGGCAATCAAGAAATTATCGAAATTGGCGCATTGAAAATTGATCCGGATCTAAATACCGCAATTGATTCCTTTCAATGTATCGTAAAACCAAAATTAAATCCAGAACTCAGTACATTTTGCAAGGACTTAACGGGAATAACGCAATCTGATATTAGTAATGCTGAAAGTTTTGACAGAGTATTTGCTAAATTATCTCTTTGGGCATCAACTGAAACTTCTTTTGCATCATGGGGATCATTCGATAGAAACTTGTTAAAATTGGAATTTGACAGAAATAACATTGAATCACCTACTTGGTTTAAGTGGCACCACAATATTAAGAAAGTGTATTCAAATATTTGCAATCCTGCTCACAAAAAGTCCACGTTACGTTCAGCAATTAATCATTTAAATCTGGAATTTGTAGGAACACCACATTCGGCTTATGCAGATTGCGTAAATGCTTGGAAGGTTTATAAAACATTAATGGATATGATGTGACAATTTATAATTCACCATAATAATTACCAACTAACCTAAAAAATAAGAAGGACAATGACATGATGATGGAAAGAACCGTTGTATTTATAGTCGTAATGATCATTCTCATCTTTGGACTATCCGCACTAAGGAAACACCTCAATTTTCGTTTTCAATTATTGCTTGCTGTACTTGCCTTTATAGGCGGTGGAGTATATGGTTCTATTTCCCCAAGCGCCCTTGTATTACCTTTCGATATCCCGTTTCCTTTCTTTGAATGGGAGCGGAAACTCTGGCATCCAGTTGGTATTATCGACATATTCTGGATAATTGGCTTAACATTTGGCAAACTTTTAGTCGTGGGCCTATTTATTTTGATGAGTTCAGAAGACCTCGATCCATTTGCTAGAACACCTCTTGCTACTGATCGTGGAGATAACTGGGATAAATCGTCAACCGTGATATGGTTCCTTGCAGTACTTGCAGCGACAACGAGCTCAGGGGCTTTTTTTATTCGAATGTTTGTATAATTATAAATCCATTTGGTATGCAACCTATCGGTGGACAAATTGATATACTAACTCAATTTTCATTCGAGCTCCCTAAAACAAAAAGACTATAAACACACCAACATCATGACTTTAATGCGCTCACTAATAAAACCGCGGTAAAATATGCTCTCAATTGTTTTGGATTAACGTTTGAAGGCAGGCCTCTTTCGGCGCTTGTTGACACAAAGAATATTTGGCGAATTTTAAATAAGATGTCAGAATTAACTTAACATTTAGAACTAAAATAGTTTAAATTATTAAGTCAAAACTTTTTCATAAAATAGGGTGCAGTAAGAAATGCAAAGAAAAAAGAAGCTATTATTCGTTTGTAGTGAAAATAGATTGAGAAGCCCAACCGCAGAAGCAGTATATACTGAGCATGATAGAGTAGAAGCAATTGGCGCTGGCACGAACACTGATGCTGCAACCCCAGTATCAGGTGATTTAATTGAGTGGGCAGATGTGATTCTGGTGATGGAAAAAATGCATAAGAATAAAATCACTAAAAAGTACAGATCACTACTAAAAGGAAAAAGACTTGTGGTACTCGACATCCCCGATAGTTATGAGTATATGGATCCTGATTTAATTCAATTATTAAAACGCAAAGTACCAAGTCTTATTCAAATATAGATTATAAATTCTGTTTCAATGAATGGCCGCTTTCTGGGAATACATATAAATGACATCTAACAAATTAGTTTAAGTTTTGGGGCTAAATGAATTTTGTGTCCCAAAACCGTATGTCAGCAATATCATGCAAAAAAGGCACTCCATAATTCAATACCAACTTCCGCTTATGGCTAGAATTTCTCAATTACTATTTTCATCGAATGGCTGCTTTCTGGATTTTCGTAAAAAATAATACTTAACAAGTCAGGTTAGGTATTACATCTAAGTGAGATTTGCATTATAAATTCGTATGTCTTCTTATCGTGCAAACTTTGAGTTCGCAGACAATTTCCGAGAGTTTTGATCGAGAATTTTATTGATGAATGGTAACGAACGCGTACTGGGTCGACATCCCCGTCATTTGTCGTTTTCTAATGAATAACGGCAATATGACGGGCAGGAGACAGTTTATACTTTTAGATGTTTAGCGTGAAAATTTATGTATCAAGAAAAGTGGGTCAAGTCCCCCCGGGATCCTATTATTAGTTTTTATAATTATATGCCCTGTGACGCTAAAAAGATTGTTGTTTTTTTTGATAGTGCAGATGCGACTAAGCAAGAGAAATAATGACTATTTTTATCATCCAAAAGAAATCTAAGCACACTTTTGACAATTTCCTTTTGGAGCCACTTTATGGGGTTTCCTGCAATAAGGGGGCGAGGTACAAAATGCATTGCTTGTGTACAAGTTTCTGACTTTTGTAATAGTTTTACCAGTTCAATATAGACTTTATCGTTTACAGTCCAATTTTTCGCTTGGTCTCCATACAACTTGACGAGTATCTTGGTTATATCATTCTTATCTTCATTGCTCAGATTGGACATAATAGACCTCATTTATCCGCTAAAAATACATGTTTATCGTAATTTTCTACATGGATATTTAAAAAGTAATTTTTACCATTTGCAAGTTCAATGGCTTTGAACTTATTGTTTTTTAACTCCCAAAGGTAAATCACACTATCCTTTTTGATCTTCTTGACTCGATTTATTACTTGTTCATCTAAAAGCCCATTTCTAAAGTCTAATACTTGGGGGTTAACCGCAGATTTACTCGATGGTTCATTATAAACTTGGTCGAAAAACTCCAAGCTTGTCATTGATGGCTCAATTTGATTTAACACGTCATCTAAGAAATTTTCGGAAATTACTATTTTTTCACTATTTTTTCCAGTAACTACCAAAAAATCTCCTGATTTCTTAATTTCCTTGATATCCAACTGAAAATCGTAAGAAAGAGAATTTTCAAAATCCATTTTATTAACTGATTGAGTTGCGCAAGAAAAGAGTGACAAACTAAATAGAAATATTACAAACTTTACTATTTTCATTTATTTAATTTCCTCATTACTATCAAAAATTATAACGACCAAGCTCATTGGCGGCATTGGAGCATAGCGAAATTTCCGTACGTGTGTAGCATCTTGCTATACACTTTGCGCCACCAGCATTTCTGTAGCACCTTTTTGAAACTCATATTCTACCGGTACCAATGAAACATTAACGCCATCTCTATCCAATTCCTCCATGACCAGATTAAGGTGTGGAGATTTTTCGTTGCTACTAATAGATAACAGCGGATACACTCGAACCTCCTTTGTAATACGACAAAGTTCTTTCATGGATTGAATGTGCTGCTCAAAGTTTACAAGTTCACTATATAGAAACAAATAATGGGAACACAAAGCCAAATCAAATTCATCGAAATCAAAGGGAAGTGTTGGTAATGATGCGTCGATATACCTTCCAGATTTTTGATATTTGTTGTAATCATTCAGGAAATCAGTCATTGCCTCCATTCTGATTCTTCCTAGCTCTTCAACACTACTAATATTTTTCCAGACATAATCGTTCTTGTTTTTTAAAACTTGCTCCATTATTTGAGGGTAAACCTCGTCAATTCTTGAGCGAATTTGATCGGCATTAAACCGATAGATCGGATCAATTGATATGACATCACCACCATTAGAACTTACCTCAGCATTAAAACATGCTGGTCCATCTCCACAACCAAGTATCTTTTTTTCGAGGTCATCGCTTGAAAGCGAGAACATATCTCTATACTCACTTAATGATCTCCCCCAAGGTACTACTTTTGATAGTTCCACGATGATTCCTTGTATATAAAATTTATATATCCAAACCTCAAAGTAACACAAATATTATCAGTAATATCAATACATTAGTAATTATTTGTTACGATATTCCCACCAAATATTCATGACATAGAGAAATAATCCTGAAATCAAAGAGATACTTAAACGTCA
>Ga0316207_10002868_pt1 | contig 16916 bp, 16 predicted proteins | sample 6weekpyrite_MG_FD_204943 | JGI IMG/M metagenome (GOLD analysis project Ga0316207, IMG submission 204943) | Microbial mat bacterial communities from mineral coupon in-situ incubated in ocean water Damariscotta River, Maine, United States -... | ecosystem: Environmental > Aquatic > Marine >...
GTTAATTTGGTCACCAGAAAAGCCTATGGATTTAGACAGTACGAAACGCTTGAAATAGCGTTATTTCATACGATGGGGAAACTTCCAGAGCCGGAATCGACCCATAGATTTTTCTGAAGAGGCAATATTATTTGTATTAGCCTGCATTTAAACTATGTAAAATTAGATGTTTAAGGGTTGATTATTTCTTCGATTTGCTGAGCGGCCTTATCAAAAGAGTATAGCCCGCTAAATGTTTCTTCTTTTCTTGCTATAATGGTTTTTGATTTTTCTAGAATCAGTGCGTCGGACAAATCGATATCTTTTTTCTTTGACCCAACTTTTATGGCATCAGTCGTACGAAAAATATTTAGGGCTCTCCAAATACATTGGCCATCTTCAAATTCTATATTAGGTTCTTTAAATAACTGATTAATTACTTGAATCAATTCATCTTTTTTCAGCTTGTACCTTTTGCCTTTTAGTGTCCAAATAGTTTCTATAAGCGTGACATCTGTAATAAGTATTTTATTTTTACTTGCAAATAGTTTGTTAGCCTTTATCGATTGTAACTTTTCATCTTGAAGTAAATAACGGAGAAGAACATTAGTGTCAACTGAGATCATGCTACGCCTTTCTGTTTATCTTGAATTGCACTGGAAAGAGATTGATTGTCACTGTATCTCTTATCTACCTTGATTTTTTTTAGGAGGCCTTTTGCGGCACCTTTTTCTTTTTTAACAAGCGTAATCTGACCATTAAAAATAAAAGTTTCTATATCATCACCTGGATTGATATTAGCTTCTTGGCACAAATCTACGGGAATAGTAATTTGTCTTTTAGCACTAACCTTTGGCATTATATTTCCTCTTTACTATTTAACTTTAGTAAAGAATAGCATAATCTTTACTAAAGTTAAATAGTAAAGATTAATATCTGAAGTGTGATCAATTACAGGTATTTAGACTAATAGAATAAATGTCGTATTTTGAGTGATTTTCTGCTAAAGGGGAAAATTTCCTAAATACAAGCATGAAATCAGTGGGCAATAAGCGCGTTAGCTTTTAAGCACGAATAACAGACCTTCCCAAATCAGCTTGTTCTCGTTTTTCTTGTTGCTCCAAAGCAGCCGGTTAAACTCAGCTGTTTATACAACAATTGGTACCTACCACACCAACTGATGTGAACACTAAGCGATTTTAAAACAGAATATTATTCACAATCACCATAAAAGGGGGTTCATTTACAGCAGGGTTTCTACCAAATTGTAATTCTTCATAGTCACCGACACTATCCTTGTCTGAATCTATATCGTTCGGATTTGTGCCATGTGATTACTCGGTTAAATTAGAAATTTTATAGCAATCGTTATCATTTATCAGCCCTGTACCAGCATAAGCAGAGGATATTTAATAGCAAATTGAAGAATATAGCGCCATTCGCGTCAGAATCCTTTTATTTCTTTTTAGAAAAATACTGAACGCCATCGAACTTCTTAAAATCTGCATCTTGCGTCCACACTACGGCATCAAATTTTTACGCTGTTGCGTAAATGATGCTGTCAGATAGCGGTAACTTGAGATCAACACCGGAATGAGCTACATCAACTACCAATGAACCGTCTAAGGCGATCACCTTCCCTTGTTTCATGTGAGCAATAGCATCAAGTGCCATGTCTTCGCCATGTTAACGAAAAATACTTTTAAACACTTCGGTGATCGTAATACTTGGAACTAGCAACTTAACGATTTTCTCAATTGGGCGCGACAAAGTTGACGAATTTTTATCACCAGAGAAATAGGATACCAAGTTGATGAATCGACAACATTTATAATCTATCTTTATTACGCTTCACTTCAGTATCAAGCCCCTTTAAAAAACCCTTCATTTTTTTCATGGGCTTGATAGGGATAAGCGTTATACGATTACGATAGGTTAACACCTGTACCTTTTGACCTGAAACCAAGCTCATTGATTCTCTCACTTCTTTGGGGATAACTACTTGAAACTTGCGAGAAACTGTTACTGCCGTCATAACAAACCTCATCGGTCAATAACTTGTAATACAATATTATGATCGATACTGCCTGTCAATAACTGCAGGAAGTTTCAGCCTGAGTGCGAATAAAGTTTCTGTGCATTGCCCACACCTTGCATCCACCATTGTCCCAACGACGCGCTAATCTGTTGTAGTTTTTCCGCAGGCCCAACAAAACGATAGTATGAGCGACCAAAATTGTTAACCTGTTTGACCCAGCCTTTTTCATTTACACCAAGTCGTTGTAATATTGGAGATATATGAGATGGTATTGCCCCCCGTTTATCTTCTCTAATGCTTCGACCAGTCCAATCGATGAGCTCGAAATAATCCAATAAGGAAAATGGGATACCTGTTTGATGGTTGGTTACTAATGATTCGCCGCCTTTGAAATCCAGCAAACGTTTTTTGTCCATATTTGATTTTGTTTTGCGAGCTGTAGTTGCAGATACTTTTGTTTGTTTTTTGGCAGTTTCAATTTCCGAATAAGCCGCGATGCGTTCTTGAATAGAGGTAAATTCAGAGTCCTCCAATGTATCACTCAAACCTGCACGAATAGGGTTTAAATCAACATAAATCATGCAAGTGAGTAAGGCAGTTTCATCTAACAAGGCTTGGCTTTTAAAGCGGCCTTCCCAAAAACGACCTGTGCAATTATCCTCTTTGTTGGCCTCACGGGCAATGGATTCATTTAAACAGCGCATGAACCAGGAAATATTGCTTAAACGTTTCCGCCATTCCTCAATGATATCGTTCGCAGCATCCAATTCAGCTTTTGTAGTTGTCTCGCCTTTTTTGAAACGATTAATCAACATATTGCCATTAAACAATTTATACCAACGTTTTATCACTTCTTTATCAGACCATTGCTCGGCTTGTTTCTCGTCAACGTGTAAGACAACGTGATAATGATTGCTCATGATGGCATAGGCGCAAACATCGATGGCATAAATGCCAGATAGTTCTTTGATTTTATCGACAATCCATTGTTTGCGATGACTATAGTCTTGCCCTGTCACAGAATCTTCGCCACACAAAAAGGCGCGGCGGACACAGCGGGCGATGCAGTGGTAGTACGGGATTTCGTTGAGGAAAACTTGTTGGTCTCTGGGTTTTGTCGTGGGGAGTATTATAATCGGCGCAGGATAAAGCAATAATGAACAAGTGCCCCTTAGTACTCTTAGTGAGTACCAGCGAGCAATCCTTCAACACTCAAGTCTTCGTCAACCTCTGGCCAATGTATTCCATCGCCATCGCCCAACAATTCCCAATTTTCTAGCTGCTCTTTCGTTGCATTAGAAAGACGAGGAAACCAAACCAATGGAACTGAAATTGTGCGCCCGTCTACTAATTCGACAACGATTGCATCATCTGTACAGCTAACGTTAAAAGCTTGTGGGTGTAATTTAACTGCTAAAGTGCTCATTCCATGCCTCCAGAAATATAGTTTTATTTTCAATAACCAAGGATTCTAGTTTTCTTAACTCTTTGGGTGAAAAACGTGTTGAACCTGCCAACATTACGGGATTTAACCAGAATTTTGCTAACATTCGGTCTCGCTATTGTATTAGTTGGGGTATAGATATCTTACAACTTTTGATGCGTTAGTTCAGATTTGAATCGTGGGTACGCTGTTTTGTGAATACTGCTCATTTTTAGCTCTGAGCGCTATCTAGTTGAATTTATGGGTGTAAATGAATCTAAATCAACATACCACAAATATAAGCCATATGGTATAATTCGCCATATGCCTGCAGACCTCTTATTTAAGGATAAATATATTTACGCCGATGGCGCTATTCGGGAAATGGTTATTTGGCGATTACCCAATAAGGATGCTGAAAGGCCACATGGCCTTAAATACCGGCTATATTATGGTTATCCAAACCAGTGTCTTGTGCGTTATGACAATGAACGTGGTAAAAGTGATCACCGTCATGAAGGAGAGTATGAAAATAGCTATTCCTTTGTTTCGGTGAAACAATTGGTCCAGGATTTTAAGGCAGATATCGAACGCATACGAGGTGAGCACGATGAGTAAACAACATATCCATATCGGTGTTGAGGAAGCAGACCGTGGTTTTGATCGTTTCGTTGAAGCATGGGAAAAGGCCGAAGCAAACAAAACAGAACAAGCAGAAATTCATTTAAATTTTGAAGATTTTGCCATGTTAGCATCTGTCCTGACACCAAAGCGTCTGGAATTAATGAAAACACTGCGTCAAAACGGCCCCTTAAGTGTTCGTGCTTTGGCAAAACAACTAACACGTGATTATAAAAACGTTCACGCAGATGCTGCAGCGTTAGAGGAAGTTGACCTCATTCAACGCGCTGAAGACAATTTGTTGGTTGCACCATGGGATGTTATCGATGCTCATGTAAGATTAGTCGCCTGAGTTTTAAAATGGTAATATTCATCAAAGCGACAATTTTGAGAATGCTAATCCCGCCTGATTGATTCCCAACGAATTCGATGTAGCAGTAAGCAGTTTTTCCGTAATAATCTCGATAGCAACTATTACAACTAAGCTGGACAAGAATAAAGCCTCTGAGCATTTCCCACACCTTGCATCCACCACTGCCCCAAGGACGCACTGATTTGTTGTAGTTTCTCCACTGGCCCCACAAATCGATAATACGATCGACCAAAACGAGTTACTTGATTCACCCAGTCTTTTTCATTCACACCGAGTCGTTGCAATATGGGAGATATGTGAGCCGGTATCGCGCCACGTTTATCTTCACGTATGCTTCGACCTGTCCAATCGATGAGTTCGAAATAATCCAACAAGGAAAATGGGATACCTATTTTGTGGTTGGTTGCAAGAGATTCACCACCCTTTAAACTTAATAAAGACTCAGTAACATTTTCTGCTTTTTTACTATTTGTGGCTTTGGTTGATGATTGTTTTTGTCTTTTTGTTTTTTCACTTTCAGCATACGCGGCAATGCGTTCTTGAATGGAGGTAAATTCAGACTCTTCGAGTGTGTCACTTAGGCCCGCACGAATCGGGTTTAAATCAACATACATCATGCAAGTGAGTAAGGCAGTTTCATCTAACAAGGCTTGGCTTTTAAAGCGGCCTTCCCAGAAACGTCCAGTACAGTTATCTTCTTTGTTGGCCTCACGGGCAATGGATTCATTTAAACAGCGCATGAACCAGGAGATATCCATCAGTCGTTTACGCCATTCTGCAACAATCTCATCCACTAAATCATGTTCTGCTTTGGTTTTGGTCTCACCTTTTTTAAAACGATTAATTAACATATTACCGTTAAATAAATGATACCAGCGTTTAATCACTTCTTTATCCGACCAAGCTTCAGCTTGTTTTTCATCAACGTGTAAAACCACATGATAATGGTTGCTCATCACCGCATAAGCACAAACATCAATGGCGTATATGCCGGAAAGTTCTTTGATTTTATCGACAATCCATTGTTTGCGATGGCTGTAATCTTGCCCTGTCACAGAATCTTCGCCACATAAAAAGGCGCGGCGGACACAGCGGGCAATACAATGGTAGTACGGGGTTTCGTTTAGGAAAACTTGTTGGTCTCTGGGTTTTGTCATGACTTCACTTATTTATTAACATGAAATAGATATTCATTGAATTATTACTCACTCATAATCTTGGCAATTTGAGGATCAATACAAGACCGCATAAATTGATTCATTTCTTTTTCATCATTTGATTCGTAAAAACGCATCATTGTTTCATTAAATTCAAGTTTTCGTTTGGCGGATAAATTTAACGCTGGATAACCTGCGCTTAGTAGAATACCGTTCATCATCAATCGTCCTGTTCGCTTATTAACATCATAAAAAAATTGATTTCGAGCCATTTGTAGAAAAATATGAATAGCTTTGTCATATATATCAATAATGTCTTCAGATGATGTAATTAAATCATTAAACTTGGTTTCCAATTCAGTAACTTCAGGAGGTATATAGGACGAACCTGCAATCGTTACCATACCCGAACGAAACTGTCCCCATTCGAGTGCCTCTTCTTTAGCTGCTAAAATATGCAAGGCACAAACAAACGATTTAGAAAAAGAAAAATCATTATTTTTCACTGCGTTAAACAAATAGCGCCAGGCATTACCCTGGTTCACTGCCACCTGTTGATCATCTAATTTATGTCCACCAACGGTTATACCATCTAGTAATGTATTAACTTCAGGCAGCGTAAAGTTGAGCCCTTCTAATAAGACAGAATCATGAACTAAGACACCAACTTCTCTTTTTGCGAGCATCAGTGCTTTTTCTCGATTGGGCTTTATGCTTGAGATCATCTTATCGAGGGTGACCATATTGGAATCCGTGTAAACTAATATTCATTGTATAAATATTAGTTTACATTCGCTATTGTGTCAAGTCTATGGGTGTCCTTTAATATTCCGAATTGTATGTCCGCTATTCTTTGAGTTTGCCAAGCTTCAGCATAAAATTTGATTTTTCAATATTTGAGAAATTCTTTAAATACAAAGAAGCCTCATCCTTATTAGCAAGCTCATATATAAATCCTTCGTCAAGAAAGCTAGTATCATTTTCATGCGGACCACAACCAAGCTCACTAAGACTCTTTGCATCTATGACCACATATGTCCATAGTTTTTCGTCTGGATATCTTTTATGGTCAATATAATACTCGTTTAATGTTTCTATAATGCCTATCGCAAGACAATTATAGGAAAGCTCTAGCCCTATCCTAGATTCGTCTTTCTCATACTGATATTCAACAACTGCTCTTAATGAAAAAACTATCAATGACAGCACACCAAGTAAACCAATAACTTTAGTCCACCAACTCTTCATCACCTTCTCCACGGTGCATTCTGTAGATTTGGCTTATTAACTCCCGGAACTATAAGATGCCTGTAATATCGGTTACCAGCATTAGTAGTCCAACTATCATGCCCACCATCCAACATATATTCGTGAGCTAACCACCAACCTCGACTTCCACCAGCAACATAGTTCGCTTCATCCACATGTAAAAGTTCATGTAATATTACGCTTTTTATCCACTCATCTCCTCGTGACTCGTAAGCAATTACTATTTCATCCTGAGTTATCCATTTACCATGAGTATTAATATCACCATCAATGCCAACTCCTAGATACGCTGATATTTTCACTCCTCGCGGAAGTGCTTCGAAGTCCACATATACCTCGTTAGCAAGTCTATCGATCCTATGTTGTGGCAACTCATTGGTATTAGCCCCTTTTAACGGAGCCCTGCCTAATTTAGCGTTGGCTGCAGATGCCATGCCTACAGTCGTATTAAACTCTGCATCCCTCTCCGCCTCCGTCTGGATATTAGGAAACAAATTCACTGAACTACTTCCACCATTACCATAACCCCCAAACGAATGAGATCCAGTCTCCGCCGTAAGCCTACCACTCGCTATAGTTGATGCACCTGAAGCAATAAAAATACTTCCATAAAGCTTTGCCCCCCCAGAAATGGCTCCACTACAACCCACACCTGATGACCCTGCACATATAATTACCACTCCTGTGATAATTAATACAGCACCAACTATATCGCTATTATCATTTATTGCATCCCAGACATCTCCCAAAGAAAAATACCCACTAGGATCAGTCATAGAAAGCGGATTATTCCACGCATAAGAATACCGATTATAAGATTGCGAATAGCCCGGCGCCTGAATAAACGGATCCGCCTGCATCATTCTCCCAAGATCCGCATCATACGTCCGACCGTTCATATGAATCACACCCAAATCTTCCAGATGTTCATGCCCAGTAAAACCATGATGTGTTAACGAAAAGGATTCCACAAAAATACTCGTACCCCCGCAATCCGTTCGGGTCTGTTTACCAAACTCATCAAACTTATACCGCCCCTTGCAAGACGCAGAACCATCGCCAATCGCTTCCACGACAACTTCTATCGATCCAATATGATCTTTAAAGAAGTAATTGTATTTTTCAGGCGTGGCATCATCGGTTTCCTCATGAACGGCGATCATTCCTGTTCCACCGTAAATATAATGCCGATGTTTGGTTACTCCATTTTCAATCACTTGTTCATAGTGATAGCCCGTATCCGTTCGAGGACTAATATAAATGGTGGTGTCTTTATCGGTCACTTGCCAACTACGCATGTGTGAGGTGTCGTAACCAAACTTAGTGAAAGTATTGCCTTTTCTAATCTCTCTTGGTTTGCTAAATGATGTATAGGAAAGCGTTCGTTCATTATCTTGTGCAAACTGGGAAGATGTCATATTACCATTGTCATCATAGGCGTAACTACTCGTTCCGATGTTTTGGTCGTTTTGCTCCTTTACGACACTAGTAACAGCATGCGAGCCTGCATTCACCTTGCTATATAGGTAAGTGTTGGTAAAGGTTGCTTTTGTATCCGCGCCCGTTGGATTGTAAACGGTTGCAGTCCCACTTTTACTTTCTATGTTTCCAAATGCATCATAACTATAATTGCGCGTAACCTGCCATCCACTGTAGGATTCTGATATTGTTGCTTCAGATATCCGATTTAACCAATCGTATTTAAACGTATCTTTAAATTCTTGGGCGGGATCCAAATTATCAGCACGACTGCGTAAGTTTCCCAGTGTGTCATAGACATAAGTGGCGTCTTGTTTCCAACCATTGATATTGGTTATATGCCCTGTGGCTGGATCAAAGACACGACTCGTTGAAGGTATTTCCCCCAGCTTTTCTTTGGTGATCTGGCCGGCGGCATTGATTCCCTCTAGCGTCCAGTACACTTTATTTGTCACTGCATTTTTTACGTTTTCAAGATAACCTTCCGCGTTATATTCGTTTTTCACGGTAAACGTTGTGCCATTTACATTAGGGTAACCAATGGTACTCACTCGGCTGTAACTATCATAGGTTGTATTGGTAGTCAGTGTTTTATTGATATCATTTGCATCATCTTTGATTTGATGTGTGGTGGACGACGGCCTGCCATAACTATCGTAGGTATAGGTGCGTTTGAAATCGGTTGTTTGATTATGCTCGTAAGCCAATTTACCAATTCCGTTAACGGCGGTGTCGTAAACCCAGACAGAGGTCTCTTCAGTGCCATCATTTCTTACTTCACCATCTTCTATTCGTTGAATTAAGCGATTGAGGGTATCGTACATATTGTTTATCGCTTCGCCTTCGGCATCTTTTTGATAAATCAAATTACCTAAAACGTCGTATTTGTATTGCCAAGTACCTTTATCTGGGTCGGTCATACCCGTTTTAAAGCCGCGAATATTATGTGGGGTATAAATGGTATCAGTCTCTGCGTTGAACGTACCATCTTGGCGTTTTAATTCAGTTTTAATCAGGTTGCCCCAAGCGTCGTATTCATAAAATACGGCGGGTTTTTTAGCATCGGGAATAGGTATGTTATAGGAGTCTTCCAGAGAACTCGTGAGTTGTCCTAATACATTTTTGTTTTTTGTATGGATTGTTGCAACGGTTTTATTCGCATCGTTTTCAACAAAGTAATTATAAATAACAGTCTCAGTGAAGGACTTCTGCCACTTTGTTACTCGGTGATACCATTCCATTTGCCCTAATGTACCCATCTCACAAGGATATGAATTAGTTTCGTATTCTTTTTCTAACGCATTGTATTTATTGTATCTATAACAACCCCAGAATGGTGTCTCCAGTTCAAAATAGGGTTTTGTTACCCCAAGCAGTCGACCATGTGAATCATACACTTTGTCTGTGAATATTCTTGCTGAATCCAAACCAATGGTTTCAACTCTCAACTCTCTACCATACACATCATAATATGTGTAAGCCGGAGTGGCACCGCTGCTTGAAATAGTTTGGTAATAAACCGAATTTCTTACACCCACACACCCACCAACTGCGCATTTGCCGATTGATTGTGTTGTGCTTGTTCCATCAGCACGGTTTTCAGCTATTTGACGGCCAAATTGATCATATGACCAGCTGGTGGTTATTCCGTTTGGACCAGTCAATTGCGTTTTTAAACCAAAACGTGCATCAAAATAATTGCTCTCGGATTGTATTATACCATTCGTCGTTGGCAGTCTTGTTTGTGTTGGAAAATATCCGTTAGTGGTGTAGTCCACATAAGAGGTGCGGTCGATAAAGTCATAATCGTTTGTCGATGCATCATTATTAATTGATGCGTGATCACTTGTTTTGACAGAAACACGATTACCATAAACGTCATAACCATATGTTTTGGTGACGGTAAATTGGGCCTGGTCCGGTTCAATAGACTCGAAATCTAATGCGCCTTCATAGGTATAGTTGAAGCTTGTTGTGCGCGTTTCTGGCGTACTGTTCGGTAATTTCTTTGAGATTGTGGTCTTGGATGTTCGTTTTTTCGTTCCCCATTTAAAACTATAAGGACTCAACACGTTTTCCGAGATGGTTTCCAGGGCTTCATTAAGGCCACCAGCGGCCTCAATATGCGCCGACTCATCGTCCGAGATATAATCATCAACACTCACTGATCCGGCTTTGATTGACTCGATAGTTTTTTTAACAAGTCCACTGGTATAGTCATAATCGGAAGCAGCAATGTCGGTTACAATGGTTTTCCCAAGTTGTACGGCGTTGTTATAAGTACTTTGAACTGATTTTGACAAGTATAGGTTGTGTGTATTTGGTTTATTCGCTTCACCTTCTGCCCAAGTCTTTCTGGAAGCGCTTCTTGTCTCAACATCACTAAAGTTTGTGTATGTCAGTATATTCCCATTATAAGTCCCATTCGTTCCTTCAACATCTGTAAGAACTGAATATTTCTCCAATCCTGTAAAGGGAAATTGTTGAAAGAAGCCGATAGTGGATTTTACAAGATTCAGTGATTCTGTTTTTGTGAGTTTCTCAAAACCCAAGAAACCTCGGCCTTCTTTGTGAATTAAAGCGCCATAGTATTGGAAATAGGTGGTGCTATCACTAGCTTCATAGCCGGTTTTTGAATTTTTCGCCGTTTCAACAACATAATACGGTCCTTGAAAATTACTGTAAGCATTGACCAAATCTTCAGCTGATGAACCTGCGGTGTATACTGATGAATCAGAAATAGGTTTGTAAGCGATATCAACATCGGTACCGTAGATTTTATCGAACGATTTTACGAACGCTTTGTTCTGATTGTTAATATAAAGCTTATCTTCATGAGCACCACTATCTATTGATTCACCCCACCCATTCACGCGGTAAATATCGGTAATACCATCACCCGAAAAGTCTGCCAGAAGAAAACGCGATAATCCAATATTCGCCGCTTGATAATCTGACGCATGAAGCCCTACTGATATTGTATTTTGACTATTACCAAATTTTCCATTTCCCAATCCTGGATATATTTTACCTGCCGTACCATCATCTTCTATATAGTAGACATCCAAGATCCCGTCACCGGTAAATTCACCAAATTTTAATCGGCCAATATCCGACGAAGACCAATTTAAGTCAGTATCTCCATTACTGTCTGTGGTAAATGATGAAGTTATTCCAGTGGAAATACCTGCTGATTCATCAAATTTTCCTCTCCCGTCATTGAGAAAAACTTTGTTTTCTACGGGCCGTTCCCAACCGCCATTCATGTAGAAAATATCAGTTGCGCCATCACCGTTGAAATCAGCAAATTTATAACGTGATATATCCGTTGATGCAGTTTGCGGACTGCTCATGTTAATTCGATTAGTAGATTCGGTTAATCCAAAAAAAGTTAGTTTGAATTTACCATGTCCATCGGATAAATAGATGTAGTCTGTGCCATTACTATCTGTGAAAATTCGGCTTTCATTATTTGGTGGAGATGCATAACCATTGTCAGTGACATAGTAAAAATCTGTTTTTCCATCCGCATTAAAATCGCCAAAGTTGAACCGTTGTAAATCAACCATAGCCTTAGCTGGGCCATTGTTGTCCGATACTCCCAATTGTGAATTAACTCCTGTGCTAATGCCAACTTCAGGGAAGGTCACTGAGGTGCCATCATATGAAACTAGATAGACAGTATCTATCTCTCTACCATTCCATCCATTGACATAGTAAATATCTGTTTTTCCATCTCCATTAAAGTCCCCAAATTTAATTCGGCCAATACCAACAGCCGCTGCTTCGGGTGTGACTTTATTGATACTACTTTCTAATCCTTTATGCCAATTTGCTGTATCGAAAGTACCATCCCCCTTTGAAAGATAAATCTTATCTTGAATGATGGCAGTATTGTCGTCATCTTCAGGATCATTTATTTGATAGATATCAGTTTTACCATCACCATTAAAATCACCGAACTGAATTTGTGATATTTCTACTGATCGCCACTCGCGATTGTTAGAGACATAAGAGTTCAAAGCATTTATTGGATTACTGAACCCTCCACTGGAAAGGCCTAAGTAGACTTTGTCAGTTGAGTGCCCCCCATCTCCATTGACATAGTAAATGTCTTGAATTCCATCACCATTAAAATCACCAGTTTTAACACGCTGAATAGCAGCAGGCGCTTCTTCAGAACTCCCTCCAATGTAAGAATTAAACCCAGTATTTGTTCCTGAGAAATTAAATGAAGTCGATGTATCAGTCCAAATCACGTTTATCGGCGATAAACATTTTGTAACTGCACACTTGGTAACTGACTCAAGCATCGGCTGTGAAGTTAATTTTTTGTCGGAATCTCTATATTCAATTTTATAATTGGAAACCAATTGGCCTCCCTCTAAAGTAGTACCATATAGATAAGTTTTAATACGACTTAGTCGGTAATCGGTGACAACTTTATGTCCCGCAATATATTGCTCAAGTTTGTCATTTCTGGAATTTATATATTCAAATACAACACTGCGCGTTGGTGAAGTATTATCATGACCAGTATATTGAATATCTTTTATACGGTGTGCGCCGCCTTCCGTCGCTTCGTAGTTGTAGGCCATGTAGTTTCCGAACGGATCTTCAATGTGTTTAATCTTCCACATCATTGCCGTTTCAGACGTACCGGGTTTAAATTGGGCATTGTTATCGGTACCGTAATTACCAAAATGCAGCTTTGTGCCATTAGTTTGAATTATTGTAAATTCCGCTGGGCCGGTCCCAGCAGTACCACTATGGGTGATAGCTGAATAGGAATCGATTTCGGTTTGGTATTTAGCTGAGTCTCCGCCATAAGTTTCACCTTCAGTTAACACTAACCGCTGGCCGTTGTAGCAGAATCTATCCTCGTTGGTTAGTGTTACTCCACCTTTAATTTGGTCATGTATAATCGTCTTCGGACATCGCGTAATTGCGCTTATACCAGCTAAATTCCAGCCAAATCCCATTACACCATTTCCACCCTGACTGTTATAAGCAATGGATAAGTTTGGCTGTAGTTTATTACGACCGGGTGGCACAGAAATGGGGATATTGTACGTAGCTGCACCGCCACTACTAACAGCAAAGCTGCCCGGGGTTTGCCCAACATCCATTGCTAAGTTTTCATCAGAGGTTGGTGTACTATAATTTACCCAGGTCTCCCCAATTCGATCAAAACTCCCAGCCGAACTTGCAAACAATATTGCACTTTTTCCACCATCAGTATTTGAATCAAACTTCAAATCCGCATTGCCATCCCCATCAATATCTTCCGCAGACACAAGCGAATTAACCGAGTCCCAATTAATACCAAGCTCAGTCGGACTAATTACCTGACCTTTCTCTCGATAGATACCATCAGCTGTTGCGTAAAAAATCACGCTATCATCAGACCCATTTTCAGCTTGAACAAATAAATCATCCAATCCATCACCGTTAAAATCGGCTCTTAAACACTCCCGGTTGCCCATATCATAATCCGAGGGAACAAAGATCGTAATGTCACTGGAGGCGATAGGCGTCCAAGTTGTTACGGTAATATTGGTTAACGAGCCACAGCCTACTGTACCTGTCATTGCGTTTGCAGATGCTGAAATAAAACCAACCAATACCAACAATCCAACAAGACCCTGTTTCAATGCTTTCATAATTCCCTCAAAGTACTTCAAGTTTTTAGTGTTTATTAATATTTTGTATTTTGTTTATTTATGTGTATTACTTTATTTTCTATTGTTTTTTTGTCGCCAATATCATTTAAAGCGCAAAATAGGCACCAATGCTATAAGTCAGTATCACTGGCGGTGGATCTTCACCGCCAAAGGCATCTTTTACTTTTTGATTTACATTGAAAGGATGTGCCAATCCAAGTTGCCACTCAAATTTTCCGGTAGAACTACGACCAAGATATGACACACCTACCGATCGCATCATGACATTTTCGCCTGTGGTGCCTTGATTGTTAAAGCCGATGCGTATGGATGAGCTTGAAACGGTCGGGCTAAAATGAATATTTAGGCCTGCACCAAATGCGACTAATCCAGCACCCACGCTGAGCCCAATTCGGTCGGTTACCAGTTTTTCCATATCAACGCCAATCAATGCGCCGCCACCATTTAAGACACCGACTGATATGGCCATGTCACTCGCGCGAATTTCTTCTTCGGCATAAGCCATGAGTGGAAGTAGTAAGAATAGTGTAGTGAGTGTGTTTATTATTTTTTTCATATTTTGTTTGTTGTGCAATGAATCAACTAATTGTGTTTTTAACTACGCCCTGACTTGCGCTGGTTTCGCCTTTTTTTCAACGCAAGTTACAAGTCCTGCCGACTGCTATAAAACACTAATTCCCAGAAACATATTTTAGAAAACCCTAGTCTCTGGCCCTGAATAAATTCGGCTCCAATCATTATTTAATTTTTAGTGCGCCCAGCTTACATATACTGCCAATCCTAGTACTATCAGGACTAACAACAATATCTATAGTCAATGACTGCGCTTTTGCTGCAAGTAGTGCTGCATAAAGCGCCGGCTCTTCATCGGAATAAATATATAGCTCTTTATCATTACACGTTTTTGCGCCAACGGTAGAAGTTAATGCTAAATTATTAATATCTGACTGACCGCTATTAAAAAACCTCAGCGTCACCAAGTCATGATACGTTGCTTCCCCCCAATAATCCGAAGATCTCACTAGAATACTATTTATGGTTACATCTTGAATCGTCACTTCATTCGCACCAAACGTATTTTCAATTGAAGCTAACAAAAATATGATTAATATTGTTAAATTATTTCTCAAAATCACAACTCCTAAAATCCATCCTAACTCCGTACTGACTAGTGCTGGTTAGATCTTTTGCAATGTAAGTCACAAGTCCTGTCGACTGTTAGGCGTTTCAAATTATTCTTTGACTGACGTGAATATTAGAAATGAAATCCACTCCAGCCCCGATTTATTTAATTTTTTCTGAAAATTGTCTCAACTACAATGGTGACAATCTAATTGTTCGTAAAATTGCAATATTACTTGGTTCACATTTATCCATAAATAAATTAATATCCACAGCTCTATTTGTAGTGTTCGCGGTTAAAGCGGTTGAGAATAAATATTGACCTGAGTCTCGATTTAAATCTATATAAAACCGCTTTTTATTACTACTTGTATGACAGGAAGGTTTAGTTCCGGACATATCCATCTCCATTTGAACAGTTACAATTCCTTTACTAGTTGAATCTCCATCATCGTTAATTTGCACATAACTTATTTTTGCATTCTGCCAGTGATCAGCTTTAGCCGCTCCTATTGCCGATACTAAAATTACTAAGATATATAAAATATTTTTCATGACGCCAATTCACCCAAGCACCCTAACTCTGCATTTATTCACGACGGTTGCGTTAATTGCAACGCTAGTTGTGAATTCTATCAACTGATAGGTGTTATCAAAATCACTATTGTCTGAAGCGATGCTTTGCTTCAATCCTTAACTATAATTATTCGGCCTGCGGCTCAAGTGTATTGCCGGCCTCATCAAGTATTTTAACGCTATCATCCTGATAAAGTATAAACGTTCCAACCTTTATATTATTTTTGTTCACGATATCACTAGTAGAAACAATTACAGTTGGATCAGGATTGTTTATGATGGCTCGTAAGTCTTCAATGGATAAGTCGAAAGATAATAAGAACCCGTATTTATTGTCAAAAAAGGAAACATCATATTCAAAAGTCGCATTTTCAGAAAATGTTCCATCCGCTACAGTTATATTGCCGGTAAAAGATTTGATATTGAAAATTAAGTCATCATTATAATAATTTATTGTACCAGTGCCAGAAGTGTTGGCATTTACATACTTTATATTATCAATAGTTTCTGTGTTTGTTTCGGTCGTAATCAGAATATTGGATTCTTCCAAAGCATTTCTATAGTAGATGTCTCCCTTCACAATATAATTGCCAACCGAATATGCTTCGCTTACTCGCAGGGGAGTAGTTCCATCTAATTGAAAAAACTGGAATATGCTATGTTCCGTCTTATCATTGGATTGTTCATCGATTTCAATAATATTTAAGCCCGTTGTTATAATATCAGAATGGTTTCTAGAAGAAGCTTTGTTGGATGTATTATTTTCGGGAAGATCTGTATCTAATGAAAATGTCTCAACAACATTTGCTACTTTTTGTAAGTCTTTCAATGCCTCAGCGTCAATGTTATCGCCATCTTTGGCACAAGATGAGAGGGCTAGTATTGAGGTAGCGAAGATAAAATTATTAATATATTTTTTCATGGTTTTCGTGATTAAAATTCTCTAACTCTGCATTGAAAAGCGCTGATTGCGTTTCTTCGCAACACTAGTCGATAACCAACCGCTTGTTATCTTTATTTCTTCTTCAAAGATAAATATCAATCTTTGACCCTAATTTACTTCCGCTCTGTGTCAGGAGTAGAAGCCACAATCTAACTCCGTAATGACAAGTGCTGGTCGCCTCAGAGACGCAAGCGGTTGTCCATTCGCTCGTTAGGTGTTTATTAATTTGTTACTTTTTGCCGCAAAACTATA
>Ga0316207_10002869_pt1 | contig 16915 bp, 19 predicted proteins | sample 6weekpyrite_MG_FD_204943 | JGI IMG/M metagenome (GOLD analysis project Ga0316207, IMG submission 204943) | Microbial mat bacterial communities from mineral coupon in-situ incubated in ocean water Damariscotta River, Maine, United States -... | ecosystem: Environmental > Aquatic > Marine >...
TTGCGCACCCTCAATCGCCAGGTCGCCGCATCGCCGGCGGCATCGGGGCGCCCGCGCATCTGTTCATTGACCACCGGCACAGGTGCCCGCAGATCCGACAGCGCCACCGGTTTGACACTGATCCAGAAGATCGCGACCAGCGGCAACAGCACCACCAGCATCACGGCGGTCAATGTCGGCAGCAGCAGCCCCCAGGCCAGGCGCGCTTCGCGGCGCGCAAGGGGACCGGCACCCTTGGGTGGGATGGCAGAGCCCATGGCATCTACTCCGGTTCAAGGTTTCGGGTTTGTCCGGCCCCGGTTCACAAACGAACCCCGGGGCCGGAGCCGGACCATCACATCATTCGATGGCGGCCAGTTCCTCGTTCATCAGCGCCACGGTCTCGCCTGCGTCACGCACACCATCCATGTATTCGCGCACCAGACGGTTGATGACCTGACTGTTGATGATGCGGCTGGCCAGGGCCAGCTGGCCATCGGCCACGCCCCAACGCTGTGCCACATCCAGGCCGCCGACGATCTCGTCGATCATCTCCTGGGCATAGAGATCACCCAAAGGCGCCCGCCGGTCGACACCGACATCCAAGCCCGACCACGCTTCGGTGAACATGTCGGGATCCTCGGCCGTGCCCCGGCGCACCGGGAACTTGCCCTCGGGCGCGATGGCCAGCGTCTGGGTATAGCCTTCGCTCATCGAATATTCGACGAATTGCATGGCCGCATCGGTATCGGCATCGGCCGTGATCCCGAAATACCGCACATCGCCCCAGGCCGCCCCATCGGGGTTCGAGGGTCCGGCAAAGTTGGTCACGATGCCGGTTGCCGCTGCCAGTTCACCGGTGGTCGGATCGTCGTTGATGGTGGGCGGGGCACTGTCGCGCAGACCGGCCAGTTCATCAAGGATGAAGGGCGACCAGATGATCATCGCGGCGCGCCCGGCAAAGTAAAGCTCGCGCGACTGCTGCCAGTAAAGCTCACCCTCGGGGCTGACATCGGTGATCGCGGCATAAAACTCCAGCACCTCGGTGGTGGCCTCGACATCCAGCTCCTGCAACCCGTCCGGGCCCACCGGGCTTACGCCATTGGCCAGGAACACATGTTCCAGAACCTGGCTCATGAAGTTTTCATCGACCTTGGTGGCCGAGACAAAGCCATACATCTCAGGCGGGTTATGCAGCGCCTCGGCGGCGGCCAGCACGTTTTCATAGGTGGTGGGCGGCTCCAGCCCTGCTTCGGCAAAAAGATCTGCGCGATAGATCAGCATCTGGGTCCAGCCATCGACCGGCACCGAGGCATAGCCATCGGCGACAGTGGCCATGTTCAGCGGCCCGGCGGCGAATGTGTCACCGCCCAGATCCTCGATCACATCCGTCGCGGCATCAATATCCAGAATGCCCGCTTCGGCCCAGGGCAGCGCATATTGCAGCGGGTGATAGATGACATCGGGCAGATCGCCGGCGGCAAAGGCTGCCGTGGCGCGCGTGCCCAGGTCGCTTTCGGTGACCGGGATCACCTCGACCTCGATGCCCGATTGGGCGGTGAAATCGGCGGCCATCGCCTCCTGCCGGGCCAGCCGCTCGGGCTGTTCCTCGGTGGTCCAGAAGCGGATGGTCTGCGCCCCCGCAGCCGCGCTCAGCGCCAGCGACGACGCCGCCGCAAGTAGCAGGGCACGTGCCGTTGTTTTCATCAATGTCATATCGTTCTCCCTTGTTTGATATGAGGATCAGGCCGGGTTTTCCCGGGCCGGTTTATCGGGGTCACGCGGCACCGGCCCGTCCGAGCCGCGCGCCACAAGATGGGCAGGTGCCGTTTCGCGCAGATGCACCGGATCGGTGCCGCGAATGCGGTGAAACAAGAGCCGCGCCAGGCGCGATCCGGCGGCGCGTGTGTCAACGGCATAAGTGGTCAAGGGCGGTGAGGCGGTCGCCGCCTCGGGAATGCCATCGTAAGAAACGACAGACAGATCGCGGCCAATGCGCAGGCCCCGCGCCTCGGCGGCGCGATAAACGCCCAGTGCCGCCACATCCAGCGCGCAGACAATCGCCGTGGGTGGCAGCGCCAGATCCAGCAACGCCGCCCCCTGCACTGCGCCCTCGGTCGCCGTCGCGGCCCCGCCGCGCACGAGATCGCCGTCAAAGGCCAGGCCCGCCGCAGCAAGCCCCTCGACATAACCCGCCCGCCGCAGCCGCGCGTAATTATAGACCGCTTCGCCATTGATAAACCCGATGCGCCGGTGGCCCAGACCGCTGAGCCGCAGCACAGCGTCGCGCATCGCATCCTCGCCCGATATGTCGAACCAGGCACAGCCCTGCGGATCGCCGGTGCGTCCATAAAGAACGAAAGGCACGTCAAGTTCGCGCAAGAGATCGATCCGTGCATCGTGGATCTTGGTGCGCGGCAGGATAAAGCCATCGACTTTATGTTCTTCGACCAGCCGCGCCATGGTGGCGACCTCGTCGGCCTCATCAAAGGCGGTGGCAACGCTGAGCGACCAGCTTTCCTCGGATGCAGCGCGCGAGATGCCGTCCAGAAAATCGGTGAGGAAGGGTTTATGCGCATTGCCCGGCCCCGCATTCAGCACGAGCCCCAGCGCCCGCGCCATCCCGGTGCGGATCGCCTGCGCCTGCGCCATCGGGCGATACCCCATCCGGTCAGCGGTGCGCGTGACACGGGTGCGGGTGGTTTCGGCAATATCGGGATAGCCGTTCAACGCCCGGCTGATCGTGCCCTTGGCCAGCCCCAGCTCCTGCGCCAGATCGTTGATCGTGACACGGGCGCGTGGCCCCGATTGTGGTCGTGAAACCGGCATGAATTTCCTCTCCCGACTCAGAGGGTCGGCTCCGAAACCGGTTTCGGCAAGGGTTTTTTGCGCCCCCGCCCCGGCGGTCCGGAAAACAGCCGGTCAGCGCGCGCGCAAGGTGCCGCGATTTGCAAAGCGATTTCGGGTGGCGGGCAAAGGCGTATAGGCTGCCGGGGCCGGTCAGCTTTGCGCGGCCAGAACCTCGTCCAGCGCGGTTTGCACGAGCCCCAGGCACCGATCATCCGAGAACCGGTGATCGGCCCCTTTCACCAATGTCAGCCGGGCATCGGGGCTTTGCAGGTGGTCCAGCAAACGCAAGGCCACCGACATGTCGACATCCGCATCGGCGGTGCCCTGCAAGAGGCGCATCGGCGCGTTGATGGCAAGCGGTTGGCGCAGTACCAGCTGGTCGCGGCCATCCTCGATCATACGCCGGGTAATGATGTAGGGCTCATCATATTCCGAAGGCAGCGCGATCTGCCCCTCCTCCAGCATCTGGGCCTTTTGGGCTTCGCTGAAACCCGCCCACATGCTGTCCTCGGTGAAGTCGGGGGCGGCCGCGATGCCGATGAACCCGGCCACGCGATCGGGGTAGCGGCGCGCCAGCAGGCAGCCGATCCAGCCGCCCATCGACGAGCCCACCAGGACCTGCGGGCCATCGGTCAATTCCGCCAGCGCAGCGGCCGCATCCTCGGCCCAGTCACCGATGCAGCCATCGGTGAACGCCCCGCTGCTCTGGCCATGGCCGGAATAATCAAACCGCAGAAAAGCGCGGCCCTGGCGCGCGGCCCAATCCTCCAGAAAAAGCGCCTTGGTGCCCTGCATGTCAGATTTCAGCCCACCCAGAAACACCACACCCGGCCCCTGCCCCGCGCGGGCGTGATAGGCGAGGCGGCGGTTTTTGGCGGTGGTCAGGAATTTGGTGGCCATGCTGCGGACTTCCCCTCGGGCTTGCGGTTGCAGTTTTCTGGCCAGCTTTGGAGAGCCGCGCAAGGGCGGATGCCTCCGGCGGGAGTATTTTTGACAAAGAAGAAGATGGGGCCTGCGAGAAATTGCGGCGGTCAAAGCCTGCCGGTCTTGACAGGCGGGGCGCAAGGGGCCACCACAAGGCGCAGAGAACCATACCCGCAACCGGGCGTTTCGTAGGCGCCAAACCGATGAGGAGCATGGCCGCATGAGCCAGATTTCCCTGACCTTTCCCGATGGCAATTCGCGTGATTATGCAGCCGGTGTCACGCCCGGAGAAGTGGCCGCGAGCATCGCGCCCTCGCTGGCCAAAAAGGCCATTTCCGCGCATGTGAACGGGGCCCATTGGGACCTGAGCTGGCCGATCGCAGAGGATGCCGCGATTGCCATCAACACGCTGGCCGATGAGACCGCCGCGCTGGAGCTGATCCGCCATGACGCGGCCCACATCATGGCCCGCGCGGTGCAGGAGATCTGGCCCGATGTGAAAGTGACCATCGGCCCGGTGATCGAAAACGGCTGGTATTACGATTTCGACCGCGCCGAGCCCTTTACCCCCGAGGACCTGGCCCAGATCGAGGCCAAGATGCGCGAGATCATCAACAAGCGCGACCCCGTCACCACCGAAATCTGGGACCGTGACCGCGCGGTGAAATTCTATGAGGCGAGTAACGAGCCCTACAAGGTCGAGCTGATCGAGGCCATTCCGGGCGATGAGCCCCTGCGCATGTATTGGCATGGCCATTGGCAGGATCTCTGCCGCGGCCCGCATCTGCAACATACCGGCCAGGTGCCCGCCGATGCCTTCAAGCTGATGAACGTGGCCGGGGCCTATTGGCGCGGCGACAGCGACCGGTCCATGTTGCAGCGCATCTATGGCGTGGGTTTCAAGACCAAGGCCGATCTCAAGGCGCATCTCATGATGCTGGAGGAGGCCGCCAAGCGCGACCACCGCAAACTGGGCCGCGAGATGAGCCTTTTTCACATGCAGGAGGAAGCCCCGGGGCAGATCTTCTGGCACCCCAATGGCTGGACCATCTATACCGAACTGCAAAACTACATGCGCCGCAAGCAGCGCGCCGACGGTTATGTCGAGGTCAACACACCGCAAGTGGTGGACCGCAAGCTTTGGGAAGCCTCCGGCCACTGGGACAAATATCAGGAACATATGTTCATCGTCGAAGTGGACGAGGAACATGCCCGCGAAAAATCGATCAATGCGCTGAAGCCAATGAACTGCCCCTGCCATGTGCAGGTCTATAACCAGGGGCTGAAATCCTACCGCGAATTGCCGCTCAGGATGGCCGAGTTCGGATCGTGCAACCGCTATGAGCCCTCGGGGGCCCTGCATGGCATCATGCGGGTGCGCGGTTTTACCCAGGATGACGCGCATATTTTCTGCACCGAAGAGCAGATCGAGGCCGAATGCGCCCGTTTCATCGAGTTTCTCTCCTCGGTCTACAAGGATCTCGGCTTTGAAGAGTTCGAGATCATGTTCGCCACCCGCCCCGAAAAGCGCGTCGGGTCCGAGGAATCCTGGGATCATGTCGAGGCCGCGCTGGAAAACGCCATCAAGAAGACCGGGCATGACTATACGCTCGACCCCGGCGAGGGCGCGTTTTACGGGCCGAAGCTGGATTTCAAGCTGACCGACGCCATTGGCCGGGTCTGGCAATGCGGCACCTTTCAGGTCGACCCGAACCTGCCCGAACGGCTCGGCGCGGTTTATATCGGCGAGGATGGGGCCAAACACCGGCCCTATATGCTGCACCGGGCCTGCCTGGGCAGTTTCGAACGCTTCATCGGTATCCTGATCGAGAACTGGGCCGGCAAGCTGCCCTTCTGGATCGCGCCACGTCAGGTGGTTGTGGCCTCGATCGTGTCAGAGGCTGACGCGTATGTGGGCGAAGTCGTTGAGATGCTGCGCGCGCGCGGTGTGCGGGCCGAGGCCGACATCCGCAATGAAAAGATCAACTACAAGGTGCGCGAGCATTCCGTCGGCAAGGTGCCGGTGATCCTGGCCATTGGCCGCAAGGAGGTTGAGGATCGCACCGTGACCCTGCGCCGGTTGGGCGAGAAACAGACGCAGGTGCTGGATCTGGAAACGGTGGTGGGTGATCTGGCCGCCGATGCTGTGGCACCCGATCAGCGCTGATCAGGCGCGGACAGCCAAAGGCTGGAGGAGGCTTTAGCCTTTGGCGGGCGGCGGCGTTTCAGGACATGCCGCCCTGAACGGCGCGCCGCGAGTCAAAAATGGCTGACTTCTTCATCCGGGCGCCCCGCCGCAAGCGCCAGCAAACCGCCCAGCCCCGTCAACGCGATCGGGAACATGGTAAAGACGCCAAAACCAAAGGCGTAGTACATGCCGCCCGCCGACAAGAGCAGCAGGATACCGGCCCAAAGGGCCCGCGCCCGTGCCATCGCGCCGCCTGCCAGCGCCAGGATCGGCGCCACGATGCTGGCCCCCTGGATCAGACCGGGATTGTCCACCTGCGTCGCCAGATCGGGCACTTCGCCGAACCAATTGACAAATTCCACATAGCCATAGCCAAAGAACCCGACGATCATGCCGAGAAATCCACCAAGGATCCCCAGGACGAGGGCTGCGTTGCGCATCGGTGTTGTCTCCTGTTCTCTGTCGACCGGATCGGCGGGCCGCTGACACCCCAGATAAGCCCCGCGCGCGACTATTCCAAGCTGAATTGCCGCCCATGCTCTGAAACATTCGCCTGCCGTCGGCGGTCTTCCACTGACATATTTCCGCGAACCGCCGCGCATCAGATTCCCATATCATATTGAATTATATTTATTAAACCACCTCCCCGGCAGTCGCCTTTCTCTCACACCGCCATAACATCGGCTCACGCTGGCGTGCTTGACAGGCCTGTGATTGGCCAGTGACCCGATCCCCCCGTTACCTCTGTCGCTGTCAAATCCAATTCACGGATTGTGGCATTTGAATTGAAAAACTGTTTTACGGGAGCTTCCCTCATGTCGACCCAAATCAAATCTCTGGCCCTGCTTGGCGCCGTTGCAACCGCTATCGGGGCCATTGGTGCCACCGGTGCCGCGGCGCAAGAAATGGAAAAATGCTACGGCGTTTCTCTGGCCGGTGAAAATGGCTGTGCCGCCGGGCCTGGCACCACCTGCGCCGGCACCTCGACCATTAATTATCAGGGCAATGCCTGGGTTCTGGTCCCGGTCGGCACCTGCACCTCGATCGAGCTGCCCGATGGCCGCATGGGCGAGACCCTGGCCACGCTGGAGGCCGATGGCTATCTCGGCCTGTCGCGCGATCTGCCCGAAGGCCTGTCCGAGAGCGTCCTGGCCCAATATCGCGACACCATGATGATGGAAATGGAGATGGACGAGAGCTGAGCTCCGCCCAAGGATCAAAAACGCCGCGCCGGAGCGATCCGGCGCGGCAAGGCGGAACCCTCAACAAGGACGAGCCCCCCAAAAATGTATGATCTCGCCTGCGATACGCGCCTGCCGCCTTTGGCGGGCGTCGGCTACAAGCCCCGCCACTTCACCGATCTGCGCGCCGAACCCGGCCCGGTCAAATGGCTGGAAATCCACGCCGAAAACTACATGGGCGATGGCGGGCGGCCGCTGGCGCAACTGCGCGCGCTGAGCCGGGATTTCCCCATTTCCGTGCATGGCGTCGGGCTGTCCATCGGTGGCGCGGCCCCGCTTGACCCCGATCATATCGCGCGTCTGAAACATCTCTGCGATTGGCTGAACCCGGCCAGCTTTTCCGAACATCTGGCCTGGTCGACCCATGGCGATGCCTATCTGAACGACCTGCTGCCCCTGCCCTATACCGAGGACACGCTGGCCTGCGTCTGTGCCCATGTCGATCAGGTGCAAACCGCGCTGAACCGGCCCCTGTTGCTGGAAAACCCCTCCTCCTATCTGGCCTTTGCCGAGAGCACGATGGAAGAGGTCGATTTCCTTGCGCAAGTGGCGCGCCGCACCGGTTGTGGCCTGCTGCTTGATGTCAATAATGTCTTTGTCTCTGCCACCAATCTGGGCACCGATCCGGTCTCGTATATCGACGCCTTCCCGTTGGATGCGGTGGGCGAGATCCATCTCGGCGGCCATGATGAGGATACCGATGAAACCGGCGCGCCGCTTCTGATCGACGCGCATGGCAGCGAGGTCGTCGATCCGGTCTGGGCGCTTTATGCCCATACCATCGCGGCGGGCGGGCCGAGGCCGACCTTGATCGAATGGGACAATAACCTGCCCGAATTTGCCGTGCTGCGCGCCGAGGCCGCCCGCGCCGAGGCCATCCTGACGCCGGTTGCCGCGTGATGGATGCCGCGGATTTCACCACGGCCCTGCTCGACCCCGCCGCCGCCCCCCCCGCCGGCGTGATTGATCCCGCGGGGCGGCCTGCCACCAGACGGTTCAATGTCTATCGCAACAATGTGGCGGCCTCCCTCACCGAGGCGCTTGAGATCGGGTTTCCGGTTCTGGTCAAACTTCTGGGGGCTGAAACCTTCAAGCAACTGGCGCTGATTTTCCTGCGCGCGCATCCGCCGACATCGCGGCAGTTGTCACAATACGGGGCGGCCCTGCCGGAGTTTCTGGAAGGTTTCAAGCCGTTGGAAAACCTGCCCTATCTGGCCGATACCGCCCGGTTGGAGCTGGCCTTGCGCGCCTCGTATCACGCCGCCGATGCGGCACCCCTAGAGGCCCAGGGGCTGGACCCCGAGGCGCTGATGGCGCTCAAGCCCCGGCTGGCACCGGCCACCATCCTTGTGGCCTCGCCGCATCCGATCCTGTCGATCTGGCGCTTCAATACCGAGCCCGGCGCGCCAAAGCCGCAGGCCGGGGCCGAGGCCGTGATGATCGCCCGCCCCGAATTTGACCCCGCGCCGCATCTCTTGCCACCCGGCGGGCTGGTGCTGGCGCGTGCGCTGGATGGCACCACGCCGCTTGGCGCGGGGCTGGAGGCCACGATCTCCGCCGCACCGGGCTGCGATATTGCGGCACTCCTCACCCTGATGCTCGGCGCCGGTGCCCTCACATTATGAAAGAGATTTTCGATGAACGCCCTGATTTCGCTGCATGATCGCCTGTCTGAGACGCTGGAAACCCGGATCGCGCCCGCGCTGTTGCCAACGCTGGCACGGCTCGTTTTTGCGGGCACGCTCATGCTTTATTATTGGAATTCGGCGCGCACCAAACTGGGCGAGGGCCTGACCGGCATTTTCCGGCCCGATTTCAACGCCTATGCCCAGATCCTGCCGCGCATGTCCGAGGCGGTGGGCTATGACGCCAGCCAGCTTGGCAGTTTCTGGCGTCTGGTGGTGGTCGCGGCCACCTGGGGCGAGTTCGTGCTGCCCTTCCTGATCCTGATCGGGCTTTTCACCCGGCTTGGCGCGCTTGGCATGATCGGCTTTGTGATCGCGCAATCCTGGGTCGATATCTTTGGCCATCGCGTCTCGGCCACCGATCGCGGCAGCTGGTTCGACACCGCATCCGACGGGCTGATCCTCGATCAGCGCGCGTTCTGGATCTTTTTGCTGCTGGTCCTGGTGGTGCGCGGGGCCGGGCCGCTTTCACTGGACGCAGTAATGCGTAGCCGCGCCCCTCAGCTCAGCGCCGCCTGAACCTCGCGCCCCCAACCAAGGTAAAGCCTGCCATCCGCCGCCCGGATCACCGGGCGTTTCATCAAGGCCGGATGCGCCAGGATCAGATCGATCGGATCCCCCTCGCGCGCGCCCTCATCCAGACCCCGCCAGGTGGTCGAGCGCGTGTTCAGGATCGCCGCGCCAAATTCGGCCTCGAACGCCTCCAGCATCTCGCGGGTCGGCGGCTCGGCGCGGATATCAACCAGCCGCACCTCATGGCCCGCCGCCACTAGCGCCTTTTGCGCCTTGCGGCAGGTGTCACAGTTTTTTAGCCCATAGATCTGCATTTGCTGCCCCTCTTTGCCCGGAACCCGCCCCAATCTGTCGCGCAACCGGGCCCGCCACAAGCCAAAACATCTTGCGTTTTTGGCGAATCGCGGCATGATTTTGCGCGTGATTTCCGAGGTTCGCGCGCGCCGTTGCCGCTTGGCCGTCTGGCGCGGGATCCCCCGGGGGCCACCGCACCGCCGCAGTCTCGCGGGCGGATCAGGACCGGGAAGGAATTGGGATATGCCCACAGGCACCGTAAAATGGTTCAACACGACCAAGGGCTTCGGATTTATCGCGCCCGATGAGGGCGGCAATGATGTGTTTGTGCATATCTCGGCTGTCGAACAGGCCGGGCTGACCGGGCTGGCCGATAATGAAAAAATCAGCTTTGAACTGCGCGAGGGCCGCGATGGACGCTCCTCGGCGGTGGAGTTGAAAAAGCTCTGACGCTCTGCGGGCCGCAATCGGCGGGGTGACCTCCCCGCCCTGCCCTCACCGCCGCAGCAATTCCCGCGCCACCGCGCGCGGGCCCGTCGCGCGCAATTCCAGCGCGCCAAGCACGCGCCACGCATCGGCGTCAAACTCCGGGAAAAACGCATCCGCGTCCCGCACGCTCACATCGACCTCGGTCACCAGCAAGCGATCGGCCAGGGGCAGCATCGCGCGATAAATCCCTTCGCCGCCAATACCATAGGCACGGGTGTATCCTGCTCTATGGGCCATCTCCAGCGCCTCCTCCACGCTGGCGGCGACATGCTCGGCCAGCCCCGCATCCCGGCTCACCACGATATTCATCCGCCGCGCCAGAGGCCGCACCGGCAGGCTCTGCCAGGTCCGCCGCCCCATGATGATGGCCCCGCCCAGGGTCTCGCGCTGAAAAAACTTCAGATCCTCGGGCAGATCCCAGGGAATGCCCCCCGCCTTGCCGATGGCCCCGTTCTTGCCGCGTGCAACGATCAGGCTCAGCATCGTTACACCGCCACCGGCGCGCGGATGGCCGGATCCGGGTCGTAGCCGTCAAAGGCAAAATCATCATGGCGGAAATCGAAGATCGAGCCGACGTCGCGCGTGATCCTGAGCTGCGGCAGAGCATGCGGGCTGCGCGCCAGCTGTGTTGCCACCTGATCCATATGGTTGGAATAGATATGCGCATCCCCGATCGAATGGATGAAATCGCCGGGCTCATAGCCCGTCACATGCGCCAGCATCGCCAAAAGCAGCGCATAAGAGGCAATGTTGAACGGCACGCCCAGAAACATGTCGGCCGAGCGTTGGTAGAGCTGCAAATGCATCCTGCCGCCCGTGATGCGCACCTGCCACATCGTGTGACAGGGCGGCAAGGCCATCTGGTCCACCTCGCCGGGGTTCCAGGCCGATACGATCAAGCGGCGGCTGTCGGGGGTCTTGCGGATCGCCTCGATCAACCCCGCGATCTGGTCGACCTCGCCGATCACGCCGCCGGTGATTTTCGGAAAATGACGCCATTGATGGCCATAAACGGGGCCGAGATCGCCGTTTTCATCGGCCCATTCATCCCAGATCGAAACGCCGTTTTCCCTGAGATATCCGATATTTGTGTCACCCGACAAGAACCACAAAAGCTCGTGAATGATCGACCGCAGATGCAGTTTTTTCGTGGTCACCAGAGGAAACCCATCGGCCAGGGGGTAGCGGCATTGCAGCCCGAAATACGAGGTCGTGCCGGTGCCCGTGCGGTCGCTCGACCTCTCGCCGCGTTCCAGCACCGTTTGCAGGGCCTCCAGATATTGCCGCATCACGGCCCCTCCCTTGTCCCGCGCTTGCACAATCCGTGCCTTTGCGCTCAAATCGGTCAATTCCACGCCGCCCGGCGGCTGCATCATTATTTCTGTTGCGGAAGGAATCGCCTGCCGCAACATATTGCATCACAGGCGCACCGGACCGCAAGATAAAGGGCTTTCTGAATGGCCGATCACGGCACCGCCTTTCTGGAACGGCGCATGGGCGATTGGGCGCGCGCCCGGCTACATCCCTATCTTGCCGAATTTGCCATGTTCACGCTGAAACAGGGATGGGCGGCGCTTTTTGGTCTGCTCTTTCTGGCCGCGATCATGATCACCAAGGCGATCTGGCACCCCGATTGGCTGCTATCGCGCTATGACGCGCTCTTTCTCTTCGCGATCCTCACGCAAGCGTTGTTTTTCCTCTTCCGGCTGGAAACCTGGGAGGAGGTCAAGGTCATCTTTCTCTTTCATGCCACCGGCACCATCATGGAGGTGTTCAAACTGGCGCAAGGGTCGTGGGATTATCCCGAAACCGGCATTATGGAACTTGCGGGCGTGCCGCTTTTCTCGGGCTTCATGTATGCCAGCGTCGGCAGCTATATCGCCCGCGTGATCCGCATATTTCACATGCAGTTTGCCCCCTATCCGCCCCTTTGGACCACGCTGCTGCTGGCCGCCGCCATCTATGGCAATTTCTTTGTGCAGCATTTCTGGGTCGATATCCGGCTGGCGCTTTTTTCGGCGACGCTGCTTTTGTTCTGGCGCACCCGGATCTGGTTTTTCCCCGGCCACGTGCCGCGCTGGATGCCCCTGCCGGTGGCCGCGTTCCTGTCTGCCATTTTCCTGTGGATCGCCGAAAATGTCGGCACATTCACCAAAACCTGGGCCTATGCCGGGCAGCACCCCTTTGAAATGGTATCGCTGGCCAAGCTGGGGTCATGGTATCTGCTGCTCTATGTCAGTTTCGTCACCGTGACGCTGGTGATCCGCGATCAGCTGGTTCCAACCCCGATCCGGCCACCCCCACGCGAAGTTTATCCCAAGGGGGAGGTGCCAAGCCGCGCCTGACGCGCTACCATCCGGGCGAACATGAACCAGCGGAGCAGATGAGATGTCGATCAAATACCTCCATACCATGGTGCGGGTCGCCGATCTTGAGACCACAATGGCGTTTTTCCAGCTTCTGGGCCTGCATGAAACCCGGCGATGGGACAATGAAAAGGGCCGCTTCACGCTGGTCTTCATGGCCCCGCCCAATCAGCCCGAATGCCCGGTTGAACTGACCTGGAACTGGGATGGCGATGACGGCCTGCCCGCCGACAGCCGCCATTTCGGCCATCTCGCCTATCGCGTGCATAATATCTATGAGGTCTGCCAGACCCTGATGGAGGCAGGCGTGACCATCAACCGCCCGCCCCGCGATGGCCATATGGCCTTTGTCCGCAGTCCCGACAATATCTCGATCGAGCTGTTGCAGGAAGGTGATGATCTGGCCCCGGCGGAACCCTGGGCCAGCATGGAAAACACCGGCCATTGGTGATCCGGAGCCTCATATTGGCGCTGGCGCTCGCGTCCCCCATACAGGCCCGGGCGCAGGCGCAGGACTGCCGGCTGGCGCTGCTTCTGGGGCTTGATGTCTCGGCCTCGGTCGATGAAGCCGAACACACCATCCAGCGCAACGGGCTGATCGCGGCGCTCTTGTCACCCGAGGTTCAAGAGCCGCTTTTCGCCGGTCCCGGCATCGTCGCCCTGGGCATCTATGAATGGTCGGGCCGGTTCCAGCAGGACATGATCGCGCCCTGGCGTCTGATCCGGAATGAGGCCGATCTGCAGATCATGATCGAACAATTGCAGGGCGCGCCACGCTCGACCGGCGATTACCCTACCGCGCTTGGCTATGCTCTGGGCTTTGCCGCCGATCAGTTTGCCGAGGCCCCGCCCTGCCTGTTCCAAACCCTCGACATCTCGGGCGACGGCCAGAATAATGACGGCTTTACCCCCGATCTGGCCTATCAGCATTTCCCGCTGGACGATGTCACGGTGAACGGGCTGGCCATTGGCGGAGCCAGCCACGAGATCCGCGAGTATTTCGAGCGTGAACTGATCCGCGGCCCGGGCTCCTTCGTTGAATACGCGCTGAACCATTCCGAGTTCGAGGATGCCATGCGCCGCAAGCTTGAGCGTGAATTGCGGGTGATGATCCTGGGCGGGCTGGACGATCCCGCAAGACCGGGCTGAAGCATCCCTGCCTCAGACCGGCAATAATGCCGCGCCGATGCGGCGGCCCTCAGAGAGCAACACATTATAGGTCCGCGCCGCGGGGGACGTGGCCATGATGTCGACGCCGATCCCGGCCGCCTCTAGACGGGCGCGCAAATCACCGGGCAGCGGCGCAATCTCGGCCCCCATCCCCATCAGGAGCACGTCAATTTCACCCGCCAGCGCCAAAAGCGCGGGCCCATCCTCTAGACCGCCCCATTGCGTCACACCACCGGGATGGCAGATCACCGGGCCCTCGACCACCTTGCCGCCGATGCGAAAAAACCCGGGCCCATAGCCCTCGACCGGGACCGCATCGCCAAAGCCGATCTCGTTCAGCTGCATGTCACACCCTTTCCTTGCCTCAATCCCACAGCGGCAGCCCCGACAGGGCCGAAAACGCGATGATCGTATAGGCCGCCCAGCGATAGAACCGCTCATAGGCCGGACGAAACAGCCGCCCGCCCAGAATATTGCCCACCAGATAGGGCAGCGTCACCAAAGCGCCGGTCCAGATCGCAGCCGCCTCCAGCCGGCCGACGACCGCCAGAAACCCTACCATCAGAACATCCGCCCCGATCAGATACAGCATCAGATTGGCACGCACCACCGGCGCGGGCAGCGGGGCCGCCATATAGATCATGATCACCGGCGGCCCCGGCAGGCCCACCGCCCCAAAGAGAAACCCGCCCAGCATACCGGTCAGATAGATCATCCACCGGCGCAGCACGCCGCGATAGCGCCAGCCCTGGACCAGCAATAGCAAAAGCAGGAGCGAAATGACCGACACGCCGTAGCGAAACACCTCAGGGGCCACCGAGATCAGGATAAGCAGCCCCAGCGGCAAGGCCAGCACCAGCCCGGCACAAAGCCGCAGCACATCGCCGCGATGGGCCTCTTTCAACGCGCGCGGCACATTGGGCAGCGGGCCAACCAGATCCATCACCGTCAAGGTCGCCAGCGCCGCGACCGGGTTCAGCACCTGACCGGCCACCGGCAGAAACACCATCGCCGTGCCAAAACCGGAAAAGCCGCGCACAATGCCCGCGGCCACGGCTGCAATCCATAGCCAGACCATCCCGGGTTGCCCCAGGGCGGTCCAGAATGCCTCAGGCATCTATATTGGCGAATTTCGTACCGGCACCGCCGCCGTCGGATTTGGTCCAGTCGCGGGTGACACCCAGACGCAGCAACACCGCCGAGGCGACAAAGATCGAACTATAGGTGCCCACGACAACGCCCCAGATCATCGCAAAGACAAAGCCCCGGATCACATCGCCGCCCAGAACGAAAAGCGCGATCAAAGCCAAAAGCGTGGTCACCGACGTCATCACCGTGCGGCTCAGCGTTTCGTTGATCGAAAGGTTCAGAACCTCTTTCAACGGGCGTTTCTTGTATTTGCGCAGGTTTTCCCGCACCCGGTCAAAGACCACCACGGTGTCGTTCAGAGAATAGCCCACAATGGTCAGCAGCGCCGCGATAATGGCCAGATCGAACCGGATCTGCAGCAGGCTGAAGATGCCGATGGTCAGGATCACGTCATGAACCAGCGCCGCCACCGCGCCCAGTGAAAACTGCCACTCAAAGCGCAGCCAGATATAGATCAGCACCGCGCCGATGGCCAAGGCAACGGCCAAAACCGCCGTCTGAACCAATTCGCCCGACACCGTCGGGCCGACGCTTTCGACCGACGGGAAGGTGAGCGTTGGGTCGACCTCCAGCAAGGCCGCCTCGATCGCGGCGATGGTATCGGGCGTCACCGATTCCTGCCCGTCCTGGGCCTGGATATTGACCGTCGTGACAAAGCGGTCGGTTCCAAAGGACGGGTCGAACACTTCCGTGATCGACACATCGCCCAGATCCAACACCGCCAGCGCGGCGCGGTAATCGCCGACATTGACCGGCGTGCTGGCCTCGGTGCGGATCGTGGTGCCGCCGCGAAAATCGATGCCGAAATTCAGGCCGACGACAAAAAACAGCACCACCGAGGCCACAACCGCAATCGCGGATGCGCCAAGCGTTACGCCGCTGAGGCGAAAGAAATCCCAGTTGGTCGTGCCGGGGACAAGCTTGAGACGCATGGCTCTAAACCTCGATTTTCTTGGGGCGGCGGCGCTCGAACCAGATCACCAGGATCAGCCGGGTGACGTAAAGCGCGGTAAAGACCGAGGTGATGATGCCCAGGCCCAGCGTGATCGCAAAGCCGCGCACCGGCCCCGAACCCATGACAAAGAGGATCACAGCGGTGATGAAGGTGGTGATATTGGCGTCATAGATGGCCGAGCGCGCCTTGTCATAGCCCAGCTCGATGGCGCGGGCCGGGCCCTTGGCGGTCTTCAGCTCCTCGCGGATCCGCTCGAAAATCAGCACATTGGCATCAACCGCCATGCCGATGGTCAGAACGATCCCGGCAATCCCCGGCAGCGTCAGCGTCGCCCCGATGGCTGACAAAAGGCCAAAGATCAGCCCCACATTGATAATCAGCGCGATATTGGCGAACAGACCAAAGAGACCATAGCTCAGCCCCATGAAAACCAGCACGGCAATACCCGCCACGATTGCGGCGACCTTACCGGCGGCGATGCTGTCGGCCCCCAGTTCCGGCCCGATGGTGCGCTCTTCCAGAAACGTCAGGCCCGCGGGCAGGGCACCGGCGCGCAGCAGGACGGCCAGTTCGGTGGATTCCACGACCGAGAAATTGCCGGTGATCTGGCCGGAGGCCTGGCAGATACGCTCCTGAATCGTCGGCGCGGTGATCACCTCATTATCCAGCACAACCGCAAAGGGCGTGCCGACATTTTCCTCGGTGAAATTACAGAAAATCCGCCCGCCCGTGGTGCTGAGCCGGAAGGTAACCGTGGGCCGCCCGTTCTGATCAAAGGCGGGTTGCGCATCGGTCAGCATCTCACCGGTCAGAACCGGGGTCGCCTCCATCCGGTAAAACAGCCCCTCATCGTCGCGGTCGGGCACGATGATCTCGCGCGCGGCACTTTCGGCATCGGCGGTTGTCGCGCGCCCGGTGACCGGGTGAAAGGTCAGCCGCGCGGTGGTACCGATCAGGCGCTTCAGCTCCTCGGCGCTGTCGATGCCCGGCACCTGGATCAGGATACGCCGGTCGCCCTGGCGCTGAATGGTGGGCTCACGCGTGCCGACCTCATCGACCCGGCGGCGCACGATCTCGATCGATTGCTGCATGGTCCGGTCATCGGTGGCGGC
>Ga0316207_10002870_pt1 | contig 16915 bp, 7 predicted proteins | sample 6weekpyrite_MG_FD_204943 | JGI IMG/M metagenome (GOLD analysis project Ga0316207, IMG submission 204943) | Microbial mat bacterial communities from mineral coupon in-situ incubated in ocean water Damariscotta River, Maine, United States -... | ecosystem: Environmental > Aquatic > Marine >...
AACATCATCTGCTGAGCGTTCTTCATATACGTACAACTGACCGTCAGTAAGCGCTTGAACTAGTGCTTTCCTTAAAGTTAATCGATTCGACTGTTTTTTAGATAGCAGCGTTTGAACTTTTATCAGGTCTTTATTTTTAAACAGACTAATAAGCTTCGCTGCTTTGGCCTCATTATTTCGAGGAAAGATAACGCGCTGGCCTTTTGGCCTGCGCAGCTGATCAGAGCGATAGAAATGATAGACAACACCATCCGGGTGCTGGATTGTTACTGGTAGCATGAGAGCGACGTATTCCCTGTCTGTTAATATCCTGCAGCGTCAGCTGCCATCAGGCATTATAGCCTCTCTTATTTTGTATGAAAAGCTCCCATAATACTGCCTGATTTTTCTTCAGTAATAAAAAAAGGCCTCCGAAGAGGCCTTTAAAATCACAGACTTACGCCTGTTATATGATTTTTATTATTTTTGTTCGCTAAAGATAATGCCCGTTTTATTATTTATTGGCAATATCTTCCAGTAGTTTGGTATGAATCAACCGGCGCCAGGTCTTTTGCACTACGGCCGTATGCCACTGACATCAGTGTACTGTAGTACTGTAAAGACAGCACCTATTTATTGTATAAGATTATAAAAGTTCTTGAATTTTTTTATGTTTTTTATTTTGAGGACGATAAACATTAATAAAATATCACGAGTAACCAAGAGTTTTAGTCAACAATTAAAAACGGATTGAAATTTTAAAAAACCTTATTAAACAAGCAATTCAGCATTTTTCAGGGGAAATACTCTTTGTGTTTCTATATTATATTAGTATTCAATTAACATATAATATACTCTTAACTAAAATCTATTTAATTAATTAACTAATAGCTCCATAAAAAATTTTTCACTCCTGCTGGTTTTATTTCGTCATTGCCTGCCTGCTGCCGATAGCTGGTACTACTAACACTATATATAATAGTTTTTAACTGATAACAGACTAAAAACAATATTCTTCGATTGAGCCAATTATTTTTCAATCAACAACAAAAGCCAGACAATACCAAGCAGCGCTTTACACAGCACCGATAGGAAAAGATAATGACGCAGATTAACCGGTTAATTGCTCAACACTTAACCCAATAAAAAATGCAGGCAGGTAAACCATGACAATAACAAAAAACCTTTTTATTTCTCTTCTTGCCAGTGCATTGCTCTCCTGCGGTGGTAATCAGCAAAACACTCGCGTTCACACTCCTGCCCAGCCTGTACAAAAAGAAGTCAGCTACACTTTGCCCGATGGTAAAAAAATAACCGGTTACAAAAAACAATATAATCGTGGCTACTACGTGGGACCGCTGAAAAATGGGTTACCCAATGGTCAGGGTGCCTTTATTGCAGAAGGTGGATCGATTAACGTCGGTGAATTTATTGATGGCAAACGCGATGGACTGCATAAACACTACAACACGATTAATGGATTGATCACTTTTAACCTGATTAAAGACGGCAAAAGCATACAGACCTATGGGGAACTTGATGCTCTGTTGGCCACAGGTAACTTTGAAAGTGCGGCAAAAAAACGAGGCAATAAAGTTTTTCTCGGCATTCAGTTAAAAGATGAAACACCCTATGTTAAAGCGATAAAAATAATTAAAAACTCCCCTGCCGATCTGGTAGGCATACAAAAAGGCGATGAGCTAGTCAGCATAAATAATATTCCCTTAACAAATCAGTCTACCTCTTTTGTTTTAAGAACCTTAATAGCATTACCTTATGACAAACCATTAAGCCTCAAACTAAACCGCGGCCGCCTGGTCAAACAAATCAGCTTCACTCCTGGAATCATCCCCTGGGGGCACCCGATAGCTACTGCATCTGCCAAACTGTTATGGCAAAACACATTGGCTGAAAACACATCAAGTGCTTATCAGCATTATATTGATACCATTACAGACACACGGTTCAAAGCCAAAGCTAAATCATTACTCAGCCAGCTACTAGAAAAAGAACAAAACGCTTACCAGGCTATCACCAGGCAAGGTGATAACGGCCTGATAAAATTCTGCCGACGATATCCACAATCAACCTTACTCAGTAAAGCACTAGCGAATCATTACGCTCAGCTGGAAAAATCCAGTCGCTTTATCGTCAGCTATTCAAAACTTATTCATCAGTGCCCACAGGCCAAAAAATATCAGCCGGCGTACTATGAACTTTTAAATATCGGCCCCGAGGCGATGACAATATCAGATATTTTACGATTAATGCATAACGGCATGAGCAGCACTTTAATAGCTACTAAAATTAAAACCAGTGACAATGCCTACCAGGACTTTAACCTCGAAGAGATTTCACAACTGAACAAGTTCGGTTTAAAAGATGACATTATTAGCGCAATGATTGAAGCCACTTATACCAAAAAGAAAGCTGACGAAATTCAAACACGCCTGAAAAAACTCGAAGAAGAGAACAAACGTTTAAAGGCGACACAGGTTCAACAAAATAAAACCCGAACCGCCGCTGCCCAACAAAAACAGGAAGAAAAAAGCATGCCACTGGAATGCATAAAACTCGCCGCTGCTCTCAAAGCCTGCGATGAAGCCAGCGGCTTTTTATCAATGGGCTGCAAAGCGATAGCAAAGTCACAGTTTGATTGCCCGATACCATTAAACTAATTATCGAGCGCATTCACACCTAATTACAACACCAAAGTAAGATCATTAAGAGCTTAGTTATTATCCAGTAGTTCCCTGACTCGCCCTAGAAGCTGCTTTGTCTCAAACGGTTTCATGAGGCGGCGTTCATGCAGTTTTTCATTCTTAAGGCTATCACTATAACCTTCACTATAACCACTGACGATCTGTATTTTAATTTCTGGATACAGCTTTTCGACCTCAGTTGCTAACTGATAGCCATCCATACCGGGCATAACCACATCACTAATCATTAAATCAACAGAAGTCGATTTCAATAACTCCAATGCGCTTTCAGCATTAGTAGCTCTCACTACCTTATAGCCTTTAGTACTTAGCATTTCCTCCATTAAATCAAGTAAAAATATCTCATCATCTACCAGCAATACACTTTCATTACCTGAAGTTATTGTTTCATCTTGAAGGTTCTCCGGTACAGAAGACTCTTCTTTTTCTTGATGATATCTTGGGAAATTCAGGAATAAAGCCGTGCCCTCTCCTTTTTTCGAGAAAAGATTAATACGCCCACCAGATCTCTCAACAAAACCATATACCTGGCTAAGTCCCAAACCCGTCCCTGCTTCTCCCTTAGTGGTAAAAAATGGTTCAAATATTCTTTTTTGAACATCTTCATCTATTCCTTCACCGCTATCATCTATTTTTACTTCTACAAAATCTCCTGAAGCAGCCTCATCATCAGTAGCCGGAATAGTTTTATTGGTAACAGTAATTTTGATAGCCCCACCTTGCGGCATTGCATACATCGAATTGATACAAATATTGACCACCGCATCAACCAGCGCCTCTTTATCCAGCTTGACTGGCCAGAGGTTGTCAGCAAAATCACATTCCAGAGATATACGATGTGTCAACGTCTTTTCAAGCAAATGACGCATACCTTGAATAACATCCTTAACATCCACCACTTCGGTTACTGAAGGTGCATTTCGTGAAAAACCCAGTAATTTGGATGTCAGTTTTTTTGCACGTTCTGCAGCAACATAAATCTCATTACAGTACTTTTTCTGTTTAGTATCAGACTCATTAATTTCATTCTTAAGCAATTCTGAAAAGCCGAGTATTACACCTAACATATTATTAAAGTCATGAGCGATACCTCCGGTTAGCTTGCCTAAAGCTTCCATTTTTTGTGTCCTTAACAACTCGCTCTCTTTTTTTAACCTCTCTGTTATATCTTCTACCACAGACCAAATAAGTGCTTCATCACCTCTTCGTATTAGCACTCCCCTTAACTGAACGGGCACGGTATTTCCTTTTTTGTGAATATATTCTTTTATATAGGGCCCATAACTACCTATGGCATGCAACTTATCTAGCTGTTGTTGCTCCTTTTCTGAATATGATTTTGGGGTGATTTCCCAGTAGGATAAATTGAGTGTTTCTTCAATCGTGCAACCAATAATATCGGCATATGCCTGATTAACCTGAATCAGATTGCCTTCCAGATCGCAAAGCGCGAGACCAACCGGTAATGTTTCAACAAGCTGGTTTATTTCTGAATCACGATCTTGAGTAACTTTTTTCCGTTCGGTAATGTCATATAAAATAACGAGGTGATTTCCCACATATGATTCCGATAATGCCGCAGCACTTGCTAAAACTGTACGCACAGAGCCGTCTTTACAGACAATATCTATCTCTATAGGCTGAAAATCAGTACCCCGCTTTTTTGCTTCATTTAAATTCTGCTCCCATTTAGCAGAAACCCAATCGCGATAATCTGCATCAGGATAAGCTTTAGGCCACCAGTCAGATAATGTTGGTATATCAGTTAGGTCATAACCAAACGTATTGATGAAGGCTGGATTTAAATAGGTAATATTCTGTGATTCGTCATTAAGCGCATAGGGAACCGGCGATGCATCAATAACGTTCTGAAACTTAGAGTCATAGAATTGAGCACCGCCTGATTCTAGATCTTCTATTTTTTTCCTGGCCAAAAGAAGCTCAGACTGTAATTGCTCTGTTTTATTTTTTATCGCCATTGCATCACCGTTACCAAAGCACTAAATTGCAATAACTACAGACAGACATAAGATCTATCTAAATATATAAATCTATCTTTTAGTAGAAACAATATCCCTGGAGTTTTTTTAAAAATGATACAAAATAATCTAACATACAATAACCATGATTATAAGCATGATTAAAGACCAGCTTCAAAGTAGTTTGTTTTTATTCTAAAACAATAGATAAAACATCTCTCGATGTTATGTCTCCAACAACTCTTTTATTCTCTGCAATAAATTACTGGTATTAAATGGTTTATGTAAAAGTGTATCATGTAAATATTCGTCTACAAGATTAACATGCCTGTCATCAGCAAAACCACTCGCTAGCTGAATTTTAACTTCCGGATATTTCTTCTGCACAATGGCGGCCAACTCGTAACCGTCCATCTCCGGCATAATGATGTCGGTAATCAGTAGATCTATCTGTTCAGACTCTAGTATCTCTAAGGCCACTTTTGCTCTATTCGCGGTTAATACCTGGTATCCATTAGTCTTCAGAATTTCCTCTGTCAACAGTAGCAGCTGAGGCTCGTCATCAACAACCAGAATTTTTCCCGCCCCCTGCAGATTATATTCGTTCTCAGGTTTACAGCCTTCCTGTTCGGCAGGTGAGGTAAGGTGTCGAGGGAAATACAAACTAAACCGGGTGCCGTGACCAGGCTCAGAATATATTTTTATAGCGCCGTCATTTCGGGTTAAAAATCCGTAAACTTGACTTAAACCCAGACCCGTTCCTTTAGCTCCCTTGGTACTAAAGAATGGCTCAAAAACTTTTCCCTTCGTCGCCTCATCCATACCGCATCCTGTATCGGTAAGGTTTATAACAACATATTCCCCTTCAGGTACATTGAGCATCTTTGAGTCTAATTCTGACAGAGTTTTATTTTCAGTCGAAATCGTTAATACACCATGATCTTCTATCGCATGCATGGCATTAATACTCATATTTAAAATAGCATCTTCAAGATCACTGACATCCAGCTTCACCGGCCAGACCTCTTTTTGCAGTTCAAACTCAAGACGAACTCGAGCCGTTAATGTTTTCTCGAGCATATTTTTTTCTTCAAGCAACAGGTGATTGATATCAACAACCTCAGCATCAGACATTTTATTACGAGAAAATGCCAGTAATTTTTGAGACAGCTTCGCTCCCCGGTCTCCCGCCTTGTGTATTTCTTTTGCATAGGCCGCTAATTTCGGATTATCCGCTAACTTGACCTCAAGTATTTCAGCATAACCCAGTACGACACCCAGCATATTATTGTAGTCATGTGCCACCCCGCCCGTTAACTTACCCAGTGCGTCCATTTTCTGACTTCGATGAAGTTGTTCTTCCTGCTGCTTTTCATTTGTAATATCCTGACAGGAACAGATATATCGATTATTTCTATCAGCGACATCAGCCAACTCAGCCACCGATAAACGCACCGGGAAACTGAAACCATCTTTACGTCTGGCACTGGTTTCTCTCGTTGTGCCAATAACACGTTCATTTTCAACGGATTGACCTCGAGACTGGAGCTGAAAAACATCATCATGCTCAAAAAAACCTGGGATAATCTGTTTTATATCTTCGCCAATCAGTTCCCCTGCTGCACATTCGAATATCTGTTCTGATGCCTTATTGCAGGATAAGATTGTTCCATTAACATCCAGAGTAATAACACCATCAATCATAGTGTCCAGAATTTCTCGTTGTTCAACTTCTTTTAACTGCAAGGCAGCTTGTGTCGCTTGCTCTGATGTAATATCAAGTACAAAAGAAGCGACCCCGATAACTTCACCGGTTTCAGTAGTAAGACTGGTATTAAACCACTCACACATTATCTGCCGGCCATCTTTGGTGATATTTTCGTTTCGATTATATCCGCCTCCCTGGTTCGAAATAAGCGCCTCCCACACATCACTAACCTGCGACGACAACTCATCTGTCAAAATAAGTTGTTGACCTGATTTGCCTATGGCTTCCCGTCTGCTATATCCAAATATTTTTTCTGCACCCGGATTCCAGTCAACCACTTTAAAATCTTTATCCCATTCGATAACACCAAGCGGGGTTTGCTGAATATGTAGCGATAATTTCTTTTGAGCGCGTAGTAGTTTTTCATCAGCCCTTGTGCGTTGTAACTCCGCTGATGCTCGGGAGGAAAAAATTTGTAGTATTTCCTGCATCTGTTCAGTTGACCTCATCGGCTTGGAACCAAGCACAACAATCAAGCCCAGAACATCGCCATCGGCATTTAACATCGGCGCGCCAATATAACTCTGCACATCCATATCCGATAACAATTTATCCTCAGGAAACAATTCCTGTACATTTTCTGTATATGAACATGTTGTATTATCGATCACATTGGCGCAGGGCGTACCTTTAAGTCTGAAAGATATGTTATCGACTATTTCACCATCCACACAAAATGCCATTGTACTAACATCAGTTTTTTCTTTATTCACCATCCCAACGAAGGCATATGTTGCATCAAATAAATTTGCCATCTGCATGACCAGCTGCTGATAAAAGCTCTCACCTGTTTCAGCAGAAACACCCGTTGCAATATTCTTTATCGCCTCTTCCTGGCGCTTACGTTCAGTAATATCAAACATAAAGCCCTGTAAACGCACCGGCCGATCATTTTCAAGTACCACCTGAACATCATCATGAATCCAGACATACTGACCATCCGGTTTTTTTAACCTGTACTCGAACTGGTGATCCTGTTTATTGGCCGTTGATGTCTGGCAGTATTCTATGCTTCTTTCTCTATCTTCTGGGTGCAAATGATTGGCCCAGAAATTTTCTTTGTACCAGTCTTTGACGGGATAACCAAAAACAGATTCCGCCTGTTTACCAACATAAGTAAACAACCAGGTTGAGAGATCAAGTTCCCAGGGAATGGCAGACGTCGAACTGACCAGGTTACGGTATAAAACTGATGCCGCAATCTGCTCATCCTTGGTATCCATTAACTCTTTATTTCGGTACGCAAGTGTATCAAGCATCGAATTGAAAGTTCTCGCCAGCCTGCCCAGCTCATCCTTACTCCCGACTTCTGCTCGCAGGCCATATTCTCCTTTATCCTCAATAGCCTGCGCTACTTTAGTGATATTAAGAAGCGGATCAGAAATTAACTTCTGCAATACAAGCGCCATCAATATTGACGCCAATAAAGCCACGATAACAGCTAACATTGTAAAGAGAACTTGACTATGTAGATGGTCATCAACTGTTGACAGGTCACTCAGCAGAACCAGGTGACCAACATTCTTGCTGCCTAATAGAACATCTGCATTCATTACAAAACCGGAATCAGTGTAAAATTGATTTGATTCCGCTATTGTGTTTTTTTCGTCACATGAAACGTCTTGTTTCAAATCCGTTCTTATATAAACCGATAGCAAGCTGCCGTTAGCACGATAAAGACACGCCTTCATCACATTACTGATTACAGAGAGCGCTTCCAGGTTATCACGCGCGAGCTTTTCATCATCAAAAACGATCGCGGCACTACTACGACTTGTAATAAGTTTTGCAACGGCTGTTAGCTCATGTTCAAGTTCAGCTTTTGCTCTGTTCGATTCCCAGGCAAGCTCAAATCCACCAATTACAGTAACAACCGACAAACTAACACCGACTATTATAGTGATTAATTTATTTCTAATACTCAAAGAAGCGAACCAGCCCATTATTTACGCTCCTTATTTTTTTCAGTTTCTATAATTTTAGAAACTTCCAGTAATCGGGCGCTAATTCTGAGCCCGGATTTTTTAACCGTACCACGATTTATTTCCAGCCTGACTTTATTTCCTGCAATGACAAAGCCTATCATTCCCCCTTTGCTGGCAAAATCATCAATACTACTAATTGTTAGAATCGGCTTTTTATTAACATAGTTAAGTACCGCTTCAAGATTTCCATTTTCTGAACTCGCAATATAAAGCATATTACACCGATCAATTTTTTCTAATCGCGACACAACATGCAGCTTTACGTCAAAGTCATTATCAGCAACTTGTGTTAGAGGCTGAAGTTCTTTAGAAACATCCTCAACACCCAACACACATATCGATAGGCTATTTTTTAAAGATCCTGCCGATCCGGGCCACTGCACAAAATGCGAGAATTGATTGATATAAGCCGCTTTTATTCTTGCCGCAGACGCCTGATCCTGCGCATACACGACAGGACTTACAGCGATTAACAAAGCGATTAATAGAAAAGATAGTTGTTTTTTCACAGCATCAGAACTTATAAGACAGCCCTACAGTCACAATCCGCCCGTTCTGGGGCGCCTCGTTAAATGCTATGAAAGGAGGGGGAAATGGTGCGTTTGAATATTTTTTATCCAGCAAATTAAACACACCCGCTTTGAATTCAAAATTATCTTTTAGTTTCCACACATAATGCATATCAATATAATAATACGATGGAACCTGAAGCATCATACTACTGTCAAGCGGATCAGGTTGATTGCTATAGGTATCATCTACCCAGAACAATAGCGTTGTTAACTGATGTTTTTCATTAAACTTAACCGTAGTACCCGCTGAAATTTTGAATTCTGCCGTCATCGGCAATACTGTTTTCTGACCGTTATTAGTTAACTCACCATCCAGGTAACCAATATTAATCCAGCTATTCAATTCTTTCTCAGCTATCGTTGACTGATTTTCAAAAGAAATATCCAGACCATAAATCGTCGAATTGCCAACATTATCATTTTTGTTCGTTGCCTGCAGGTCCGCACCCGGAATTGCCTGATCAGGTACAGCATCATTAACCAGCAAAATTGCATCTTCAATTTCACTGTAATACGGTGCCAACTTTAGCTTCGAATTTTTGCTGAACCAGTGTTCATAATTAAATTCAAGTGTTTTGATTTTTTCAGGTTTAAGGTCCGGGTTTGGTACCCTGAATCGTGAAGGGGCACTAATCCATTCACCAAGGCCATTCTGGGCACCAGTAAATCGACCGAAACTCGTTCCGTATAGATCAGGCGCCGGTTCGAGAAAGGCTTCGCCGTATAATATTTTATACAGATTCTTATCGTCCGCTTTATGGATAAGACTCAGGCGTGGGTTCGTTGAATCACCGTAAAATGAATTATCATCATAACGAACCCCCATAACCAGGCGCCATGTCTCATCTATTTTCCAGTTATCCTGAAAATATATACCTTTATTGTCATAATCTCGCGCAAAAAAAGAAATTGGCAATGTTGTGTTTGGATAAAACAGCATCTGGTTTTCCGGATTCACCGAGGTATCGAATGGTGATGGCAGGTCAGGTCCCTGTGGTATTACGTCGAAACTATCATAGACAACACCCCCTGAAAGACGGTGACTATCATTAAGCTCGAATTCTAATTCCTGACTAAGAGACACTCTTTCTGAATGCGCATATTTATATCCTTCCACACCACCGGTAAACAGATTATTAAAATAGCTTTGATTATCCAGCTCATAGTCCATTAACGTTAGCAATGTCGTTGATTTTAATTGTTTGCTTAAATCAACTTCATATTTTGCATACGCGGTTGTTTGATGTATTTCAATTCCTGCCCCCGGATCAAACTGGCTGAAAGATGGCTTCGCGGTAAAATCAGTTGTGTTAGACAATTCTGTGTGCATAAAACCAAATCGCCACTGTTTATTTAACTGGTAATTAATAAACAGGTTATTTTCTCTGGTAGGCTGTATCTCGTATGATTTCAACGGATCATCATATAACTCAGGGAAGTCTTCATGAAACATATAATCGTTTGATCGAAAAGCCTGGATACCGACATTATAAAATGAACTATCACTCAGATTGTTATGCGCCTGTACATAGGCATAACCATAATTATCTGTCCCAGCGCTAAGACTTGCCTCGCTAGAGTTTTTGTCCGTGGAATCATGGGTAATAATATTAATCACTCCCATAAAAGCATCGGCACCGTAAACCACGGATGCTGGCCCCATCAACACCTCAACTTTTTTTGCATAGTAAAGCGGGTAATTATGAGTTATTGCCGTCCGTTCACCAGCTGGAGAACTCAACCGGACTCCATCTTGCAGAATCAAGAATTTATTATTTCCCATCGAACCACGAAACGATACCGTGTTGTAAGTACCTAGTATTGAATATTTCTGCACCTGAACGCCGGGCAAATGCAGTAGTAAATCTTCTACATTGAGAATATTATTTGATCGGAGTTTGTCTTTACTGAAGACATGAATATTGGCCGGAGACTCGACTATGTTCTCTCGGTATCTTGAAGATGTGGTTACTTCGACATTTAATAATTCTTCTAAACTGAGAGAAAAAATAGAACCTGACTCTACTGCTCCAGTATGCGTCGAGTAAAAACCCAATAAAAACAAGCTAGTAGTGTAGCCCAGCGACTTAAATTTCATCCAGAATCTCTTAATCAAACTGCTTAATATCCACACTCTAAACATTGATAAGGAGCGCGAAAAAAACTATTTTTTAATCATTTTAATAATGACTTATCTTGTCCTTAAATAGTCCAAATAATGTATTTATGCAAGACGGCCGTATTAATAACCGAAATAACGTAAGCCCTAGGCCACATTTTGCAGATGGTAAATAATCTTTTGCACATGTATTGTCACACGCCGCAGCCAGCGAATCGCTTCTAACTGTTTGTTTCCCATTGATACTGTAATTTTACCTTCAGCGATCTCTGACATCGTTAAATCACGCAATTCACTCGCCCTGTGAGTAACTTCATGTAAGAACACTTGCAAACGCCTGACACTCTCTTCATTTATTCGCAACGATTCTGATTCCACAATTTCAGACATTAATCTTTCCAGTTCATGTCGCAATGGATCAAGCGCATTAAATTTCAGCATCGATTTAGCACGATCAACATCTTCCTCAATACGTTCATGTAAACGCTGCATATGATCAAGCACATGGATTAAATCTAATATGTTCAGGCGATGCTTTTCTTTTTCATCAACAATGTGAATGTGATCAGCAAAATCATGTGTTTTATCCAGTACACGCTGCATCTCTTCCAGATCAACCAATTTTCCTTTTTCTTTATTTCCCAGCAATACATGCAGATGGCCAAACAAGGCAATAATTTCAGCTTTTACCGATTCAGCCAATGCGGTAATCGCCATGCCATTATCGTTAAGTAATGATCTGTCGAGGCCAGCGGTAAACACCGATTCTTTTTCCGGTATAACACGTTCAATAAAACGGGCAAAATAAGCCGCAAATGGCAGCACGATAAAAACACCCAGCGCATTAAACGTTGTGTGAAAAGCAACCAGACCAACCTCTGCATTTTCATAAAGACTGCCTGGTGAAACAGACTCCCAGAGGCTGATGTACGGCGTTAATAAAAGCATCGCGCCTAACCCTGTCATCATGTTATAAATCACATGCGACAACCCAGTTCGCCTTGAGCTGACATTACCACCAATCGTTGCCAGCGCTGCGGTTGATGTTGTTCCTACGTCCATACCAATTACCATCACCGCCGCCTGCTCAAAATTAATTGCACCCGCAAACAATGCTGTCAGCACCATGACGACGCCAGCACTGGATGACTGTGTCACCAGCGTGAACAATATTCCAATAAACAGTAACTGTATTCTTCCTATCCAGGTATCATCAGGAAAACTATCTGGCGTTACAAAACTTTGCAAAGAAATCATTGATCCTTGCATGATTGAAATACCAACAAAAATTAAACCAAAGCCCGCCAATGCCATGCCGATGGACGCCAGTTTTTTATTCGCAAATAATTTCAGCATGGCACCGACAAGTATCACCGGCATCATCAATTCACCCAGGTTTAGTTTGAAGCCAACCAGAACGATCAACCAGCCTTTAAGCGTGGTGCCGATATTTGCACCAAAGATGATGCCAAGCGATTCAGTAAACGATAGTAAACCGGCACCAACAAAACCCACGGCCGCCACGGTGGTGGCACTGGAAGATTGTAATACAGCTGTTGTCAGTGCGCCGGTTACAGCGCCAGATGATGGGTTACGGGTAAAACGCATAATTAAGGTACGCATCGCATCGCCGGCAAGCGATTTAAGCGCATCAGTCATGGTGATCATGCCAAGCAGGAACACACCAAGACCACCGAGTACAGGAAATATTATATTCATATTTTCTTTACAAACTATATCTCACAATAATTTTTCAGAATATATAAAAGCAGAAATCATTCTCTTTCACTTATTTTTTCATAAACACAGAAAAATAAAGCGCACCAAATTACAAATGAATTTTTAAGATATAGAAAAGCTTAGTAAATAGAAAGCTGTAATTTCTTAAAATCAGAAAATATTAAGAAACAGTAGAAGAACGGCAACCAGTAAATACTGGTTGCCGTTGGATTTATGATTAATACGGGCTTGTCAATATTGTGCCGCCATAACCCACAATTACATATTGTGTTCCGGTAAACACGCCTCCCCTGAAAGAACTAACCGCCGGTGTTAACTGACTCGACCATGTCGCACCACCATCAGAACTTGTATGAAAGTAAACATTTGCATTGCTTCCCAGCTTACTACTTTGCAATGCAACAATATGCGTACCCGTCCAGAAAACATCATTAAGACTACCATTGGTTAGATACACAGGAATATCAGCCCAGGTAGCAGCTGAAACGCCTGCTGTCATAACTCTACCATTACTAGCAACAGCAACTAATTTATCACCCGCCATTGTGACAGCATTAAAGTGATAAGTATTGCCACTGTCTTGAGGCGTCCAGGTAACTGCATCAGCACTGGTAAGAACCGTTCCACTGCTCCCAACAATAACAAATTGAGTACCCGTCCAGATAGCATCAGTTAAGTGATTGGTACCGACCGTACTCGCACTCCAGCTAACACCATCAGTACTCGTCAAAACTGTTCCTGAATTACCCACAGCCAGATACAACGCATCATTTTTTATCACAGAATTTAACTGGGTTGTAATCGTGCTATCTCTTGGTGTCCAGTCAATATTATTCGGACTAGTAAGAATTGTTCCGGCACCGCCAACTGCAACCGTTAAACCTGTACTCATATGAACGCTATGAAGGTCATTTGTCGTTCCGGATGTTTGCACACCCCAGTCAACACCATTTGAACTGGTTACAATTCCTCCTGTATTCGTAACTGCCACAAACCCATTAAGAGAAGCAATATCATTAAAGTGTTCATTAATCACATTTGACGAATGATCAGTCCAAGTTAATAAATCAGAACTCGTAAACATCGATCTACCAGCCATAACGTACTGGCTTCCTGACCAGAGTAAATCTCGACCAATAATATTTGCTGCTTCAGTCCAGGAATTATCATCGCCTGTCGGGCTGGTATAAATACGACTACCAACGCCAACAACCTGCGACCCTGTCCAGATAATGGAGCGCAATGAATATGTCAATGGCGTTTGCTCTGTCCAGACCTTGCCGTTTGGACTCGTTGCATGAACTCCACTTGAACCAATCGCAATATATTGCGTATCTGTTTTGATCACATCATATAAAGTCCTGGTAATTGTATTCGTTTCAATCACCCAGCTAAGCCCGTCCGTACTGGTTGCAACAATACCTTGGCCACTTATACCCGTACTTCCAACGGCAACATATTGTGTACCATCCCAGTGAATTCCATTGTATTTACCCGACACATAATCATCACCCCAAGTCCAGGTCACACCATCGGTACTAACAATAGGTCTCGAGGAGCCAAAATAATTTATGAACGTTAACAGCTGACTACCATTCCAGTTAATCGTGTCAAAAAAGCCAGTACTGGTATTAAAATCAATAACTGTCCAATCCACACCATCAGGACTGGTTAAAATAATACCCCGTATACCGGTTGCAACAAATTGCGTGCCCGTCCATATAACATCTGTCAAATCTTTGCTGTACGCATTTTTTTCGACGCCTGATTTTTGAAGCGTCCAGTTAACCGCATCGGTACTAGTCATTATGGTACCCATATCGCCAACGGCAACATATCGGCTACCAGACCAGGCTACCGCTTCCATTTGGTTCCCTTGTGGTGTCGGGTTAGCCCATGACCAGTTTAATGAACACTCAACTTCAATATCTGAAATATTCCCATACCACACAAACGTTCCTTGTGGTTTAGATATATCACAACTTTGAGCGGGATTAGCTGGCGCAGACTGAACACTGATAGTGAAATCATCTCCCTCAAAATACTCACCCGCAAATGTGAAAGCGCCGTTTGCATCAACCGTTGCCGTATCGCCCAAATTATTTTGAAGCACTAAGCCTGGTGACATTAAACCTGAAACTGTTCCACCTAGAGTATATGACGGCTTGTAACAGCTGATCTCAATATTAGTAATATTTGAATCTGCTATCCAACCACTGTCATTAACAAAATCACAAGCCAGGTATGGTGAAAGAGGTGATGTTTTCAAATAAACATAATATGGAGTTTGACTGAGGTATGCCTGAGAAAAACTAAAGCTACCATTCTGCGTGATAGGAAGTGACTCGCCACTGTTGTTATCTATTACTAGCTCCGAGCCATCTAACAAACCAGATACCGTACCCCCAACTGTGAAACTGTTTGTCTCACAGGTGATATTGATGTCCGTTACATTAGCAGAAGCAATAACGCCACCAGCATTAACGACATTACATGTTTGACTTGGTGATACAGGAGACGTCGAAACTGTTACGCTATAAGAACTTGCATTCGCAAGCACTGTCGAAAATGTAAAAGAACCATCAGCTGCAACATTTAAGTCATCACCAAGATTATTTTGTAACACAAGACCATAACCAAGCAGACCACTAATAGTGCCACCAATACTAAAACCATTCTCACAGGTAACACTTAGGTTAGTAAGGTTGCTTCCAGCTATGCTGACGGTTGAGTTACCAACAGAACAGAACTGACCTGTTGGATGTGAACTTATAGAAAAAGTATATGAGCCTAGATCACCAAATGTAGAAGCAAAGCTAAACGCACCATCACTCGAAACCGGCAAATCACTGGCCCCATCAATTTGCAATACCAGACCTGTTCCAGTTAAACCAGATACAGTGCCTCCAATTGTAAAATTATCAACACAGGTTACTTCGACATTTGTTACATGATCTCCTGCAAGTGAGCCAGATCCATTTGTAATTCTACAAGTCTGGTCGGGACCTGATGGCTGAGTTGATACTGTCACAGTATAAGATGATAAATCGGTCATACTGGACGAAAACGTAAAGTTTCCATCTTCACTAACAGGCAATGATTCAGAATTATTCTGTAACACTAAACCAGTACTGGTTAAACCTGTCACCGTACCACCCACCGTATACGTATTTGATACACAATTGATAGTTACATCAGCCACATCAGCGGTAGACACAGTCCCTGCTGCATTCGTCACATCACACTGTTGATTCGGTGAACCAGGTTGAGTTAGAACAGTTACACTAAATTCACTGTTATCAGGCAAACCAGCAGAAAAGCTAAAATCACCATTTTCGAGCACTGTCAGATTATCAGACTGATTATTTTGTAAAATTAATCCGCCACCTTCCAGGCCAGTAACACTCCCTGAAATCGTATAAGTCGGTTCATTAGGCAGATCAGGCTCATCAGGACTACTAGACCCGCATGCTTGCAAAACCAGTAAAGAAAAACTTGTTAGTAACAGATATGAATATTTTGAAGAGAAAAGACGGAACTGCTTTAAGATCATCTGACCACATCCTTGCGTTATTATTATGATTTCGGGATGCTACAACAATTCAAACCTCACATCTATATTATTCTCACAAACGGCTCAAGCATGACGATAAATGATCAAAACTATCAGCATTTACGAAAAAACTTCGAACATATACGCTACAACTATTTTAAAAAACAGATAAAAGAACTACTTATTAAGGCATAAGTTTTATTTCTGCTTCAATAATCGTTAAAGCCACTCCATTCAAATATTCGTGAGTTCAATGTCTCTGTATCCTCATAACAGGCTTTCAATCGCTTGATATTCTTGCTCCAGAAAACGCCTGTCATTACCAATCATACCAATACTAATTAAAGACCACTCCATTCATCCAGGTGGTAAATTTTATCTTTAAGACTTTTGATTTGACGTCGTTTATCTTTTAACGAGAGAGAGGGGAATAACATTATTCATATTTTTTTAGTTGAATAAACAATCAATCGCCAGAGCAACAAGATTGCTGTTCA
>Ga0316207_10002871_pt1 | contig 16914 bp, 15 predicted proteins | sample 6weekpyrite_MG_FD_204943 | JGI IMG/M metagenome (GOLD analysis project Ga0316207, IMG submission 204943) | Microbial mat bacterial communities from mineral coupon in-situ incubated in ocean water Damariscotta River, Maine, United States -... | ecosystem: Environmental > Aquatic > Marine >...
GGGATCGACCCATCATCACCAAAGTGCGATCGTTTTTATACGGCGCTGGTTAAGCATGGCATGCCGCTGCTCAGTCATGCCGGCATGGAAATGGCGGTGAATGTTGAAGGGGGTGAACGGCTTAACAGTCCCCTGTTGTTACGTCGGCCGCTGGAGCAGGGCGTAAAAGTCATCATTGCCCATTGTGCCTCCATTGGTGAGAGCGAGGATATTGAGAGCAATAGCAAGCTTAAATTACACAACCTCGAACTATTTGCCCGGCTGATGGCTGAGCAGGCGTATGAGGGCAGACTGTTTGGTGATATCTCAGCCATCCTGCAGGTCAACCGTAAGCTCGAAGTAATCGAGCGAATTTATCAAACCGAGGCATGGCAGCCACGCCTGATTAATGGCTCTGACTATCCCTTGCCCGGCGTCATGCCGCTCTTTAATCTGCGGTGGTTTGTCGAGGCCGGTTATCTGCCTGAATCTGAGGCCAGCTTGTTGTCGAAGCTTCGGCGCTACAACCCACTTTTGTTTGATTTTCTTCTCAAGCGACGTCTGAATATCAAAGGCGCCAAAATGGCGACAACTGTTTTTGAGTCAGGAAGAATTTTTTAGGCCGATCAGGTTGGCGATTAAGCAGAAAAAACGTTGGCATTAAGAAGGGGTAATTTATTGTTTAATGCTTTCATAGAACACCTCAAATTAAAATTGTGTGATTACCGATTGGAATAAGCTAGAGTCCATAAATCTGGAGTTAAATTACCTCCGGCAAAGCCGGAGGCTTATTCGATTACGCCCTCAAAGGGCTTTCGTTGCGCCCAAGGGCGTATCTTTTTTGGTTGTTTTGATGTTTCGTAACAACAAATCAACCAGATACGCCGCTTTTCTTCAGTTTCTTAAACACCAGGTTTGGTAATAATTCTTATCTACTGTGGTGTATTTAAAATGCCTCAGGAATTTCACTTAGCGACTACCTCATTTTGGGGGCCACCTCTTATTTTCCAGGTGCTTAGGTGTTGGCTTTCTTAATTCAGAATTCTTTAGCCTTTTCACCTTGACGATATACAGAATACAGATAGATGGGAATATCCAGGTCTGCCAACTGTTCTTTAATTAAAGGCTGAATATCAGCCCAGTCCAGGCCGCCGACACCGGTGGCCAGACGAGGCAGGGCCATAGAGGTGAAGTTTTCTTTTGTAGCCATCTTTTTCACTGCTCGTAAAGCATGAGTCACATTTTTAATGCTTGCCTTGCCAGGCAGTGATCCACGGCCATAACCCCCTTCTTGGGTAATAAGGTTGGCAATGCGCACCCCATCTGCTGCTGTCCACAGCCATGCTTCACCTGGTTTGGGGTGGTGTACGTGACACCAGTGGTGAAAGTCTTTATGCATGGCTGGCATGTTTTCATGCAGTGACTTCGCCAAGCCCTGATTCATAGGGTCATTGGCGGCTACACCATGAACAATGACTTGGGCTTTACTATGGAGGATGTCGCCTTCAACTTCGATTATCATGTTTCTTTATTTCCTATTATTAACTTGTATTGATTAGGGTGAAGCAATATTTCACCCTTATTGTTTTTTTTAATTATCTAACTCTCATAGGTGTTCAGCACCCTTTCTGATTGACTCGACCAATTCTTGCAATCTATCAGCAGCATGTTCGGTCTCTTCCAGAACTGCTGTGCTAATTGCAGATTCAATCATCAGTGTTAGCTCATCGAAGTGTTTGTCACCCACATGTTCACGACCGCTCTTGCTTAATTTGTCTTTGAACGCGTTCACCAAGCGTTCGGCGTGGGGAAGGTGTTTGTGTGTCATCTATTTGCCCTCTTTTTAATAGCTATGTTGTTTTTAAATCAGTTTCTTAGCGCAAGCTACAATATTCATCTTTTTCAAATACATCCTTGGCAGAGCCAACAATGAGTGGGTCTGGTGTTAATAAAATCTTTTCATTCTTGTTGGGGTAGTCCATTTGGTTGAGAATAAAACGCATTGCGTTGATGCGGGCGCGTTTTTTGTCATCTGACTTGACCACTGTCCAGGGGGAGTCTGCAGTATCAGTGTAGAAGAACATGGCTTCTTTGGCCTCGGTGTAGTCATCCCATTTATCCAGCGAGGCCAAATCAATCGGGCTCAGCTTCCATTGTTTCAATGGGTCGACACGACGTTTTTGAAAGCGGCGAAACTGTTCATCACGGCTGACAGAAAACCAGAGCTTGTGAAGTGAGATGCCGCTGCGCACCAACATCCGTTCAAGGTCAGCTGCCTGACGCATGAACTCTAAATATTCTTTGGGGGTGCAGAAGTTCATCACCCGCTCGACACCGGCGCGGTTATACCAGGAGCGGTCTAGCAAGACGATCTCACCTGCAGTTGGCAGGTGTTTGATATAGCGCTGGAAATACCATTGTCCTTTTTCAGATTCGGTTGGCTTTTCCAAGGCAATGACACGCGCGCCACGAGGGTTCAGGTGCTCCATAAAACGCTTGATCGAGCCGCCTTTGCCTGCTGCATCACGGCCTTCAAAAAGGATGACTATTCGTTGTCCCGTTTCCTTGACCCAGTTTTGCATTTTCAGCAGTTCAACCTGTAGTTCTTGTTTGCGTTTTTCATATTCAACGCGGCTGATCTTGTTTTTATATGGGTATGTACCGTTCTTAAAGATATCTTTCCTGGAAAGCGGGGAGGTGTTTTCTACATCGCTTTTTGTTGTATCAGATGGTAAATCGGTGTGTGTTGGTACTGCGTGAATGGCTTGTTCTGTCATAACTACCTCATTAAGTTTTGGACATATAAAAAAATAAATCTATCCTTTGATCATAGACCTATATCGGCAGTTTTTCAGTATTAGAATAGGGTGAAGTTCGAGTTATTATTGTTTGAAAATCACATTGGAAATCTGGGCTGTAAATGAGATAAATCTCATTTGAAATATTCCAGATAGGCTGTGTAGGTAGGATTGAAACTGATGTTCTAAGAAAAGCCAATCGCAGCGATTTTAGCCCTGCTATATGTAGAGGTTGGACAGGGTTTTGGCCAATCTTCCCGAATTGTGGCGACTTTGAAATCACATTTTTTCAATTAAGGAAAATTTTGTCCCAGAACTTGGCGAGGTTTCTGAGAGTAATTTGCAGCATTTGTGATGCAGAGGCATGTAAGTAGCTTAGGCAATATTGATTTTTGGCATCTGGCAGGTTTGATCACCAACTGATTTCGCGCGGTGATAGTTTGCTGCTGTTGGTGACTATCTGGCTAATCTCGCCACCACTTAGATGGATCACCCGGTCGGCCATACCGGCAATAGCGGCATTGTGGGTTATGACGGCGGTGGTAGTACCTAGCTCGCGGTTGATGCGTTCGATGACCTCCAGCACCAAGACGCCGGTTTGCACATCCAACGCGCCAGTGGGTTCGTCGCAAAGTAAGACCTCGGGTAGTTTGGCTACGGCGCGGGCGATGGCCACCCGTTGCTGTTCACCGCCGGACAGTTGGGCGGGGAAATGGTCCATGCGTTCTTCTAGTCCTACCAGGCGTAGCGCCTCTTCAGGTGTCATCGGGTTGATGGATATCTCGGTGACCAGGGCGACGTTCTCTTTTGCTGTCAGACTGGGGATGAGGTTGTAAAACTGGAATACAAAACCCACGTGTTCGCGCCGATAGGTGGTCAGGGCATTGTCGTCGTAGATGCTGAGGTCATGGTGGTGATAACGCACCGTGCCGCTGGTGGGGGTGTCGATGCCGCCTAGGATGTTTAGTAGGGTGGATTTGCCACTGCCAGATGGGCCGAGCAATACTACGAATTCGCCTTGATAGAGACTAAGATCAACGCCACGTAGAGCGCGCACTTCTACCTCACCCATTACATAGGTCTTGATGATGTCATGGGCGTTGAAGACGGTGTTTATCGCTTTTTTGTTGGTGGTCTGCATGTCTTTAGGTGTGCCAGCTTAGATGTTTACAGTATCGTTTTATTTATATTAACCTGTTGTTCATCTATAGATTATTGAATGGTTATGGCTGTTTTGATTTATTCGGGGCTAGAATAAAAATACAACTGTGTATGCAAATTAAGCGTTGTTGACTGCTGTTGCTTTATTTCCTGATTCAACAGCCGTAATCAAATTGTCCACCGCATCATCCTGGCCGCTATCAATCGCTATAATCCGATGTGCCTCACCTTCAGTTAGTGGTTGTTCTGTATTTAGTTGATGTTCCAGTACTTCAATGGTGGCCTCTGAGGCGTCTTTGCCTGCTGCTTGCCGTTCAATAATCCATTGCCGCAGCAGCGTTTCGTCGGCATGAAAATGGAGGATGACAAATGGCACATCTAATTCTTTAGCCAGATTATGAAACAGTTGTCGCTGTTCATGTTTGAGAAAGGTGGCGTCAATGATAGTGCTAAAACCGGCCTGTATGGTGTGGCGGCTTAGTTCAATTAGTTGCTGGTAGGTTTGTTGGCTGGCGGTTTTGCTGTAAATGCCTTGACCGGTATCGGATTGGCTATTGGCTTCAGCATTCAGGTCAAACAGGCGTTTACGTTCGACATCTGAGCGCAGTCGGATCATGCCAAAGTGTTCCAGCAGTGGCTGACTGAGGGTTGTTTTGCCCGAACCGGAGACGCCGTGGGCGATGTAGAGTGTGGCCGGTTTGAGCTGGATGAAGGTTTCCGCTAGCTGGCTGTAGTCTTTGTATTGTTGCAGACTCTGTTGCTGTTCTGATTTTCTGAGGCCGGGCTGGCTGTGGCGGATGATGGCAACCTTGGCCCGCACCAGGGCGCGGTAGACCTGGTAAAACTGTAGCAGTGCCAGGCCGGCATAGTCGCCTGTACGTTGCAGATAACGGTCGAGTAACCGTGCAGCGAGATCAGGGCGCTGCCGGTCGATCAGGTCCATGGTGGTGAAGGCGATTTCACTGATGACATCGATCCAACGGAAGTTGTCGTTGAATTCGATGCAGTCGAACACTGTGACCTTGTCATTGATCAGGGTGATGTTGGCCAGGTGCATATCGCCGTGACAGTTGCGGATGAAACCGTTTTTTTTGCGTGCAGCTATTACTTTTTTAAGTTGTTCAAAACGCTGTTTGCTCCATTGTTGCAGGTGTTTGAGGTGGGTCAGTTCGGCTTCATCCTCTAGTCGTGGTTTGATCTGGTCGAAGTTTTCCTGCAGCGGCTGCCAGACTGCTTCGGCTGTGCCGAAGGGACTGTCCTTGGAGGCGATCTCAATCTGCTGATGAAAGCTGGCGACAGTGTCGGCCAGTTGATCGATGTGGTTGCGGCTTAGCTTGTCTTGCTGCAGCAGTATGTCGAGCTGTTGCTCGGGATCAAATTGGCGCATCTTGACGGCATATTCAAATACTTCACCGCTGCCATTGATCTGTGGCTGTTCGGCTGTTCCAGTGAGGCTTACCACTTCAATGTAAAGTTCAGGTGCCAGGCGCTGATTGAGTTGTAGTTCTTGTTCGCAATAAAATTTTCTCAAGGCGAGGGTGGAGAAGTTGAGAAAACCGAGGTCGATCGGTTTTTTGATTTTATAGGCGTAGTCACCGGTCAAAATAATCCAGGAGATATGGGTTTCAAACAGCCTGATCTCAGTGATAGGGTGCTTATAGGTTTGTATCTGTAGTAGAGCGCTGATGAGCGTGGTTTTAGTCATAGCAATATTATTATGGCAAACCCCATAGATGAGGCAAGGATGATTTCAGGTCATTTAACAGATTTTAGTACCAAACTAAAAATGCTGAATTTTATGGTTTGATCTGGCACTATATTGGGCAGATTCATCCAGGTTGATGCAATGTCTATATATTCGCTTGAAAAACTGATCTCTGAGACCCGTCGCATTGCGCGGGACTACCGCAATGCTACTGGCAAGTCATTGGGCGGTGTTAGCAGTGAGATCGCCCATTTTGATGCCTGTCATAACCTGGGGCTTGATCCTGTTCCTGTGGGAACCCAGGGAGGCTACGATGCTATTGGTCATGGCAAGCGTGAGGGTAAGAAGATTCAGATCAAGGGCCGTGTTATTTTCGACGAGGAAAAGGCAGGGCAGCGCATAGGCCAGCTCAAACTGGAACAGGAGTGGGACAGCGTGGTACTGGTGTTGATGGATGAAAATTTCGAGCCTTTTGAAATTTATGAGGCCGAACGCGAAGAGATCATTGAGGCACAGGAAGCCAGCCAAAGTAAACGCGCCAAACGTGGTGCCATGTCCGTTGCTAAATTCAAGGCCATTAGTGAACTGGTATGGACGCGTGAATTTGGTGAAGAGAACGAGGTTTGGGATAACCAGTCTGGTTCCTGAGTTTGTCAGTTCTCTAATTTCTAATTATGTCATTCGAAACATCTGCTGAGGTACTTGCGCTTGAGGGCGCCATGGGCCGTTGCATTGATGGCTTTTTGCCGCGTCAGCAACAGCAGGAAATGGCTGTGGCTGTAGAAGCGGCGATTAAGGATTATAAAATCTTGGTCTGCGAGGCCGGCACAGGCACCGGCAAGACCTTCGCCTATCTGGTGCCCGCACTGTTGTCGGGGCAGAAAGTGATTGTTTCCACCGGCACCAAGAATCTTCAGGATCAGTTGTTTCAGAAGGATCTGCCGCTGGTGCGCAAGGCGCTGCAAGTGCCGGTGCAAACTGCTTTGCTCAAGGGCCGTAGCAATTATCTTTGCCTCTATCGTTTAACGGTTGCTGAAGAAGAGGGCCGGCTGGCCTCGCGGGAAATGGTGCATCAACTGCGCACTGTGCGTGAATGGGCTGGGAGTACAGATAGCGGTGATATCACAGAGTTAATGGATATTGGAGAAGATTCGCCGCTGTGGCCGTTGGTGACGTCGACGGCGGATAATTGTCTTGGTTCTGATTGCCCCTGTTTTGATGACTGCCATGTGAATAAGGCGCGGCGTGAGGCCCAAAATGCCGATGTAGTAGTGATCAATCATCATCTATTGATGGCGGATATGGTGTTGCGTGAAGATGGTTTTGGTGAACTGTTGCCGAGTGCCAACGCTTACATCATCGATGAGGCACACCAGTTGCCCGAGATTGCCACCAACTTTTTTGGCCAGAATCTAAGTGGTCGTCAGTTACTTGATCTAGCCAAGGATACGGTGGCGGAATTCCACAGCAGTGCTGCAGATAGCAAGAAGCTGCTGACCTGTGCTGACAAGTTGGAATACGCGGTACGTGATTTCAGGCTGGCGTTGGGCAATGATGCTCAACGCAAACCCTGGGCACAACTGCGTGGCGACAACAAGGTTGTTGAGCAGTTACAGGTGATGAAGGATGTGCTTGGGCTGCTGCATGAACAACTGGATGGGCTGGCGGAGCGTAGCAAGGGTCTGGAGAACTGTCTCGAACGATGTAATGCCTTGTCATTCAGAATAGGCCTTTTTATTGGCGAAGAAACCGCTGATCAGGTTTATTGGGTCGATATTTACAGCCGCAGCTTTGTGCTTTGTTGTACCCCCTTGAATGTGGCTGAGGCGTTTCAGAAACGTATGCAGGAGCAAAAGGCGGCCTGGATATTCACCTCTGCAACCCTGGCGGTAAATGGCGGCTTTGATCATTATGCCGATCAGTTGGGTCTGCAAGATTCGCAAACTGCTCTGTGGGATAGTCCCTTTGATTATCGCAGTCATGCCTTGTTTTATGCGCCACCGGATATGCCTGAGCCTAACAATCCAGCTTATGTCGAGGCAGTGGTTGCAGCGGCCCTGCCGGTGTTGGAAGCATCGCGTGGTCGCGCCTTCCTGTTGTTCACCAGTCACCGGGCTTTGAAGCTGGCGGCTGAACTGTTGCAGGGTAAGATTGATTATCCAATGCTGGTGCAGGGTGAATATCCGCGTAACGAGTTGCTGCGCCGTTTTCGTGAAAAAGGTGATGCGGTGCTGTTGGGTACGGGCAGTTTCTGGGAGGGCATTGATGTCCGTGGTGAGGCGTTGTCGTGCGTCATTATCGATAAGCTACCCTTTGCTGCACCAGATGATCCAGTGTTACAGGCCAGGGCCGATGCCCTGCGAGCCAAGGGTGGTAATCCCTTTATGGAGTTTCAGGTACCCCAGGCAGTAATCGCGCTTAAACAGGGGGTGGGCCGTTTGATTCGTGATTTTAGTGATAGGGGGGTGATGGTGGTGTGTGATCCACGCCTGACCAGCAAGCCCTACGGCAAGGTATTTCTCAATAGTCTGCCGCCTATGCTGCGAACCCGAAAAATTGAACTGGTGCAGCGTTTTTTTGCGGCGGAATCGAAAGCGCGCACAGCAGAATCTGCCTAGCAACTTGCTTGTCCAAAATGTAGACATTTGTTAAGCCATTTTCCTGTGTCTCAAGCATCCCTGCAATATGGTCGATATTCATATTGAAGGGTGTAGTTTCTGTTGTAGGGACACATAGCAAAGGAGAACAGCCATGATGAGCTTAATTGTTGAAGCAGTTGTGATTGCCTTTTGCGTCGGCGGTGCAGTGGGCGCTGTTGTAACAATGCATTTACTGCATAACACCAAAACGGCCGACGTTAAGGTTCAACCCCAACGTTTAGTCAAATAATAGACAATGAATTTTTTACTGGCGCCGGTAATTCTACCGGCGCAGTTTTTTATGCCTCTAAATCTTTCCTTTATTGAGTCTTTTTTTCCATTTATCATGTGCTTGGATGACTAACTAACCACAAGTTCTGGAACCCTATTTGAATATTCTGGCAATTGAAACATCGACCCAGGCCTGTTCAGCCGCATTGCTATGCAATGGCGAGATACAACAGCGTTATCAGGTTGCTCCACGTGGCCATGGTGATTTGATCTTGCCAATGATTGATGAGTTGATGGCTGAGGCGGATTTGAGCCCACTCCAGCTCAGCGCAGTTGCCTTTGGTCGTGGGCCTGGCGCCTTCACCGGTGTGCGGATTGCGACCAGTGTGGCTCAGGGAATTGCCTTTGGCGCAGACCTGCCAGTCGTGCCAGTCTCTAGCCTCGCTGCGCTTGCCCAAGCCGGTTTTCGTCACAAGGGCTATCAGGCAATGTTATGCGCTGTTGATGCCCGTATGGGTGAGATTTATTGGGGTGCTTATCAGATAGAGCAAGGAATGGTATCGTTGCAGTCAAATGAGTGTGTCTGTCGCCCTGAGCTGGCGCCAGAGCCACCTGAAGTTGATGTTCAATGGCGCGGCATGGGTAATGGTTGGGAGGCCTATGCCGATAGTCTGACAGACAGGTTCTCGCTGCAGACCAATGCTGATGATGCGGCTTGGCTGGCGAGGGCGGAGGAGGTGGCTGTGCTGGCGCAACATGCCGTTGAACGGGGGGAGACTGTCTCGGCTGAACAGGCAATGCCAGTCTATCTGCGTGATAATGTGGCTATTAAAAGCAATAAATAACAACAGAAGCTTATTGTGACGAATCAAGGCAAAGTAATCGAGTTAGTTCAATTAACTGATCCGCATCTTTATGCAGATACGTCTGAAGGTCTGTATGGCGTCAATAGTTACCAATCATTCGAGGCTGTGGTTGCTGAGGTTGCTAAACAGAGTATGGATCTGGCGCTGTTGACGGGTGATCTGGTGCATGATGAATCTGAGCAGGGTTACAAGAATCTGCGCCGCTCACTGCAAACTCTGAATGTACCTATTCATTTAATCCCCGGTAATCATGATGACTTTGCTTTTATGCAGTCAGAGTTTAAACAGGGTCAGATTAGTTGTGAGAAACAGATCGAGCTGGGTAACTGGCAGGTGCTTATGCTTAACTCGCAAGTGCCAGGTCAGGTGCAGGGGCATTTAGACGAGCAGGAGTTAGCTTGGCTGGAACAGTGTTTAGATCAGGCTAACAACCGTCATGGCATCATCTTTTTACATCACAATCCGGTGGCGGTTGACTGTAAGTGGTTGGACCCACTAGGGCTGGATAATGCCGAGAAATTGTTTGAAGTGGTTGCTGCCCACCCGCAGGTTAAAGCCTTGGTCTGGGGGCATGTGCATCAGGAGTTCAGTGAAGTGCGTGCCGGTGTGCAGTTGCTAAGTACGCCATCAACTTGTATTCAATTCAAACCAGGCGTGGATGATTTCGAGCTGGATTATCTGCCAGCGGGTTATCGTTGGTTTCGTCTATATGAAAATGGTGGTCTGGAAACAGCGGTCAAGCGCCTGGACAAGATGCCAGACGGGCTAGACCCCGATGCCAAGGGTTACGGGGTTTAAAAAAGCTCTCAGGCAGCACGATACGGCGTTAAAATCTTGCTCATACTCAAAGAGCGGGCACAAGGAATGCTCATTTATAGCCTATAAACTGCGCTTTTTCGCAGAATTTTGCCTCGCCTAGAGCGCCTACTTTTGGTGTCTCGCACCGCCTGAGAACTTTTAAGTTAGCCCTCAGTAACCTCTTTCTCTAGCTGTTCCAGGCTGGTGTGGCGTACGTCTTTACCCTTGACCAGATAGATTACATATTCACAAATATTCTTGGCGTGATCACCAATCCGTTCTAGTGCACGTGCCGCCCAGGTAGCACCTAGTACACGTTTGATAGAGCGTGGATCTTCCATCATGAAGGTGATGTTCTGACGCATAATGGATTCGTATTCGTGGTCAACCTTCAGATCCATCTTGGCAATTTGCACGGCTGCCTCGGCATCCATGCGCACAAAGGCATCCAGCGCACCGCTAATCATAGTCTGGACATGGTTTCCCAGTGATTCAATCTCCAGGTAACCGTTGCGTGGACGTTCCATATCGGCCAGGTCGATTCCCATGCGCGCCACCTTTTCAGCCTGGTCGCCCATGCGTTCCAGATCGGTGATGGTCTTGATGACGGCCATGACTAGACGCAGATCACTGGCAGTAGGCTGGCGTCGGGCAATGATGTGGGTGCATTCTTCGTCAATCTCAACTTCCATGGCATTGACCTGCAGGTCACCTTTTTTGACCTGTTCTGCCAGGTTGGTGTCACCCCCTGATAATGCAGTAACGGCCTTTTTGACCTGTTCTTCTACCAGGCCACCCATGGCAAACACGCGGTTACGCAGGTTTTCCAGTTCGACATCAAACTGCTGAGAAATATGGTGCGGCTGATTTGTCTTGTCCATGTTTGACTCCGTTTATCCGTAGCGGCCAGTGATGTAGTCTTCGGTCTGTTTTTGTGTTGGATTAGTGAAAAGTTTGTCTGTGTCTGATAGTTCGACCAGGTCACCCATGTACATGAATGCTGTGTAGTCAGACACACGTGCGGCCTGTTGCATGTTGTGGGTAACGATAACGATGGTGAATTTAGACTTGAGTTCGTAAATAAGTTCCTCGATCTTGAGGGTCGAGATTGGGTCAAGTGCCGAGGCGGGTTCATCGAGCAGCAGTACCTCTGGTTCGATAGCGATGGCGCGTGCGATGACCAGACGTTGTTGCTGACCGCCTGACAGTCCAAAGGCGCTGTCATGGAGTCGGTCTTTGACTTCGTCCCATAGCGCGGCACCACGCAATGAGTTTTCCACCACCTCGTCCAGAACGCGACGATCTTTTACACCCATCAGGCGCAGGCCATAGGCGACATTTTCATAGATAGACTTGGGAAAAGGATTTGGTTTCTGAAACACCATGCCGACCTGACGGCGCAGCGCGGCGATATCTAAATCGCGATGGTGGATATCTTGATCGTGAAGCAAGATTTGGCCTTCAATGCGGACGCCATCAACTAGATCATTCATGCGGTTGAAACAACGTAGCAGGGTTGATTTACCGCAACCACTGGGGCCGATAAAGGCAGTGACACGCTCCTTGGGAATGGTCATATTAATGCCATTGAGGGCTTGTTTTTCGCCATAGAAGAGCTTCAGGTCTTTTACAGTCAGGGCGATTTCAGTTGCATCTGCATCGTCGGCCGTGTTTGACGGTTTTGACTTGAGGGCGTCAATGTTAACGCCGTGGGTCATTGGGGCTGATGAATCACTCATGGTTATGCTCTCTTGTTTAATCTTTTTTGCAGCTTGGCTTTAGTGCTCAAGTGATTTGTATTTTTCACGCAGGCGATTACGGATGGCAATCGCAGTCAGGTTAAGCGCAATAATTATCAATACCAGCAGCAGGGCGGTGGCGTAAACCAGTGGTCGTGCGGCTTCTACATTCGGGCTCTGGAAACCAACATCATAGATGTGGAAGCCAAGATGCATGAACTTTCTGTCCAGATGCAGGAATGGGAAGTCGCCATCTAGTGGCAGGGTGGGGGCCAGTTTGACCACCCCAACCAGCATCAGTGGCGCCACCTCACCGGCGGCACGGGCCACCGCCAGGATCAGACCAGTCATGATGGCTGGGCTGGTCATGGGGATGATGGTGCGCCACAAGGTTTCAGCCTTGGTTGCACCCAGAGCCAGACTGCCTTCTCGAATTGATTTTGGTATGCGTGACAAGCCTTCTTCTGTGGAGACGATGACCACCGGCACGGTTAGCAGGGCCAGGGTGATCGAGGCCCACATCAGGCCTGGTGTGCCAAAGGTTGGCGCAGGCAACGCTTCGGGGAAGAACAGCTGGTCAATATTGCCGCCGAGAAAATAGACGAAAAATCCCAGGCCGAATACACCGTAAACAATTGAAGGCACACCAGCGAGATTGTTGACCGCAATCCTGATCATGCGAATGATGGGGCCTTGCTTGGCGTACTCACGCAGGTAGATAGCCGCAATTACACCGAATGGCGTGACCAGAATCGCCATTATGATGACCATCATCACGGTGCCGAAGATGGCAGGGAAGATGCCGCCTTCAGTATTGGCTTCACGGGGTTCATCACTGACGAATTCCCACAGCTTATGGATATAGAAACCGATCTTGCCGAATATAGACATACCATTGGGCTGGTAGGCCATTACAACTTTGGAGATGGTAATCTCAACGGTCTTGCCATCGATGGTTTCGGCTACCAGTGAGGCACGGTTGAGTTCGGCATAGTGCGTCTTCAGTTGGTTTTGCAGGATCTTGTATTCGGCATGCAGTGACTGCCTTTCTTCTTCGATTTTGCCCAGCTCTTCAGGGCTGTCTTCACCTTTAAGTTCAAGGCTACGTTGTTTGAGGCGCAGGCGTTCGAGGGTGTAGTTGATTGAACCAATCTCACCTTGTTCAATATCATCAATGGTTGAATAGATTTCACTGGTGGTTGCGATTTGCATTTGCAGGGCATCCCAGCTGCTATTGCCCTCGGCGATAATCTTGCCATCCACTTTGACCTGCTTCAGTGAGCCGTAAAAATTGCCCCATTCGCGGCGCTCAAGCACCATCATTTCAGTGTCTTGACTGCGTTTGCTGATAAGTGGGTCTATCAGCGAGCGGAAATCTATACCGTAAAGCTCACGATTACCGGTTTTGATCAGGTGGCGAGTGGTCCACTGTTCCATTGATTCGAACTTGATACCACTGTCGATAATCTGTTGCGTGTCGACTCTTTCGCTGTCACGGATTTCACCGGCAATCTTAATGATCTGGCCATTGTCGTCCTGATAGTCAAAGCTGTGTACGTCAGCTGGCCAAAAATGCCCCAGCCCGCGTGCCGCGATGAGCAGCAACAGGCCAACGACCATGATGATGCTCATGCTGACAGACGCTGCTGTTAGCCAAACCCAGGGGGAACCGCTTTTAATCCATTTACGCATTGAGAGCATCCCCTAGAGCGAACTGTATTTTTTACGCAAGCGCTGACGAACAACTTCAGCGATGGTGTTAAAAAAGAAGGTAAACATAAACAATACCAGTGCTGCCAGGAATAGAACGCGGTAATGGGTACTGTCGACCTCGGACTCGGGCATTTCCACCGCGATGTTGGCGGACAGGGTACGCATGCCCTGGAAGATACTGAAATCCATCACCGGTGTGTTACCTGTGGCCATGAGTACAATCATGGTTTCACCGACGGCACGACCAAAGCCGATCATGACTGCTGTAAAGATACCCGGACTGGCGGTCAGAATGACAACGCGGGTCAGGGTCTGCCATGTGGTGGCGCCCAGTGCCAGTGAACCATTGGTGAGGTGTTTGGGTACGCCGAAGATGGCATCTTCGGTGATTGAAAAAATGGTCGGGATGACGGCAAAGCCCATGGCGATACCTACCACCAGTGAGTTACGTTGGTCAAAGCTGACGCCCAGCTCCGTATCCAGCCACTGCTGGGTATTGCCGCCGAACAGCAAGGCCTCTAGTGGGTGGTTCAGAGTAAAGGAAATCCAGACCACCAAAATCACCAGGGGGATGAGCAGGCCAGCCAACCAACCGTCTGAAACTGTATTGCGGATGTGTGGCGGCATGCTGTGCCAGATATAGCTGGCGGCAATGACAGATATCGGCAGCAGAAGAATCATGGCGAGGATGGCTGGCAGGTTGGCTTCCAGCATGGGGGCCAACCACAGGCCGGCGAGGAAGCCGAGGATAACCGTTGGCAGGGCTTCCATGATCTCGATAGTAGGTTTGACCACGGAGCGCATCTTTGGTGTCATGAAGTAGGCGGTATAAATAGCGCCGAAGATGGCCAGCGGTACGGCGAACAGCATGGCATAGAAGGCAGCCTTGATGGTGCCAAATGAGATTGGTATCAGGCTGAATTTGGCTTCAAAGTCATTACTGGCCGAGGAGGACTGCCAGATGTAGTCAGGCTCATCATAACTCTCATACCAGACCTCTCCCCACAGCGACGACCATGACACTTCTGGATGCTCATTGTGCAGGCTGACAAAGGCCAGGTTGCCCTGCTGATCTTCAATCAAAGCAGCATTGGCGCGTGGCGCGATGGCAACGGATTTTGCAGCCACATCCATCAGTTTTTCTTTGAGGATGGTCTTTTCGGCGGTGGTGTGAAAGACGCCTAGTTGGCCATTGCCATCAATGGCGAGAAAACCTTTACGAGAGTGCTCGGTGGCGATAGCCGTAATCGCATTGGTGCCGAGTGAAAATTCACGGATTTTGGTCAAGCGCGGGGTGCCGTTATCGTCTTTTACCGGGAACCACTGGCTGACATTGCCTTTGTTATTGCCAACCAGGATGGATATGTCACCGGTGAGAAACTCGAAACTGGCGATGTCAGTCTTGAGGTTGAGTGATTCAATCTGTTCTGGATATTCTGCATCAGTGACATTATAAACACTGATATCGCCCTTATTGTTGGCCAGGTAAATAATATCCATCTCTTTACTGAGCAGCAGATAGTTGTAGTTGCCAAGGTCATCAGCAATGCTGAATGTTTCTATTTCAACGCTGATTTCATCATCAAGGAAGGATGCCTCTTTTTCGCCACTGCTGACCAGCAATTCGCCGTCATCGGTCATAGCGACAATCATGGCTCTATCTTCACCATCCTGAAGCGCAAGTCGGGTCAGGGGGCGCTCCATGTCGTCAATGACAATCGGCTCTTCGCCCATGGGGTAGTCAATGAATGGGGTGATGGTGCGAACATCGTCAGGATAGCTGACTTTATAGTTGTGGCGCACCACAAGGGCTGAACCATCATCCAGGCCATAGGCGACAATACGTGTCTGTGGGGTGGCAGCGGCAAAGCTGGTAATTTCGGCTCCTGGGGGCAGTTCCACTTCAACGGTTTCAATGACTGAACCGTCTTTGGTATTGAAAAAAGTGGATGTGCCGGTGTTATCAAAGCGGACGGCAATCTCTGCCTGTTCTTCCATGGCCAGTAGCAGTGTTTGACTGTCGTTGTGTGCCGGTGTCTGGTAGCGCGCCTCAATTTCCATACTGCCAGATAAGAATAAGGGAAAGACAACAAAGAGCAGGTAGATGAAGATTAATGCCACGGCAGCGATAACACCCAACCCACCAAAGCCAATCATATATTTGGCCAGTTGGTCTTTCAGGCGGCGCATCTGGCGATGGCGTCGACTGGCAGGGGAATCAATAGGTGGAAGTGCTGTGGCCATAGACTCTATTTCCTTATGCTTGCCGCGCATCATACTTTGCAATTATGACAGTTTTATTACAACCCTTGAGGGTGGGTGGGTATTGCTATAATGTGTTGAAAATTATAATAAAGCGTCCTGATCTTAGCTAGCATGTCACTTGCTGAATTTAATGGGTAATGTCAGTATGCTGTTTCAATAGTTTGATTGACAACAATTTTAGATATTGGTGGGTTATGAAACTTTCTCGGGTCAGTGTAAGGCTTGTCTCATTGTTGGGGATTTTACTTGCTGTTGAAGTGGTTGCTGCTGAGTCAACTCGTTATGTCAATGATGAACTTATTATTACGCTCAGGGCAGGCCAGGGTAGTGAGTACAAGATCATAAAATCTCTGCCATCGGGTACCCGGCTGGAATTGCTGGAAGAGGGTAATGGAACTGATTTTACCAAGGTAAGAACCAAGGATGGCATTGAGGGCTGGGTGCGTAGCTGGTATTTGAGTAAAACACCGACGGCCAAATTGCTATTGGCGGATGCCATTCGCAAGGCTGAGTCGCTTGAGGCCGAGAACAAAAAGCTGCGTGCAAGCACATCATCTTCAAGTCAAACCAATAAAGATTTAAAACAACAGTTGGATCAGCTTGAAACGGATAATGCCAAACTACTGAAAGAAAATAACAAGCTGAAAGATATCGCCGGTCGGCCAATCGAACTGGAAAGTGAGAATAGACGTCTCACGGCTGAAATTTCACGGATTACACAAGAGAATAAAATACTTGCCGACGAGAATAGTGAGCTACGTCAAAGCAGTGTGCAGAAGTGGTTTATAGCAGGTTCGGGTGTTTTGATTGTAGGTATTATTTTTGGTTTGATTCTGCCGCGCTTGAGACGCAACCGGGCTTCTAGCTGGCACTAAAGAGCTTGTTTCAAACCGCTGGTCCCGAGGCCAGCCGGTGAGCCCAGCGTGTGGTTTCCGGCAGTTTATAACGTGTGATACATGCCATAACGTATTTAATTGCACTCTCTAAACAGATTTTGTGACCGCTGGAGACATACAGTGG
>Ga0316207_10002872_pt1 | contig 16907 bp, 19 predicted proteins | sample 6weekpyrite_MG_FD_204943 | JGI IMG/M metagenome (GOLD analysis project Ga0316207, IMG submission 204943) | Microbial mat bacterial communities from mineral coupon in-situ incubated in ocean water Damariscotta River, Maine, United States -... | ecosystem: Environmental > Aquatic > Marine >...
GAAAGATCTAAAAGCGCTTCAGGCGACACGTGCTGAAAACTGTAAAAAGGCAAAAATTCGCCTGGATAAGCTGCAAACGGTTAATCGACTGTATTCCGAAGATGATAAGGGTGTTCGCACCTACGTTTCTGATGAGGAGCGGCTTAAACAGCTTGCAAGGGCGCGTGAATCTATTGATGAGTGGTGTAAATAGCCTAATTTCTTGCGGTTGTCATCCGGTCAAAGCTATATACTATCCCTGAGACCTTAATTTCAGGAATTCCAAAATGCTGTGGGTAAAAGCTTTCCATATTATTTTTATGGTCACCTGGTTTGCTGCGCTGTTCTATCTGCCGCGGCTGTTTGTCTACCATGCGATGAGCAGCGACGAGATCAGCAACGAGCGCTTTAAAGTGATGGAGCGAAAGCTCTATTTTGGCATCATGACGCCGGGTGCTGTGTTGACCATCATCTTTGGCCTTTGGATGCTCTTTGATTCTGGTTGGGCGCTATACGCCAGTATGGGATGGTTGCATCTGAAACTGTTGATTGTCGCAATTCTGATTGCTTACCACTTCTACTGTGGCAAGATCGTTAAAGAGTTCAAACACGATGTTAATCAGCGAGGACATGTCTTCTACCGCTGGTTTAATGAACTGCCCGTTTTGCTGCTGGTTGCGGTGGTTATTCTGGTGGTGGTGAAGCCATTTTAACGGAATTACAACCGACCTTTCTTATAGGCTTTTCAACCGTAGATTAAGCGCAACGTTTGCTTAGTTTACATCTTGTTGTTTGCGAAGAGTCAAACGCTTCATTCCTATCTCTTTAAGCTAGCAGCAGTTTTTTTATGTCAATAAAAAAATCTTATGCACAGCTAAATGATATTTCAATAAAAAATTCATAACATACCGTTCAGGTTATTTTTATACTCGGATGAAATTTGATAACTATTTGATTTTAATTGACTTAATTCAATCGGCTAAAATTTCATCAATTTGACACAAAGCCAATAAAAACGAGGCTTTCACAACGATGACCCCAATTCGCCCACAGACTTATCCACAATTTTTGTGGATAAGTGCCTATTCTCTTTTATCACAATGGCTTACGGTTTATTGCTAGATTTTTCTTAAGATTGCGGGTGTAATCTGTTCAGCTGGAATTATGGGCAGTTGCGGGTGAACATGATAGAGTCCGCGCCATGCAAACAGTCAGTGATTTAGCGGGCATTTTACAGGTTGCCATCCCCTCCCCGTTGCCTCAAACCTTCGATTATCTACCGCCCGTAGGCGACGCAGTCGATCATCTTGTGCCCGGAATGCGAGTGCGAGTGCCATTTGGGCGAAGCCAGAAAATTGGTGTGGTCGTGGCGCTTGCAAGTGCTAGCGCTGTCGACCCTGCCCGCTTGAAACCGATATCGGCAATACTGGATGACGATGCCATCGTGCCATCAGAGATTCAGTCTCTGGCGCAGTGGGCAAGTCGTTACTACCACTACTCGCTTGGCGAGGTGCTGGCGGCGACGCTACCGACGCTGCTGCGCCAGGGCGATGAGGCGAAAGTTTCAGGTGAAAAGGTATGGTCATTAAATGCAGCCGGAATGGCGGTTGACCCCGAGCGCCTGAAGCGCGCACCGCGGCAGCTCGCTTTGCTGCAACTGCTGCAGCAACGGGGAAAGCCACTTAATGCTGGTGCACTTGATGTTCAGTTTGGAAATTGGCGCGGCATTATGCGTAATTTGGTGGATAAGGGCTGGATTGAGTTAGCAGAGCAGACGACGTTAATCGTGCCGGTGGCTGAAACGAGTTGTGCGCCTGAGCTCAATAGCGCTCAACAGGCCGCCTGCGATGCGATTCACAATGCGCTAGGCGGTTTTGAATCGCTATTGCTCGATGGTGTCACCGGTAGTGGTAAGACCGAGGTCTACTTTAGCGCGGTCGAGCAAGTGCTGCGTGCTGGCCAGCAGGCGCTAATTCTGGTGCCAGAGATTGGATTGACGCCACAACTACTCAAGCGATTTCAGGCGCGCTTTGCGGTGCCGATCGCACTGCTGCACTCAGGGCTCAACGATAAAGCACGCATGAACAGCTGGTTGCAGGCGAAGGCGGGTGCTGCGCCGATCATTATTGGCACTCGTTCGGCAGTGTTCACGCCGATGAAAAACCTGGGCATTATTTTGATCGATGAAGAGCATGACCTCTCATTTAAACAGCAGGAGGGCTTTCGTTACCACGCGCGTGATGTCGCGATACGACGCGCGCAACAGGCTGGCATTCCGATTGTGCTTGGTTCGGCCACCCCTTCACTGGAGAGCCTGCACAATGCGCGGCAGGGGCGCTTCCAGCACCTGTTACTGCCGGAACGGGCCGGTAACGCAGCGCCCCCCAGGATACGATTGCTTGATGTCTGCCAGCAAAAATTGACCGAAGGCTTTTCGTTGATGATGTTGCAGGCGATTCAGCAGCATCTTGATAAGGGGCAGCAGGTGCTGCTATTCCTGAATCGGCGTGGTTATGCGCCAACCTTAATCTGCCATGACTGCGGTTGGCTTGCCAACTGCCAGCGCTGCGATGCCCATATGATTTTGCATAAGGCACGACATCTGTTGCGTTGTCATCACTGCGATAGTCAGCGACGCATCGACAGCCAGTGCCCCGACTGTGGCAGTGTGGATCTGCGCCCACTGGGACAAGGAACTGAGCGGGCCGCCGAGGCATTGGTGGAGCTGTTCCCAAACAATGAGATCATCCGCATCGATCGCGACAGCACTCGTCGCAAGGGTGAACTGCAGGCCGTGCTTAAGCAGGTGGAGGGTGGTAAAGGCCAGATTCTGTTGGGCACTCAGATGCTGGCCAAGGGGCACCACCTGCCGAATGTCACGCTGGTCGGGATACTTGATGCCGATCAGGGCTTGTTCGGGCTCGATTTTCGCTCCAGCGAACGGATGGGGCAGTTGATCATTCAGGTGGCCGGGCGGGCCGGGCGTGGCGAGAGTCGTGGCGAGGTGCTGATTCAGACTCATCATCCGCAGCATCCGCTGCTTAATGGCATCATTACCCATGACTATGGCCGCTTTGCCAGCGACCTGCTGGCCGAGCGCTCACAGGCGATGTTGCCACCATTCCGATATATCGCAGTGTTGCGTGCCGAGGCGAGTAGCCGCGAGATGCCAAATGAATTTCTGAGTGCCGCACGCGACATGGGGTTTCAGCGGCCCAATACCCAAGGGGCACACTGTCCGGCTGAACTGCTGGGGCCGATTCCGGCCGCGATGGAGAAGCGCGCAGGGCGTTACCGTGCACAGTTGCTGATTCAGGCGGATAATCGCGCGCAACTGCATAATTTCCTGCGTCACTGGCTGCCACAGCTGTCGCAACTGCCGCAGGCAAAAAAGGTGCGCTGGTCGATCGATGTCGATGCGATGGAGCTAAGCTAAATTGTCTCGTGGATTAATCGTGTGAAGCCCTTGAATATTGAGCCAGACCACGGATAATAGGTCGCCAGCCGTCAGCGGCAACTAATCAAAACCTCATAGATATTTCAACGCGTTAATGAAAAGCCAAATACAGACACTCATCACCCGGTCGGTCAATACCTTGCAGCAAAACGATGACCTGCCTCAAGCGATTAATCTCAACATTCAGATCGAGCGTACGCGCGATAAAAGCCATGGCGATTTCGCCTGCAATATCGCACTCATGCTCTCCAGGCAGGCGAAGTGCAAGCCGCGTGATCTGGCAGAAAAGATCGTTGCTGCGCTGCCGGCGTCGGAGGTGGTGGATAAGGTTGAGATCGCCGGCCCCGGTTTTATCAACTTCTTCATCAATGAAGGAACGACACGTGCCGTGATCAGCAAGATCATTGAGAGCGGTGAGGCGTTTGGTCACAGCACGATTGGCCGAGGCAAGCGCGTTCAGGTCGAATTTGTTTCCGCGAACCCAACTGGCCCGCTGCATGTCGGTCACGGGCGAGGTGCCGCTTACGGTGCGACGGTTGCAGATCTGCTGGCCGCCGCTGGCTTTGAAGTACACCGCGAATATTATGTCAACGACGCTGGACGGCAGATGAACATTCTTGCCGCCAGCACCTGGCTGCGTTACCTTGAGGGTTGTGGCGAGACGATCACCTTCCCGGTGAATGGGTACAAAGGGAAATATATCTTCGACATTGCGGCCGATTTACAGCAAGCCCATGGTGATTCACTGCGGCATGCAGCCGATGCAGTGATGAGTGGCCTGCATCCCGATGAAGGCCAGGGGGGCGACAAAGAGCTACACATCGATGCATTGATTGAGCGTACCAAAAGTCTGTTGGGTGATGCAGGCTATAAAACTGTTTTTGATGCCGCGCTTAATACGATACTTCAAGATATCCGGGAAGACCTGCAGGAATTTGGCGTGGTCTACGAGAAATGGTTTTCTGAAAATTCACTGGTCGACTCCGGCGCGATTGATCGCGCCATCGGTCGCCTGAAAGCGAGCGGCCATCTCTATGAAGAGAAAGGTGCGTGGTGGTTTCGTTCCACCGACTTTGGTGATGAAAAAGATCGTGTCGTAATTCGTGAAAACGGACAGGCGACTTATTTTGCATCAGACATTGCTTACCACATGGACAAACTGGAGCGCGGTTTTGACCAGGTGATTGATGTCTGGGGTGCTGATCACCACGGTTATGTGCCGCGCGTTAAAGCAGCGCTAAAGGCACTCGGTGATGATGTTGATAAACTTGATGTGTTGCTGGTGCAGTTTGCGATTCTCTATCGTGGCGGCGAAAAGGCGCAGATGTCGACCCGGAGTGGTGAGTTTGTCACGCTGCGTCAACTGCGTGAAGAGGTCGGTAACGACGCCGCGCGTTTTTTCTATGTACTGCGTAAGTGCGAACAGCATATGGACTTTGATCTTGATCTCGCCAAGTCTCAGTCAAGCGATAATCCTGTTTATTATATTCAGTATGCCCATGCGCGTGTTTGCAGCGTGCTACGTCAGTTAGATGAAAAAGGAATCTCCTGGAAGCTGCCAGATGATGCCGCACTTGCTTTGCTCGACAACGAACATGAGCAAGCGTTGATGACGCGCCTGACACGCTTCCCTGAAGTGCTTGAGTCTGCGGCACTCTCACATGAGCCGCATCAGGTCGCTTATTATCTCCGCGATCTGGCCAATGATTTTCATACCTATTACAACGCGCACCATTTTATGGTTGACGACGTGGCGCTGCGTGATGCGCGTGTCGCTTTAATCAAGGCAACACGCCAGGTGATTAGTAACGGCCTTGGTCTGTTAGGCGTTAGCTCACCTGAAAAGATGTAGCCGTGACAAAAGATTACAAGGTCCCATCGGGGGGCAAGCCGAATAAATCGAGCAAAAAAAAGGCCGCAGCAAAAAAGAGCACTAGTAGCGGTATTGGTTGGGGCTCTTTGGCAGTGGGGATGTTGATCGGGCTGGTGATTGCGCTGGCTGCCTATCTCTATGTGCAATGGAACAGCCCTGCCAGCAAAGTGGTAACACAGCCTGAAGTAGTGGTGGGTGAAAAATCGCCAGTTTCTGTTAGCAAGCCAACTGCTGACGAAGTCGCGCCGGATAAATCTCGTTTCGATTTTTACACCTTGCTGCCTGAAATGGAGATCTTTATTCCTGAGCAAGATAAAGAGGCGCAGCTGCGAGTGCCGAAGATTAAACGTCCCGGCACCTATCTATTACAGGTCGGTTCTTTCAGGAATTTTTCTGATGCCGATGCGTTTAAGGCGCAGCTTGCATTGAAGGGATTTGAGTCGAAAATTCAAACGATCACGATTGATAACAACAGTACCTGGCATCGTGTGCGGATTGGGCCCATCACCGAAATGCCCACGCTTAACCAAATTCGTTCGGGTCTTAGAAAAAATGACATTGAGTTTATGTTGCTGAAAATAAAAGCGGATGACAAAAATTAAGGAGTAGTGACGTGGAGACCCTGTTTTATATCGTCGGCATGCTGGTTGTTACGGTTATCACTGTAAAGCTGGTTGCGATGAAGCGTCGCCATAAAGCGGCCAGTAATCTGGTCTTTGCTAAATACACTTTTAATAAGCTTAATATCGACCAGCAAAATAAAGTGCATGATAAAGCGGTTGAGATGGTGATTGAATCAACGGCAACCAAGATGACTGGTTTTGCCAATGAAGTGGAGCGCTATGGCTGGTACGCCCTGGCGATGGATGCGCTCGGTATCCATTCAGCGGTACCCGATAACCCCTGTTGGTACAAAATAAAAAACCCTTATCGGGCGATTATTCCCGGTGACTCGATGATCTACAACGTGACCAGTGTATTGCAGCAGTACAATATCGATGTGAAGATCAGCGCTGAAAAAGGCTACCCTGATAAGAAGGCGCTCGCAGCAAAAGAAAAGAAGAAAGGTAAAAAGAAATCTAAATCGTAAGCGCGATGTGACTGTCACTCATCCTTAGCTTAAGAAGCCTCTGATTAATTACATTGTCTGCCATTGCGAGTGCGCCCAAAAGAAGTGCCCGAGGTATGAGAAGCGGAGTGACGAAGCAATCTCATCACTCGTTGATGCTAATAGCGTCGAGCTTACCGCATTTACCCCAAGGCACTTCCTGCGCTAGCCTGACAGTTAATCAGCGGCTTCTTTAAGCCTGAAACAGTTGTTTGACTGCCGACAGGTCAAGGCATGTGATGTTCGCACTGCCCTGTAGCACTTTGCATGGCGCACCTGGCTCACCCATCTGATCCAGTACAACCACTGCACCACTAAAGTCATCTTCGCTGGTATAGCCATTAACAGTAATGATGGTTTTAAGTTTTGCCGCCTGCGATGAAAGGATGCCATTACGTGAGTCTTCAAAGGCGATGCATTGATCTGCGTTTAAGCCCATCTTTCCCAGTGCGTAATCATAAATGTCCGGTGCAGGTTTTTTAGCGGGCACAATGTCGCCCGCCGCGATCACTTCAAACCACTGCATCGCATCACTACCTAAGGTGCTGCTGATTAATGCTTCAACATTGGCTGGTGTAGTGGTGGTCGAAATCGCGAGGCGCATGTTAGCGGCGCGTGCCTCTTTGATCAGGCGCTCGACACCTGGTCGCAGTGGAATCTCACCACGCTGCATCATGGCAACAAAGTGACGTGTCTTAGAGGCGTGCAGGCCAGCGACGAATTCATCGAATTGCGCAGGCTTTTCAAAGTCAGTGTTAAATTTCTCTAGATAAAAGCGAATGCGTTCTTTGCCACCGGTTACTGCCAGCAGTTCACCGTAGAGCACTTCACTCCAGACCCAGTCTAATTCTGCCTCAGCAAAAGCCGCATTAAATGCGATGCGGTGACCATCGCGTTCGGTATCGGCAAGGGTGCCGTCCACATCAAAAATTAGCGCCTGTAACTCGTTCGCCATACCAGCCTCATCATTACTAAAAAATCGAAGGTGTGATTTTCTCATACTCAAAGAACGAGCACACGTAGTTTTAGTGAATGTTCACACCATACTGCGGTCTGCAAAACCATAGCTTAACAGGAGTATAAAAATTGTTTTCTAATCACGCGACTTGATGCATTCACTCAAAAGCACACTTCCTGAATACAGGGTGAGTAATATGAGCCAGAATGAAGTAATTACCTGGTAAGGGGCTTTATTTGGATATTAGTATTTTGTGATGTTTTGATGAGTTTCGCTCTATAATATGTTATTGATTAAGGAATTAAATTAAAAACGCAATAGGTGCATAGTGATGAAGGGTGTTTTGCTAATGAAATATTATAATAAATATATATTAAGATTATGTGTTGTAATGGGTCACTTTGGCATCTACTTATAGTTATGCGTAAAAAGGAGTTTTGTTATTTCCAACGAATATAGAAACCAATCCCTTATCTGCACTTCTAGATGGAAATGGAATGCTTTCGAAGGGGATGGAAGCTTTAGTCTTGGAGAAGACGAAACAGGGAAAAAATGGCTGCTTAAAAATAGAGGGGCATTCTACGCCTTAAGGGAAATGGTGTTCAGCTTGATTGCAGAATATTTAGGTATAAATGTTCAATTGTCACGATACACTATATTTTCAGAAACTAGAAAGGCACCAAGTTTAAATAGCAAATACCAATTGGTTATTGAGTACATAGAACCATGCCGAAATGACTTCAAAGAAAAATTTGGTGCTTTTGAACAAGCATATGAAGACAAGGAGGATTCTTTAACTTCATTAAATGAGTGTGGTCACATCGATGCTATTGATATAGTGAAAGTGGGCATGCTTTCTTATATCTTTGGTGCAAATGATGACTCTGAGTGTTTTCTTGCGGAAGATGGGCGGATTTATACTATTGACAATGAACAAATGTTTTCTACGCCCCCAGTAGAGTTAGCCTCTTGTGAGTGGTTTGACAAAAATGAAGCATTGGCTAATGAAATCGCAATTGACCTATGTAGTAAGTTGGCATTGTTGAGCGATTCAGATATTGAACTATTCACATCAGTTCCCAGAGGGTATAAAGTCAATGAAATTTGGAGAGTCAAACCTCTTGTTAATGAGGCGCGTGACTATGCAAGAATGTTTATGGAATGTCACGCATAACAAGCATAGAGCGCGACATATTTTGCCACTGTCTTCTCAAAATATTCGGCTCATAAACGTTATGTGTTGAAGATAAAAGCTGGGAAATCTGCGGAATGATAGAGACCGACCCTAAAGCTTTAGAAAATAAAATAAGAAAAAAATTTAATCTTTGTTCAGTATTAATCATACCAGCCATTGCGTTCGCAATTATAGGTTGCTTTGGAATATTTAAGCCCGAAGAAGAAAATATATCCGTATGGTTTCAACGAAGTGGTTCACTGATAGTTATGTTGGCAGTAATCGTTGAGTTTAACTTGTTGTCTATACATACGTATCTAAACTCGGCTAGAATCCATTTTAACGAATATGAAGATTTAAAGAAAAAATATGGTGTTAAACACAATATATTCTCAGTATTCACAGTAATAATTGCAATTGCTGGTACTGTAATTTGGGGGTACGGTGACTTATTTAGATAATACACATACAAGGCACTCAAGCAGACAGGCGCTGTCGGTGTTTGTTTTCTGTAAGTTTAGTGTGTCGCTGCATTAGGCCTTTAAAATCGAGTTTAAGGAGTAATGAGTGATTACGTTTAAGGTGCTGTGGGATAATCATCCAACTAATACGGATCAGAAAGATCCATGTGTGACTGATGGTAAAAAGAATTTCGTAAATCAGTGTGCGATTCGAGTCGGTGTTTCTTTAACAAAGTGCGGCGTAAAAACGACATCAATACCTGGAGCAGTTCATTGCTGGCATGGTCACGATAAGTCAGAAGGGCATGTGATTCGAGCGGAGGAATTGGCGAATGGATTAACGAAAATTAGTCTTCCAGGGCTTAAGCCTGTCATAAAAGTTAATCCAGAAGAATTTTCAAGCAAACTATCTGGAAAGAAAGGTATCATTTTCTTTAAAGACTATTGGCAAAGAACCATATCAGGAAAGAAAGAGTCGTTCAGAAACCGATCAGGGGATCATATAGACATCTGGAACGGGAGTCGCATTACAGACTTGTCGTCTTGGGCAAGAATCAACCTGAGAATTGGATCTTTTGGTATTCATTCCATTACAGATAGGTTTTCAGACTATGAGGATTCCAAGGAAATTTGGTTTTGGGAGACGTATCAATGAAATATCTAACAGCGTCTCTGTTAGGCATTGTCTTTGTTGTACTACTAAGTATTCTAGTCTCACCTTTCCTTGGCGAATTATATATTAACTACTACAACATCCAGCCCGGACCTGATGGGGAATCTGAGTTGGCTGAATTTCTCATCTTCTGGCAGTGGCCAGTTTTCTTTGTTCTAGGGTTTTCCCTAGGCTATATTGCGCATAAGAAATGGCTAACAAAAAGCTCAGGCGGATGCTGAAAAGTGCGCCGCTTAGCTTGGTGTTATGTTTTCGAATAAATGAATAATTACTTGCTAACATTTGAATTGGATAATGAATCTGAACAAATATTTGTTCATGGTGACCCAGATGGTCTTGAGTGCTTCGCAAAGTCATTGTTGAAAATCGCCGAAGAAGCAAGATCAGGAAAGTTCCCTCATGAGCATTTCTTTACAAAAGAATGGGGTGGTGATGAGCTGTCATCAGAGCAACAAGAAAAAGAAGGAAAGCTTGTAAATCATGTGAAGGTATACGGATGGCCTAATAGTAAAGGGGCTAAGCCGTATGAACAAACATAAAAAGTTGCTCAAGCAGATGGTGAATCCCCTCCGTTTTAGTAGACACTTCCAGGTAACTAAGGAGGTTGTAAAATGCCGAGATATACCCGGCCAGGAAGAACCTGGAAATATAACAATAAACTCAAATGGAAGGCAGTCATATTGAGCCTTCGAGAAAACGTTTATACTAAAAAGATGTCTTCGAATACTATAAGATCAGCTGGTGCACCCTAAAGCCCATAAGAAGCGGCGTGATGGTTACGCCTCGTTAATGTAGTGGACAGGCGCCTATCTTGTGAGTGAGTCTGTTATTTCGCTTGCTCAATAAGGTAGGCGAACTAGTCTAGTTCTACTCCTCAACCCCTACCCAACCAATCTCCCAGGCGGTCAGCGCCCCAATCACTGCTTCGTTTAAGCCCGCTGGCATTTTAGAGTTCCCCTGATTAACAGGAATACGGCCACCCATAATCTCTGCAAACTGTTGAGGGTAGCGAGGTGTTTTGTTGGGTTCTGCGTACCCGTCAGGGTGGATAGGAAGGTTGTTTGAGAGCTTGTATTTATCTGTTGCCCCGAGAGTATGTAGCATCTCATGTGCGATCACAAAATTATTCTGTTTTGCCATTTTTTTATTTGCATAGGCGTGCACGATGCTCAACATACCCTGTTCAATGCCGGTTGAATGCGGCATGCGTTTATGGGTTTGGGGGTCGTAGAAGAGAGTGAAAATCCTGATGTCAGGTTTGGGGCCTTCATAGCTATCAACCGTAAAAGACCAGTAGCGAAAACTAAGGCTCCATAAAATAGTGTCGAGCATATTGTGCTCAGTGGGTGGTAGTGGCGGTATATTTTCAATCACTGGCCCGATGCGGATGTCGAGCGGATCACTGATCGCGAGCCCATAACGTGCGGCCTCTCTACGCATAAATTGGTTAATGGGGGCGAAACCGCTTTCTTTCAATGAGGTGATGTAGGCTGCGCTGTTTTCGCTTTGATCGCCATTAATCGGGTATATAACCACCCGCAGCGGTTGATCCCAATCAGAGGTGTTGGCCTTCATGAAAAAACTATCGAGTGCAACAAACAGTAGAATCAGTAATAGAATTGCAACCCGAACGTCTTTAAAGGTGGTGCCTTTCTTTTTTTCTGGTGGGGCGCTAATGGTGAGTTCGGGTGTCGCTTTGTTTGGCGTGGGTTCCGGTTGTTCTGTGTGCTTGAATTTATGGTAAGCAATGCCACATTGGGGGCATTGCCAGTCAGGCGCCTCTTCGTTATCGTTCCGTATGTACTGGCACTTGGGGCATTGCATAGGGCAGCTCGCTAAATAACTGGATAAATTCACCACCTCATCATGTTGTGATGTGGTTCTTTATTCAGTATCGACAAGCAAGGCGCAATATTAAGCTTGAGAGTGTCTGTTGATCAGGCTGCTTTTGAGTGTGCGCTAGAGATCTTTTCCAGGGGTATAGATTGGCCCTGGAAATTGAGTGATGTTGTCACCTTTGCTCGGTAATTCGGTGATTTTCCCCGCGCCTTCTTTTTCCACTTCATCGATACGAACAATTGAATGCATCGGGATAAAGCTTCTTTTAACATCAGCAAATTCTGATTTCAGGCGCTCCTCACCGGGGTCAACCACTACGGTGCTATTTTCGCCAAAGACTAATTCCTCAATTTCAACAAAGCCGTACAGCTCTCCCTGGTAGACCTCTTTGGCATAGAGTTCATATAATTGCCCCTGATTGTGAAAAATTACTTTGTAGATGCTTTTAGTGGCCATTTTATTGAGTTAATCCTTGTGCGCGATTGTTTCGTTGGCGAAGGATATCAGCCTCTTTTTCTTATGCATAGTTTTACCGGGCTTAGTGCGACTTTAATACTAACGGCGATTGATACCGTGTTAATCTGTGCGCACCATTTAACTCAATTATCTATAGATGTAACGAGACGTGACGACTCCCCTTAATGTATTCAGCGCAGCTCAGCAGTGCCTGATGGCCGAGCAGGTGGCTAAAAAAGTCAGGCTTAGCAAGCATACGGCCCAGCAGTGGCGTAATGGCGCTTATGGCATTGCCTCGGATGAGGCGGTATTGCCGATTGGAGAGGTTGGCCATCCAGAAAAGCCATTGCTGGTTTCACCTGCGAAAGTACCACGGCGCGGTCTGGGCAGTGAGGAAGGGCGCGCGGCACTTATCCACGCAATCACTCATATCGAATTTAATGCGATCAATCTGGCATGGGATGCAGTCTACCGTTTTCGTGGCCTGCCGAAACAATATTATGATGACTGGGTGCGCGTTGCGGATGAAGAGGCGTATCACTTTGAGTTGCTATCAGAACGGTTGAAAACACTTGGCTATGAATACGGTGATTTTCCTGCTCACAATGGCTTATGGACAATGGCACAAAAAACTGCCGATGACCCAATGGTGAGGATGGCATTGGTGCCAAGAGTGTTAGAGGCGCGCGGCCTGGATGTTACACCGGGCATGATGGCGCGGCTGAAAAAAGCAGGTGATGATGAAACCGTTGCGATTTTAGAAATTATTCTGCGTGACGAGATTGGGCATGTCGAAATTGGGTCACGCTGGTTTAAGTATTTCTGTGATCAGCGAGCGCTCAATTCCGAAGAGACTTTTCGAAAATTAATTGACGACTATTTTGTTGGCGAGATACGCGGGCCGTTTGATTATGAGCTGCGCCAGCAGGCTGGCTTTTCGATTGAAGAGCTCGAAACGTTAGATACCTTAGCGCGTCAACCAGCTAAAGAGTGAATGATGTCTAGTCTCTCTGTTGTACCTGTTGGTTCTAATGGTTGAGATGACATTTCAATAGCAGTGAGCCAGGCTGGAGAGCCGGTTGAAAAAATAATGTCATCATCCTGCATGACAATTCCCGCACCATCTTCGAGTAACAAGATGGGTGTATTAGATAGATTTGCGAGCGCCTGCAACTCTTCTATTTCATTGGACGCTTGCGGTGAATTGGGATCAAAGTGTGGACTGACGTGAAAGGTGATACGGCCCATTGCCTGAAAATCAGTGATATCAGTCGTGTTTTCATCTGGACAGGCTGTCGGGATCGCTGCGGTTGAAATGTCAGGTGAGAGAATAATGGAGCCTGCCGACTCCGCGATAATAATACCGCCGAGTGATTCAAATGTCTGCAGCAGTGAAAACAGACTGGTCTCTCTAGCGAAGGCAAGAAACTGATAAGTGTTACCGCCGGAAAGATAGACGGCATCCGCGGTGAAGAGTTCATTGCGTAGTTGCTCTTTATTGTTGCAGCCAATTTTGCTTAAGGCGTGGGCGTTGAGCCCACAGCTTCTAAAATAGTCTCTCGCATCTTCCGCAGCCCAGTATTCATCTGCTGCATAAGGAATTGTGAGCAGGCGATGGTTTGTACCTAGCTCATAGCTTAGGCGACGATCAAGCGCAGGCACTTCGCCACTATATATAAAGATCATATTATGCTTTCCTGATGCGGAGGAGCCATTATAGCGGTGATGAAATAAAAAGACGCGATCTGTGTCACACAAATTATCCATGTATTACAGCTGGTTAACGGTTTGGACTCTGTTCAATAAAAAAATGATTAAAGTTTTTTGATCGTCGTTGAAAATATCTTTTCCTGACTGCAATCAAATCACGCGCTGGTTTGTTACTAACAGTATCGCCCTGATTAACAGGGGTGAATTAATCAACGGGAGAACACAATGAAACTATCGAAACTCACTAAGACAACCAGCATTGTAATGTTGCTGGCGGCATTTACTTTTTCTGGCGCTGCCTTTTCGGCAGATGATCCATCAATCAAGGGTGACCTGAGAAAGCACGTGCAGCAATCAATGGCGAGTTTTATTAAAGAACAGACGATCGATGAACACCTTTATATTTATGATGCAGTAAAAGGAAAACTGCTGAAGCTTAAGCTGGCGGAGCTGCATAGTGGCATTGTTAAAAAAGGTGATTTTTATGTGAGCTGTGCCGACTTCATTGATCAAAATGGCAATAAAGTTGATATTGATTTTATGGTGCGGAAATCGAACAATAGTCTGATTACGACGCAGGCACTGGTGCATTCGATTAACGGTAAAAAGCGTCAGTACCACCTTGAGAAACTATAGCGTAATTTAGCCGACTGGTTAGCAGGAGTTATTATTTGTCTGAGTCATTAGCAATATTGCTACAGCACGGTTATCGCTATGCACTATCGCTCGCTTATCATTCAGCTAAAGCTGAAGATTTGCTGCAGGATGCGTGGGTGGCGGTGATTCAGGCGGATGGACCGCACGAAAAGGGCTATCTATTTTGTGCCATTCGTTCGCGTTTTTATAATCTTCATAAGCGTGAACTGCTGGTGCCGATGGTGCCGCTGGAATCGATTGTTGAACCGGCGCACGACTCAATAAATATTAATTATGAAGATGACTTTGAGGATCCGCGGCTTGATGCCGCGCTTTCTCAGTTGCGTAGCATAGAACGAGAAGTTTTATATCTTAGTGCGGTTGAAGGTTACACAGCACAGGAAATCACCACGATTACAGGGCAGGCCCGAGGTACCGTATTGAGTATGTTGAATCGTACCAGAAAGAAAATTCAATGTTACTTCAGCGCTAATGAGGTCAAGGTTGTGTCGCATGAGTGAGCATGATGTAACCGACAAGGTGGTTAAAGACTATTATCAGCAAAAAACATTGTCCGCTGAAAAATTACAGCAGTTGATGGATGTTTCACAGTTGGCCGAAAAAAAACCGGCGGCAGAAGTTGTTAATTGGAAAAGTCGTTGGTTAATGCAGCGCAATATCTCGATTGCCGCATCGCTGCTACTTGCGGTGCTGGTTTTATTTCAATGGATGAATGTTGCACCAACGCAACAGCAGCTTGTTGCAAGCATTGCAAAAGAGATCGCGATCAATCATCAGAAACAGTTTGCAAGTGATTTTTCGGCTTCGAGTTACGCTGGTTTGAGTCGAGTGATGACCAAGCTTGATTTTAAATTGATTGATTCTGAAAGATTAAGATCAAAAGGGTTTGAGATACTGGGTGGACGATACTGTTCGCTGAGCGGGCATATTGCTGCGCAAGTCAGGTTAAAGAATAGTACGGGCGAGGTTTTTACCTTGTATCAAACGAATTCACATGAAACCTTCAAAGCATTAACTGAGCATGCGGCACGCGCTAAAGGGATTGATATCGAGATGTGGAATGAAGGCGGTGTCTTTCTCGGGATTGCAGGCTAATATTATTTGGTTTTAACTTTGTAACGCTTTAACCATTGAACAGCTCTTTAAACATGCGTTGAATTTCTTCAATCTCTTTTTGATGAGTGAATAGCGCCTCAACACAATCAGTATCGAGTTTTTCACCGGCCATGCTATGTAGAGCCTCAAAGGCCTTTTCATTGCTCCATGCCTCTTTGTATGGACGACGACTGGTGAGTGCATCAAAGATATCGGCGACGGCAACAATGCGCGCCTCTAAAGGGATCTCATCGCCCATTTTACCCTCAGGGTAACCGCTGCCGTTGATCGCTTCGTGATGGCACAGTGCGATGTTACTGAGGATGTCTGTTTGATTGATACTGCCTAGTGCGAAATTGCTCACGAGTTCATCAATCATCTCCTTGCCTTTGTTGACGTGAGTTTTCATTACCGTCATTTCATCTTCAGTAAGACTGCCAGGTTTCAGGAGGATGTTATCTGGAATCGCAATCTTGCCAATATCATGTAGTGGTGAAAACATAAAAATATATTCGATGTAACTATCATCCAGATGATATTTCTCAGCTAGCACCTGTGCAATCAGCCGACTATAACGTGACATACGATCCAGATGACTACCGGTTTCCGGATCGCGTTGATGAGTGATATGCCCGGTGGTTTTAATCGCAGCCGTTAATGTCTGAATCGAACTCATCTCATTGATCACCATTAAGGCGATGATGTGACCATGTAGGTCAAGCGCTTCAAGTGTTCTTTCATTAAACACCTCTTTTTCATAAGAGTTGAAAAAGAGAAAGCCGAAAAATTCACCGTTATTAAACATCGGCATGGTGTAACTGGCTGCATAACCCTGACGCCCAAGTCGTTTAATATGCTCTTTGTTGTCGTCCTCAAAGGTGAGCATGTTGTTAATGACGCGAGGCTTTCCAAGCTCAAGCATTTTTTTGAGTGAGGGTGCGTTCTCAATCAGCGTTTGATAATGGTCAAGCGGGTTGTCATCGCCGCTACTGTGCATGTAAGTGCTCAGGACTTTTGTGTCCTGTGAATAAAGTGCAATCGCAATACGGGCAATAAATGGATAGCTTTTCTGTACAGCCTGATGAGCAGAGATAAGTTTTTCTTTCCGCGGCGCACTCTTAATTAAGAAAGGCCAGTGCATCATGATGAGAATAGTCCTGGTCCATAATAAACCCATGAAAGCTGTGAAATGCACTACTATAGCATGGTATTCGAGATCAGCCAGGTGATATGTACCTGTAATTCAGGTAAACAATAAAATCTCAATAAGGTGCTGATTGACGATTAATGTTTATAATTAAATAATGGTAAACCACCGCCTCTGGCGGTGAGACTCGAATAGGCTCTGTCGTCACGGGGTGCGTATAGGACCGAAGCCTTGATCTCTACATGCTGCACGAGGGCAAGGTCGGTAGCATTACCCACACGGTGGATATGAACGGCAGTGTGCGTAATGAATATGATTAC
>Ga0316207_10002873_pt1 | contig 16903 bp, 16 predicted proteins | sample 6weekpyrite_MG_FD_204943 | JGI IMG/M metagenome (GOLD analysis project Ga0316207, IMG submission 204943) | Microbial mat bacterial communities from mineral coupon in-situ incubated in ocean water Damariscotta River, Maine, United States -... | ecosystem: Environmental > Aquatic > Marine >...
AAGCAAATCGAACGTGGCCAACGTGTAACTGAGTTGATGAAGCAAAAACAATATTCACCATTAAGCATTGCTGAAATGGCATTCTCATTGTTTGCTGCTAACGAAGGTTATATCGATGATGTACCTGTAGAGAAAGTTGTAGATTTTGAAGCTGCACTACACTCTTACATCAATTCAAATGCAGCTGATTTGGTTAAGACAGTTAACGATTCTGGTAATTTCAGTGATGATATTGCTACTGGAATGCGTGAAGCTATTGAGAAATTCAAATCAACTAGCACTTGGTAAGCGTGGAGGCTAAACATGGCCGTTGGTAAAGAGATAAGAAACCAGATTAAGAGTATTAAAAACACGCAAAAAATTACGCGTGCGATGGAGATGGTTGCTGCCAGTAAAATGCGTAAAGCTCAAAAGCGTATGGAAGCATCTAAACCCTATGCTGCGAAAATGCGTAATGTGATTGCTCATCTGGCCCATGCACATCCAGAATATAATCACCCTTACCTTTCTAATAGAGAAAGTGTAAAGCGTGTAGGTTTTATCGTAATAACGACTGACCGTGGATTGTGTGGTGGTTTAAATACTAACTTGCTAAAAGCTGCTGTAACGAGCATGCGTGGTTACCATGACAAAGGGATTGAAGCTGATCTTTGTGTTATTGGTCAAAAAGGCGCTGGCTTCTTAAAGCGTATTGGCGGAAATATTAAAGCGACAGCAACTCAACTAGGCGACGAGCCTGGTGTAAATGACTTGATCGGTTCGGTCAAAGTTATGCTGGATGCTTATGACAATGGTGAAATTGACCGTTTGTTTTTAGTTAGCAATGAATTTGTTAACACTATGACTCAAACGCCTCAAGTAGAACAATTGTTGCCAATTGCCGTTGAAGAACCAGAAGAAGAGTTAAAGCATCATTGGGATTATATTTATGAGCCCGAAGCCAAAATTGTTTTGGATGCTTTGATGATTCGTTACATCGAGTCTTTAGTGTATCAAGGTGTTGTAGAAAATATTGCTAGTGAGCAAGCTGCTCGAATGGTAGCGATGAAAGCTGCTACAGATAATGCTGGTGATCTTATTAATGATCTACAACTTGTGTACAACAAAGCGCGTCAAGCTGCAATCACTCAGGAAATTTCCGAGATCGTTGCAGGTGCGGCAGCAGTTTAATGAATTTAAATTAAGGTAAGAGGAAGAAGACATGAGCACAGGTAAAGTTGTTCAAGTCATCGGTGCGGTAGTTGACGTGGCATTCCCACGTACAGATGTACCTAAGGTATATAACGCACTAAACGTTGACGAACTTGGTTTAACCATGGAAGTTCAACAGCAATTAGGTGACGGAGTTGTTCGCTGTGTTGCGATGGGGTCCAGTGATGGTTTGAAACGTGGACTTGGTGTTTCCAACACTGGTCAAGCGATTTCGGTTCCTGTTGGACAAAAAACTCTGGGTCGAATCATGGATGTTCTTGGTGATCCAATTGATGAAAAAGGCCCTATTGGTGAAGAAGATCGTTGGGAAATCCATCGTAAAGCGCCTTCTTATGAAGAGCTAGCTGCTTCTCAAGAGCTTTTAGAAACCGGTATTAAGGTAATTGACTTGGTTTGTCCATTCGCTAAGGGTGGTAAAGTAGGTTTATTCGGTGGTGCGGGTGTTGGTAAGACCGTAAATATGATGGAGCTTATTCGTAACATCGCTATCGAGCATAGTGGTTACTCAGTATTTGCTGGTGTTGGTGAGCGTACTCGTGAGGGTAATGACTTCTACCACGAAATGACTGATTCAAACGTTATCGATAAAGTATCGTTAGTTTATGGTCAGATGAATGAGCCACCAGGAAACAGACTGCGTGTTGCTTTGACTGGTTTGACAATGGCGGAATATTTCCGTGATGAAGGTCGTGACGTACTATTTTTCGTAGATAACATCTACCGTTATACATTGGCTGGTACAGAAGTATCTGCATTGTTAGGTCGTATGCCATCTGCGGTAGGTTATCAGCCGACTCTAGCTGAAGAAATGGGTGTTCTTCAAGAACGTATTACATCTACCAAAACTGGCTCGATCACTTCGATCCAAGCGGTATATGTACCTGCGGATGACTTGACTGACCCATCTCCAGCAACAACTTTTGCTCACTTGGATGCAACTGTTGTACTTTCTCGTCAAATTGCAGAGCAAGGTATTTACCCAGCTATCGATCCTTTAGATTCTACTTCTCGTCAGTTGGATCCATTGGTAATTGGTAATGAGCATTACGAAATTGCACGTGGGGTTCAAGGCACATTACAACGCTATAAAGAATTGAAAGATATCATCGCCATTCTTGGTATGGATGAATTATCTGAAGAAGATAAGTTAACAGTATCTCGCGCTCGTAAGATGCAACGCTTCTTGTCTCAGCCTTTCTTCGTAGCAGAAGTATTTACTGGCTCTCCTGGAAAATATGTATCCTTGGCTGAAACCATTCGTGGTTTTAAAGGCATCCTAGCTGGTGAGTATGATAGCTTACCTGAAATGGCTTTCTATATGGTTGGTACCATTGATGAAGCGATTGAAAAAGCGGAAAAGATGTAATAACACCTTAAAGGTACGCGATTATGGCAATGACATTTCATGTTGATGTAGTAAGTGCTGAAGAAGAAATCTTCTCCGGCATAGTCGAAATGCTTTTTGCACCCGGTGCTATGGGTGAATTAGGTATTATGGCGCGCCATACTCCTTTGCTAACACCATTAAAGCCAGGTGAATTACGTATTCGCTTGGAAGGCGGTGAAGAACAATCTATTTACGTGTCAGGTGGTATGCTTGAAGTACAACCTCACGTTGTGACTGTTCTATCAGATACGGCTGTAAGAGCGAAAGATCTTGATGAAGCAGCTGCTATGGAAGCTAAGGAAAAAGCGGAAAAAGCGTTGAAAGACAAGCAAGCAGATATAGACTATGCTCTTGCTGAAGCAGAGTTGGCAGAATCGATTGCCCAACTTCAAACTATTCAGCGTATGAAAAACAAGCGCCATTAACAAAGATTGTTTTTCGTTTTAAACAAAAAGGGCTTTTTAGCCCTTTTTGTGTTTTTAAAATCTAAACTTTTCATATTCATATGATAAATTTATTATTTGTTCTTTCGAACTAATTTTAATTGATACTTCACATTTTTTGAGGTCGTAAGCCAATATGTCGTTGAATGTCGTGATTCTAGCAGCTGGGAAGGGAACTCGAATGCGTTCCAAATTGCCCAAAGTTCTACATAAAATTGCTCAAAAACCATTGGTTGAGCACGTAATTGAAACTGCTCAGCAGTTAGATCCTACGAAAATTATCGTTGTTTACGGGCATGGTGGAGATATATTGCCCAAAACGCTCTGTGAACTAGATGTCACGTGGGTCGAGCAAACCGAACAATTGGGTACTGGTCATGCGGTGGAACAAGCTCTGCCCTACTGTGATAGTGATGCATCTATTTTGGTTTTATACGGGGATGTACCACTAACACAGCTTCAGACCTTGGAAGGCTTAGTTAAGATTACTCTAGAATCAGGAAATGTTGGTTTATTAACAGCTGTTTTAGATGATCCCAGCGGATACGGGCGTATAGTCAGAGACTCTTTTGGGAAAGTTGAAAGAATTGTTGAACAAAAAGATGCCTCATCTATAGAACTTCAAATCACCGAGACTAATACCGGCATTGTCAGTGCAAGGAAGAAAGATCTAAATAAATGGTTAACTAAGTTAGAAAATAATAACGCACAAGGAGAATTTTATTTAACTGATATCATTGAGTTAGCAGTTGCAGATAATCTGGAAGTGGTGACTAGCAATGCTGCCCATTTGTGGGAAGTAGCAGGCATCAATAACAAAATACAGCTAGCAGATCTTGAAAGAAAATATCAGTTATTAGTTGCAGAAGATTTGTTAACTCAAGGTGTTACTTTAGCCGATCCAAATAGAATTGATGTTCGTGGTTCGTTGACGGTTGGTCAGGATGTTTCAGTTGACGTAAATTGTGTTTTTGAAGGAAATTGTAGTCTGGGTAATGAAGTTTCGATTGGCCCAAATTGCGTGATAATGAATTCCAGTTTAGCTGATGGAGTTAATGTTAAAGCTAATTCAATTATAGAAAATTCCATTATAGGACAGAATTGTGACATCGGACCATTTGCGCGCATAAGGCCTGATACAGAGCTTGCAGAAAACGTGAAAATAGGAAACTTTGTAGAAATTAAAAAAGCAAATATTGCTCAAGGATCTAAAGTAAATCACTTAAGTTATGTTGGTGACACCATAATGGGTAGTAACGTAAACATTGGCGCAGGTACAATCACATGCAATTATGATGGCGCTAATAAACATCTTACAGAAATTGGTAACGATGTTTTCGTTGGCTCTGATTCCCAGCTAGTTGCGCCAGTTAAAATTGGAGATGGTGCGACTATAGGTGCAGGGTCTACGATAACAAAAGAAGTGCCCGAAAGTGAGTTAAGTTTAAGTAGATCGAAACAAACAATGGTTAAAGGTTGGCAACGACCTGTTAAAAAACAAAAGTAGTTATATAAATTCAGGAAGAGTTTTTATGTGTGGAATAGTTGGAGCAGTAGCTGAGCGTAATGTTGTGCCAATCCTTATGGAGGGTTTAAGGCGCTTGGAATATCGAGGTTATGATTCTGCAGGTATCGCTACGCTTAATTCAAATGCTGAACTTGGTCGAGTTCGCGCTACTGGAAAAGTTGCTGAATTAGAGCCTTTACTTGAAGAAAGTAATCTTCAAGGTCATATAGGCATTGCTCACACACGTTGGGCAACACATGGTAAACCTAGTGATGCTAATGCGCACCCACATATCTGCAAAAACAAAGTAGCGCTGGTGCATAACGGCATAATTGAGAATCATGAAGAATTAAAAGAAAAGCAATTAAAGCAGGGGTATGCGTTTACCTCTGAGACTGATACAGAAACAGTCGTCCATGAAGTTTTTCATCAGTTGGAATCCACAAATGATATTTTTAAAGCCGTTGAAAACACATTGCCATTGCTTCAAGGGGCCTACGCATTAGCGGTACTAGATAAAGATGATCCTGAAAGACTTATTGTTGCTCGTCGTGGAAGTCCCTTAGTTATTGGTGTTGGTATTGGTGAGTATTTTATCGCATCAGATGTTACTGCCCTACTTCCAGTGACTAATCGTTTTATATTTTTAGAAGATGGTGACCTGGCCGAAATAACTAAAAACAAGCTAAGTATTTTTGATGACTCAGGTAATCCCGTTAATCGAGAAATTAAACACTCGAAACTTACAGCGGATGCGACAGAAAAAGGCCCCTATCGTCACTATATGCTTAAGGAAATATTTGAGCAGCCTAATGCAATAGCAGAAACTTTAGAAGGTCGTATTAGCAACGATAAAGTTATTGAAGAAGCATTTGGGTTAAATGCCAAAGAGATCTTTGAAAAAGTAGAAGGCGTCCAGATACTTGCCTGTGGTACATCTTATCATGCTGCAATGGTAGGTAAATACTGGTTAGAGTCAATTGCCCAAATACCTTGCGGTGTAGAGATTGCTAGCGAATTTCGATATCGCAAACCTGTAATCAGAAAAAATAATCTCGTCGTTACCTTATCGCAGTCTGGAGAAACAGCAGACACCTTGGCAGCATTAGAAGAGGCTAAACGGCTAGGCTTTGGGCATAGTTTAGTTATTTGTAATGTCCCTGAAAGCTCTTTGGTGCGTGCGTCGGATTTAAGTTTTTTAACAAGAGCGGGTCCGGAAGTTGGGGTAGCATCAACAAAGGCATTTACTACACAACTCGTTGCTATGATGATGTTAGTGCTAACACTTGGTCGACACAGGGGGTTGTCTGATGAGCAAGAAGTAGCAATCGTTAATGAATTACAAAAACTGCCAGGTAAAATAGAAAGTATGTTGGCAGAAATCGATACGCAGATTCAACATTTGTCAGAGTCATTTACTGAAAAAGAAAATGCATTGTTTCTTGGGCGAGGTACCATGTATCCAATCGCTATGGAGGGCGCGCTTAAGTTAAAAGAAATTTCCTATATTCATGCTGAAGCCTACCCCGCTGGCGAGTTAAAACATGGGCCATTGGCATTGGTAGATGCAGACATGCCAGTAATAACAGTTGCACCAAATGATGAACTATTAGAAAAATTGAAGTCCAATATGCAAGAGGTGTATGCGCGTGGAGGGCAATTAATAGTCTTTGCTGACGCGGCCTCCAAGGTTGAAGCGTCTGAAGGAATGGAAGTAATAGAAATCGTCTCTGCTAGTGAGTGGGTGGCACCTGTTGTATTTACTATCCCTCTTCAATTGTTGTCCTATTATGTTGCCGTACTTAAAGGTACAGACGTAGATCAACCGCGTAACTTAGCGAAATCTGTTACAGTGGAATAAGTTAATTGTGCATTAACCGATATTAGGAGCTTATAAATAATGATCCAATGGATAAAATTTTTTATCGAGTTGTGCCTACTTAAATCTGCTCCGCAGGATGCTCCCAGTTCCAAATCCGCTTTATACTTTACCGTTCTCACCTATTTTATTGTTGGAAGTATAATTACCATACAAACACAGCCTTTTGGATCATCTGTCACTATCGCAGCAATACAGACAGTACTAATTATATTTATGACGAATATAATTTTATGGATAAGAAAAACACCAGAACGTTATTCTCAAACAATTACCTCCTTAATGGGGACTGGAACCTTAATTGGTTTAGTGGCAATACCAGTTTTATCACTAGTCATTGGTGCGGAAAGTGAGGATAGTATCGCTTCGGTGATTTGGGTTGCGTTAATTATTTGGGAAACTGTTGTCATTGCCCATATATTGAGACATACAATGGAAATGCCCTTTATCGCAGGGCTTGGAGTCGCGTTGGTTTACATGTATATGTCGTTTGCAATAACTTTAAGACTGCTTAAAGTTATTGCTATTCCGGTTAATTAACGGATAAAGCTCACAAGATGCATATTCATATCTTAGGAATCTGTGGAACGTTTATGGGTGGCGTTGCTTTGTTAGCGCGCGAACTGGGTATTCAAGTTTCTGGGGCAGATACTGGTGTATATCCTCCAATGAGTACGCAACTTGAAGAGCAAGGTATTAAATTACACGAAGGTTACGACCCGGATGTGCTTCAAAAACTTTCACCTGATCTTGTGATCGTGGGTAATGCAATGTCTCGGGGTAATCCCTGTGTGGAATATTTATTAGAAAAACAAATTCCATTTACTAGTGGTCCAGAGTTTGTCTATCAACATATTTTATCAAAACGTTGGGTATTAGCTGTTGCTGGTACTCATAGAAAAACTACTACAAGTAGCATGCTAACTTGGATTTTAGAGTTCGCTAATTTACAACCAGGTTTTTTGATTGGCGGTGTACCTCAAAATTTCGGTGTATCAGCTCGGTTAGGGAAAACACCATTTTTTGTTATTGAGGCAGATGAGTACGATACAGCCTTTTTTGATAAACGGTCCAAATTTGTTCATTACCACCCGCGGACATTGGTGCTAAACAATTTAGAGTTCGATCATGCTGACATCTTCGACGATCTTGACGCTATAAAGCGCCAATTTCATCATTTAATGAGAATCGTTCCAAGCAGTGGGAAAGTTATTTCTGATAAAAGTGAGAAAAACCTAGAAGATGTAATTGCTATGGGCTGCTGGTCTGAGCAAGAAAAAGTAGACCATAATGCTAAATTTGGTTGGTGGACTAAACTGTTAAAACCTGATGCCAGCGAGTTTGAAGTCGGATTTCAAGATAAGAGTTATGGCGTGGTTAGCTGGAACCTCATAGGTAACCACAATAAACAAAATGCCTTGATGGCTATTGCTGCTGCGCGTCATGCAGGTGTGGCACCTGAACATGCAATAGAAGCACTTGGGCAGTATATTAATACCAAGCGTCGATTAGAACTGCGTGGAACGGTTAATGACATTGCAGTATATGATGATTTTGCACATCACCCTACAGCGATAGCACTAACTTTAGAAGGCTTGCGAAATAAGGTTGGAAATAAACGCATAATCGCCATTTTAGAGCCAAGATCGAACACCATGAAAATGGGTGTTCATAAAAATACATTAGCTGATTCCCTACAGAAAGCCAATCAGGTATTTATTTATCAATCCGCAGATGTAGAGTGGAATGTTTCAAGTACGATGAATAGCATCGCTAGCAAAACTTCTAGTTTAGATTCTGTAGAAGAAATTATCCAACAAGTTACCTCAACGGCCAATTCGGGTGATCATATACTTGTAATGAGCAATGGCGGTTTCGAAAATATCCACGAACGCTTATTAACAGCACTTAAAAATGTCGATTAAGCGGATAAGTCTTGCTATAACCGGTGCCTCTGGGGCGGTTTATGGAATTCGCCTCTTGGAGTGTTTATTAAAAGCTGAGCAAGATGTTTATCTAATGGTATCTTCGCCAGCTAAAGTGGTCATTGCGACAGAAACTGATTTAAATATGCCAGGGCGAGCCAGTGAATTGGAAGCCTTTTTTACTGAGCGATTTTCTGCAAGAGTCGGGCAACTACAAGTCTTTGGAAAAGAGCAGTGGATGGCGCCAGTTGCAAGTGGGTCCAATGCACCGGATGCAATGGTGGTGTGTCCTTGTTCAACCGGCACACTTTCTGCAATTTCCTGCGGCAATAGTCGAACATTAATTGAACGTGCCGCAGATGTAATGCTTAAGGAACAACGGCAATTGATTTTAGTGCCACGCGAAGCTCCATTCTCAGCCATTCATCTAGAAAATATGTTGAAGCTGGCCAAGTTAGGAGTAACTATTTTGCCCGCTAATCCGGCTTTCTATAACAAGCCTAAAGAGATTTCGGAATTGGTAGACTTCGTTGTTGCAAGAATTTTAGATCATTTAAGCATAGATCATCAGTTGGCGCCGCGTTGGGGAGAGTAATCTCCTTGTTTTATAAATGCGAAGAGGTTTTATAATTATTTATAAAAACTCATCAGTGTCGGAATAAGATTTTATGTCAGCTGTAGAAATACCTATTTTTCCGCTTAATTCGGTTTTATTCCCTGGTAGCCCCCTGCCCTTGCGTATCTTTGAACCACGTTATACCGATATGATTAGCCACTGCATGAAAACTAATACCGGTTTTGGTGTTTGCCTAATACGTGAAGGTAATGAAACGGGTAAAGCAGCAGATTTTCATGAAGTGGGAACCTTAGCCAGAATTGCAGATTTTAATATGCAACGTGACGGAATTCTTGGTGTAGTGGTACACGGGGAAACTCGCTTTAGAGTGTTAAATTTTGATATTGCAAAAGATCAATTAATAACGGCTGAAGTTGAATATTTTGACAACGAACCCAAAGTTACTGTGCCAGAAGAGTTTCAGGAGCTAATCCAACTTGTTGAAACTTCCATAGTTAATAACAAGGCTTGTAAAAACGAAAAAATATCATTTGATAGTGATGCAAGTCTTTTAGGGTTTCGATTGGCCGAGATCTTACCGCTGCGTTTGTCTCAAAAGCAATATTTTCTTCAACTTAATGAGCCATTGCTGAGGCTAGAAAGAATTGATGATGTTATGAGTCAGTTAAATTTAGAGCACTAGGCTATCGAAACCAGCTTGTTTGCATTTTTTTGCGGCTAACTTGCTAGCAGTTTCTAAAGTATCTTCCCAATTTAATTGATTAATTCTTCCATGAATAATTCCTGCATTAAATGTATCGCCAGCGCCGATGGTATCAACGGGAATTTCAACGATGAATGCAGGTTGATGAATTAATTTTTTTGATTCTGTTAGTGCAAAAGCCCCCGCCTCTCCCCATGTGCAGATGATATCCTCATTAGTATGCAAGTCTGATAAGTGTTTTATAAAGTCTTCACTAGATTCAAACCCCAATGTTTTTGCATAGTGTTTTGAGAATATATATAAATCTGCCATCGAAAAAAGTTTTTCAATATCTTGCCGTTTTTTTTCAATTTCGATCGAAATGGGTTTGTCAGGAAAGTTTTCTTTTACCCACTGTATCATCTTTATGTTTTCGCTTACATCTCTTGCTTCGAAATGTATCCAGTCAAAATTAGTTAACTGTATTTTTTTAAAGGCTTCAAATGATAATTCAGGTAAGTCTCTATAATGGACTATGGTACGTGAACCAGTTTGTTGATTTAACGTTATATACGAGGTTGGGATTTTTCCCTGCTCTAATAATTGGCAATAAGAATAATCGATTTTATTTTTTTCTAAATCATGTGTGATGTGTTTAACGTCACTATCGTTGCAAAGTACGCCCGCCCAATAACAATTATGACCATATTGTGATAACACTGACAGCGTGTTTGTTACATTTCCTCCGCGCGTTATACGTTGCGTACTAGCGCGTAGTTCTTCATCTTCTTGCGGATAATGATTTACGGTGTTGATAATGTCTAGTGTTGCAATACCAACACCTAATATTTTAGCCATTTTCTGTGTCAGGTGGATTTTTCGGCCGTAGTCGAGTAAGTGGAATATAGTATATAAAGAATTCTAGTATTGCCCATAAAACAATCATGACTAAAGCATATATCCAGCTTTCTTCGTGTACTGCCATAAAGCCAAAAAAGAAAATTACCCAACCTAAGGCAAAATACATTAGGGCCATTACAATAGGGTTAGCAGCTAAACGTTGATTGCAATTACTACAATATATGTCTCGCCATTTTCCCGCTTTAATTTTGTCTCCAGGTGTAATCGTCGCTTCATTACAACGTGGACATTCAATATTCATCATAAATCCCCTTCTCCCTTTTTATTGAATTTTAGAGATTTTACGTTAAAAACCCTATTCAAGCGATTAAAAAGCGTGACGAAAATTTGATCTAGATCACGGAAAGTTAGTGATCTATTACAAACTTTACAAACTAAATACCTTGCCAATTAAAGTATTTAAGCTAAAAAGCCGATTATATTTTTTACGAGCATGCCTTTTATTATTTTTTTGTACTAGGCTTTATAAGACACTGTTTTAAAAAGGATATATTTTATGAAGCGATTGGCTCAAAGCGTAATATTACTAAGCGCCAGCGCAGGGGCAATAGCGGAGCCCATTTTCCACCCTGCTGGTGAAAACCTTGGGTTTGGCCCGATTGCCAATCACCAATCATTGATTTCACATACAAATAATCCGGCAACGGGTGCTAGTTCTATGGATGTTGAAGCAAGTGGATTTGGTATTGGTCTGGTGCCCTCACTAGGTATAGGGTTTGAGATTGGTGCTGTTGGTAATATGGCGGCTAATTTGGAAGATTTAGAAGAGCAAATCACGGCATTTGAAGACAACCCAAGTCAGGATCGCGCTAATCAGATAAAAGCTGATTTCGATGGCTTTTTACTTGATGCAGGTGAAAACGGGTATCTTCAGCTACATATTGGCGTAAATCCTATTGCACCAATAGTTTGGAACTCTAAAGACGTATTGGGTGGAAGTTTAGTTTTTGATGTGAATGCAGCCGTGCAAGCGCAATTAAGCGTTTTAGATAGCCCTATTGAATATAATCCATTAGCCACTGACCCAGCTGACGCATTACAAACAAATACCGCGCTCTATATAAAAGCGGGTGCAGTCGCTGAGACTTCCCTGGGTTTTAGTAAGCAATTATTTAGTAATCGTTCTGGCGCATTGTCAGCCGGTGTGCGCGGGAAAATGTATCAAGTTACCTTAAAGAAAAAACTCGCTGGCCTTTCTCAGTTTAGTGAAGTGAACTCTTTGGTTAAAGATGAAGCTGAAGTAGAGACAACAGGTCAAACAGGGTTTGGTGTTGATTTAGGTGTTATATGGGCTGCACAAAATTATCGAGTAGGTGCAACGTTAAGAAACGCCAATGCACCGAGTTTTGAATATGACGAATTGGGTGTTGATTGCGCAAGCAAAGTTGGTACTGATCAAGACAGTTGTAATATTGCAGTTTCATACTCACACGAAATCGATATGAAAGAAACCTGGACGATGGATCCGCAGGTTAATGTGGAACTTGCAGCCTATAATAGTTCTAGAAACTGGTTTGTTGCAATGTCAGCCGATGCTTCTCCAGTAAATGACGCGGTAGGAAACGAACTACAATGGTTTACCGCAAGTTTGGGGTATGCCGGTCGTTGGAAGATACCAGCGGGTTTTCGCTTGGGCTACCGTAAAAACTTAGCAGGCTCACAACTAAGTGCAGCGACATTAGGTCTTTCACTATTGAAAGTAATTCATTTGGATGTAGCATATGGTTTGGAATCAATTGAAGTTAAGGATTCTGAAACGGATGAAACCCAAGAAGTACCAAGAATGGCTCAGGTTAATCTTGGCATAGATATATTGTTTTAATTTAGGGGTGAGATCATGAAGTTTAGAAAAAATATTTTAGCATTGTCAGTGACAACTGCTTTACTAGGATTGACTGCATGTGGTGTTACTCCTCAAGATGAAGGTACAGGAGAAACAGCAGGTAAGGCCAGTGGTTTGGCCGTTGATGGATACCTAGCAGGTGCAACGGTTTTTGCAGATACCAATGGAAATAATAAATTGGATGCGTGGGAACCCCGAGCTATGACAGATACCGAGGGTTATTTTTCTTATAATCCAAACAGTGGTACTAACTATTGTGAATCAACAGTTAGAGCAGAACAATTGTTTTGTCTTGCAACGCCAATTGGATATGACGAAGTTACTTTACGTATTTCTGGTGGATATGACTTAACAACGATGGAAAAATTTTCCGGCACAATAAGTATGCGTTTAAATGTTTCGGGTAGTGTTATAACAACGCCTCAAACTGCCACGCCTATCACTGCTCTTTTATCGCATCTGGATGAAGATCAAAAAACAGCGTTATTTGCTGCTGAAGGTATTACTAGTGCAGATAGCAGCAAAGACTTTTTAGATTTTTCAACAGATACAGAAATTGTCGATGAAGCAGAACGTAGAACCCTGTTAGGTTTAGCATTAAAAACTCATAAAGTTGCAGATATGGTTGCGGGGCAATTGAATTTATTATTTGACCAAGATGTTTTGGCAAATCCTGGTGATACCAGTTTAACGGCAAAAGGTTTGTTTGGTGAGCAAAAAGGTATTGCTGCCAATGCATCGGATCTCGTTTATCAAGCAATTGCGGAACAAGTTGCTAGTGGTGTTGGTGTCAGTGCCATAATGGCAGATACAACCATGATGGAAACGGCGGTAAACAGTGCTTGGCAAAAAATAGATGCGATTGTTGATGCATACAATGATCGCTTAGTGGCAAATGATGAAGACGCTGAAACGGTTGATGATCTCTCTAGTGAAGACAGACTATTGAAACCAGCTTCAATTGATACGGCGGCAGTTACAGCTATTGCAGCTGATGCTATTGCGTTGGCAGGATTGGCAGATAATTTGTTTACTGGCGCGTTGACCGGAACTGAAAGTGAAGATGTTGCATCACGCATTAAAGCTTTAGATATTGTTACAGCGTTGATGCGTGCGGGAAATGACAAAGACTCTGCAGAAACAAGCAACGCAATATCGTTGGCTTCAGATGCGACATATTTGCAAAACTTGAGAAGTAATAAAGCTGATGTATCTGGATTAAAAGATAAATTCCTGAATGGTTCTGGTTCACTTACAGCAACTGATGCAGATTATTCCGATCGTAAAAGTTTTACGGGATTATTAACCCAAGCAGATAATGACAGCTCTGATGCTGCCGGCCTTACTGTGACAAATACCGAAGGTATGGTAAACAATTCTTTAAATGTCTCTGATGAAGGGGAAAGTACCTCAATTAGTTTTTTACCTCCAGAAGGCACAGATGCGGCGGATGTAGACCCAGACGCAAGTAGCGGTGTTCTTAAAATTGAAGGTGCCATATTAGATGAGATATTTTCAGGTGATGATAGCACTGGGGATTCAGGTAGTACGGATGAAACTTCTACTGAAGCACTTGAAGGTACATGGGAGCAATTGGATGAGTACACTATGTTAATGAATGTAGAAATAGCAGGGGTTAATCAGCCAATTATTATTAAACCGACATTAGATGAAAGTGGTGCGGAGGCTTATTACCTAGATGTGGGTGGTGAGCAAAAAATCTGGACACCCTAAAGCTTAAGCTGTCGTTTATTCCAGACAGAAAAACCGGCGTTGAGCCGGTTTTTCTTTTTAAAAATCAATATTATAGAACATTAATATGAGACACTAGTTAGCATTTACTTTTAAAAAATATCAAAAAATTATTTGGACAGTTAGCACCCAAAAATTCAAAATTTATATCCGTTTAATCAAATAGTTAGGGGTCTTTCTCTAATTTTACTCTCCCATTTGTTCCATAAAAACTCTGAATGAAACCTGAATGAATTCGGGAATATGCTTGACAAGGATTATGGGTCATGGCATAAAAGGCCCATCCTTTGGTCTGGGAAATTCTTAAATAAGAATATTAAGACTCGTTCTAACTCTCTCTAGAGAACAAGAACTTTTTTATTAAATTTTATCGGGAGGATAATCAATGAAAGCTAAATTATTAGCATTAACAGCTGCAGCATCTTTAGCAATGGGTGTTTCTACTGCTTCAAACGCTGCTGACATGCCACCATTGGCGAAAAAATCAGGTTGTACTGCTTGTCATGCAATCGATCGTAAAGTAGTTGGTCCAGCTTGGGGCGACGTTGCTAAGCGTTATAAAGGCGACGCTGGAGCTAAAGCGACTCTAATTTCTAAAGTTAAAACAGGTGGTAAAGGCGCTTGGACAGAGGTTACTAAGGGCGTTCCAATGCCTCCATACTCACCTCGTGTTTCAGATGCAAACATCGATGAATTGGTTTCTTTTATCCTAGGCCTATAATTTAGTACTAGATAAAATACCCAATAATAAAAAAGCCGGTTTTAAACCGGCTTTTTTATTATGTTGAAATTATTTTATTGAACTACCAACTAAAAATAACCCACGAAGGTATTTTTAAATTAGGCGTCAAATCATTGTGCCGTGTATCGAAATCTCCATCACCATCAGCGTCGACTAAAAAATAAGGTTTACCTTTTTTTGGAGTTATTTGGATCATATAGACACGTCCATTTGCACGATATTCCTTAATTGTATTTTTCTTGTCAGAATAAATACGAATATCTTCACCAGCGGTTTCTGTTTCATTCACCGCAGCACCAACGCTCAGTGCTAATAATGAGCAACTAAATAATAGGATTAACTTTTTCATAATCTCATTATAAACGCACTTTACAAATCTAGCATTACTTCTTTCTCTTCTGGCGAAGGTTCAAAGCCATGTTTTTCATAGTGATTAAAAATTGCTTCAGCAATCTGTCGTGGATCATCAATGATTTGAATAAGATCCATATCTTCTGGGCTGATGACTTTTTCGGCGACTAACATTTCTTGAAACCAGTTAAGTAAGCCTTCCCAAAATGGCTTGTGTACCAAAATAATGGGTATATGCCGCGTTTTCTTAGTTTGTACTAAGGTAAGAATTTCGCAGAGTTCATCTAAAGTACCAAAACCGCCAGGCATGACGACATAAGCTGAGGCATATTTTACGAACATTACTTTGCGGGAAAAGAAATGGCGAAAGCTTAATGATATGTCCTGGTAAGGATTTCCAGTTTGTTCAAAGGGTAGTTCAATGTTTAGGCCAATGCTGGGGGATTTACCGCTGTAGGCGCCTTTATTACCTGCTTCCATTATGCCTGGGCCGCCACCGGTTACAACACTAAAACCCGCATCAGATAATTCTCTAGCAATTTCTTCAGTTAGTTTATAATACGGATGATCGACAGGCGTCCTAGCAGAACCAAAAATACTGACAGACGGACGGATTTTAGCCAGGCGCTCAAAGCCTTCAACAAATTCCGCCATGATCTGGAAAATTTTCCAAGATTCACGTGTTAGCATTGAATCGTTGATAGGACTCAAGCCAGGGTGAGAGACTTTGTGCTTTTCTGTCATCTTTTAATCCTTTAAATCTATATAAGAAATCTTATGAGTAAAAACCAGCCTATTATATTAGTCGACGGATCTTCCTATTTGTTTCGTGCATACCACGCGATGCCTGAATTAAAAAATAGCCAGGGTGAGCCAACAGGCGCCATTTACGGCGTTATCAATATGATGCGCCGCCTGAAGCAGTCCTACCCAGATAGCGTCATCATTGCTGTGTTTGACGCTAAGGGCAAAACATTTCGACACGAAATGTATAAAGAATATAAGGCAAATCGGCCACCAATGCCTGAAGATCTTGCTGCACAGATTATGCCGCTACATGAAATATTACAGGCAATGGGGTTTCCCCTAATTGCTATAACAGGCGTTGAGGCAGATGATGTCATTGGAACGTTAGCTGCTCAAGCGACAGAGCACAAATTAGAAACCATTGTTTCAACAGGCGATAAGGATATGGCTCAGTTGGTTAATGAGCACGTCACGTTGATTAACACCATGACGGATACCAAGATGGACGTTGCAGGTGTGGAAGAAAAATTTGGTATTCCTCCAGAATTAATAATAGATTATTTGGCGCTCATCGGTGATACGGTTGACAATATTCCTGGTGTGCCAAAAGTCGGACCGAAAACAGCGGTGAAATGGTTAACGCAATATGGCTCGCTTAAAAACATCATTGAAAAAGCAGACGAGTTTAAGGGCAAGGTTGGTGAGAACTTGCGAAATACTTTGGATCAATTACCGCTTTCCTATGACTTGGCGACAATAAAATGTGATGTAGAATTGGAAGAAAGTTTAAATTCCATGTGCATGCATAAAGAAAACAAAGAAACGCTGGAAAGTTATTTCGAACGATTTAACTTCAGAACCTGGCTAAGAGAAATAAAATCTGACTCGAATGAATCTGAAGACAACAATTCGTCACAAAACAATTCACTTGCAAA
>Ga0316207_10002874_pt1 | contig 16902 bp, 14 predicted proteins | sample 6weekpyrite_MG_FD_204943 | JGI IMG/M metagenome (GOLD analysis project Ga0316207, IMG submission 204943) | Microbial mat bacterial communities from mineral coupon in-situ incubated in ocean water Damariscotta River, Maine, United States -... | ecosystem: Environmental > Aquatic > Marine >...
CTGCTGCCCCATCCGATCTTTAGCCTGGTTTTACTGCTGGTGTGGCTGTTGCTCAATAACACCATTTCAGCAGGGCACGTTCTGCTGGGTTCAATTATTGCGCTGGTATTGCCCTGGGCGACTGCCGGTTTCTGGGCCGACCGACTCCATCTACACAAACCGGGACTGGCGCTACGCTTTCTGCTGCTGGTGTTGTGGGATATTACCGTGGCCAATATTCAAGTGGCAAAGCTGATCCTGGCGCCGCGCCGCAAATTGCGTCCGGCATTTGTTTACTACCCGCTGGAGTTGGACAACGATTTTGCCATCACGGTACTGGCCGCGACTATCTCCCTGACACCGGGCACGGTCTCCATTGATGTGAGTTCTGATCACCGTACACTGTTGGTGCATGGCCTGGATGTGGATGATGAGGCGGCACTGATTGCCGAGATCAAGTCGCGCTACGAAGTGCCCATCAAGGAAATTTTTGGATGTTAGAAAACGCTATTTTGATTGCCCTGTCGCTGATCATTCTGTCGCTGGTTTTGAACATCTGGCGCGTAGTGATCGGCCCTGATACTACCGACCGTATTCTGGCGCTGGATACCTTGTACATTAACTCGATTGCCCTGTTGGTGCTGTTGGGCATTCATATGGCCAGCTCTGTTTATTTTGAAGCGGCACTGCTGATTGCGATGATCGGCTTCATCGGCACCACTGCGTTGTGTAAATATCTGTTGCGCGGCGATATTATCGAATAGGCGGAGAGTAAAGTGCTAGATATTATTATTTCAATTTTCCTGGTTTTGGGTGCCGGCTTTGCGCTAGTGGGCTCTATTGGTCTAGTAAGGTTGCCCGACTTTTACACCCGACTGCATGGCCCCACCAAGGCGACCACCCTGGGGCTGGGTGGCTTGCTGATCGCCTCAATGATCTACTTCAGCAGTCGAGGTGATGTGAGCCTGCATGAACTGCTGGTGACGCTATTTCTATTCATGACCGCCCCGGTCAGCGCTCATCTTTTGGCCAAGGCTGCGCTGCATCTGAGAGTGCGCTCTGAAATTGACCTGCCTGGGGATGAGCAGAGCAAGTCATAACTGCGCTGTGGAACCTGGTTTCGTCAATCAGCCAGAGTCTATTGATGGCAGGTAGCAGGCTACGTATGGCTATTGGCTTGCACCAAAAAATCATCTGAAAATTCGTAAATAGATGCACAAGCAGTCATTTAAAGGCTGTTTGTGCTGTTTTTTCTCCATTTGTTAATCAATCACCAATTCAGGCCGAATATATCCGTATGAGGGGATTCCCTGGCTGGCTGAAGTAGCCGGTATCTGACTGTTGAGACTCCCCATGACTTATAGAGTGGGTAGGCGATGCAGACGGTGCTGGTGATTAATTCGAAAGGTGGTAGTGGCAAGACGACTATCGCATCGAACCTTGCTAGCCTTTTTGCGGCATCGCATTTAAAGACAGCCCTGATGGATTATGACCCTCAAGGGTCTAGTCTTCACTGGAATAGTATTCGTCAGCAGAGCAATTTCCCTCCCGTTCATCTGGTTGATGCGAGCCACTTAAAGCTAGGCGTGACCCGAACCTTTCAATTACGTATTCCGAGTGATATTGAACGTGTGGTGATTGATGCACCAGCGGGAATGTGCCGTAAGATGTTGCCTGAAATGGTCGCGAGGGCCGATGTGATTGTTGTGCCCGTGGGGCCATCTCCAATTGATATCCATGCCTCGTCGGCATTTATTTATGAATTGAAGTTGATTCTCAATGCATGCCACGGGAGCGATACTGCTTTGGGTGTCGTGGCGAATAGAGTTCGAGGTGATAAGCAACTCTACCAGCCCCTGAAAAATTTCTTAGATGAGCTTGATATCCCATTTGTGGCGACGTTAACCGATACTGGTAATTATATTAGTGCGGTTGAGCAGGGGATGGGGATTCATGAGTTGAGTCCGCAGTCAGTTAAGCTTGAATTATCCCAGTGGTTACCACTTGTTAAATGGTTATCTGCCAGTAGAATTGTCACGCAGCTACCGTTAGTTGTTGATGCAGGAAGGGTAACATAATTTGGATCGAATATAAGCGTTCCTGTTATTAGCGATCGCGCTAACGCTTGATATATGTAAAGTTGCGTCTTAACTAACCGATATCATTCAAAAGATTACCTGTCAAAAACGAAACCGAGGCCAGGTCTGTTCATGAGTGACGTGGAAAAGCCATCATTCCCTAAGCGTGATGTTACTGAGGCGCTGCCCAAGGGGCTTGCTCGGTCTTTGGTAAAGCAATGTCGTGAGCACTCTGAGCGTTATACGAACTCCTTGTTTGAACCGCTAGCAAAACAACTGGATGATGATCTGTTTAAGCTGGTTGATAAAACGCAGGAGAGCGAAAAAGCGCAGCTTTACAATGATGCGATGATTAAGCTTCGCAGCGAACGGGCGACATTGGCTGAGAAGTTTGCAGTGACCTATTCGCAATTCCTGAGTCAGGCATTGAACCCGGATGGACTTGCGGTGGATGCCGAAAACGGTTTAAGCGGCCTTTCGCTCGTCGATGATGCTCAGCTTGAAGAGTCTTTAGTCATTGGCCAGATCACGGCAAAAGTCTTCGAGGAATATAGCGATGAGCTCTACGCGCTAGAACAGCGCTTAAGCGTAATGCTTCCAGGTATGAAGATGGATGAAGGTCAAGTACCTTTTGGTTCGGCCCCAATTTGTGATGCCTTTGAAACCTTACTTCGCCCGCTTGGCTTTGATATTAAAGTCAAGCTCGCGCTCTACCGTTCTCTTGAGCGTTTGCTGTTAGAGTCAATCGGGACGCTGTTTGATGAGTTGAATGAGATGTTGCGTGAGGCGGGCCTTTTGCCGGAAATAAAGAGGGTCGCGAAAAAAAGCGAGTCGACTGAGCGTCAACAAAAAAAATTGGCTACTGAAATGGTAGTGTCTTCAGGCAATGCTGGCGTGCAAGGCGGTGTGGAGGGTGGTGTGCCAGGTATTAGCGGGGGTGGAGCACCCGTGCATGGTTTTCAAGGTGTTCAGCAGTTAGCTGGATTGTTTACGGATGATCTTGCAGGTGACCCAGAAAAACAGCAGGCCTTGCTAGCTGCACCTGTTACGCCTCAACTGCTAGAAGCGCTCTCTGGGCTGCAGATTTCAAATGAACTGCATGAAATGGGCGCTGAACTTTCCGGTGAGGCCTTCAAGGCAGAAATAAAATCACAGCTGAGTGAGCGTGAAGGTGCGCCTGCAGCAGGTATTAGTCAGTTAGACGATGAAACCATTGATGTCATCAGTATGATCTTTGATGATTTGATGAGTGACAATAGTCTGCCTGATTTTATTAAAACGTTGATCTTCCGTTTACAGATCCCCGTATTAAAAGTTGCGATTATTGACCGTGTCTTTTTTGCTGAAAAAGCGCATCCAGCCAGGGTGCTGTTAAATGAACTGACGATCGCGGGTCAGGTCGCCAGTAGTGATGACAGTGATGGTGAAAATGTTGGAGCTATCTATCAGAAAATTGAATTTATTGTGACGCGTTTGATGAATGAGTTTCAGGGGGATCTGGGGATCTTTGATAGCTGTCTGGCTGAGTTACGTGAATTCATGGCTGAACAGGAGGTCGGCTTTCAGCAGGTGCAGCAAAAGATTGGCGAAGTAGTGCAGCAGAATAGTGTTACAGCAAAGACTAAAAAGAATATTGCGGGAGAAATCGCTGAAAATTTATTGAATCGCCAGGTGCCTGATGATGTAAAGCACTTTTTAATGAACACCTGGCGACTGGTGCTCTCACATTTCATGCTCAACGAGGGCGATGAAAGTGAGGCATTTAAGCGTGCCGAGCAGGTTAGTAAGGATCTCATCTGGAGTGTTGAACCGCTGGAGAGCGTTGAAGCGAAGAAGAAGTTGATATTGATTGTGCCGTTGATAGTGGAGGCGTTGCAGGAAGGGTTGGCGCTGATCGGTTATACTGACGATCAGGTGAAAGCGGTGCATGAGATGATTGAGCGTTATCACATTGCCAATATTACGGGTAACAAGTCCGCACCAGCGAAAATGTCTCCAAAGAGTGAAAGTAAGACAGTGCCCGTTGATGAAATCGATCAGTTATTGCAGGAGCTGGAAGATGACCTGGGTTTACCGGAAGGCGATCGGCTTGGGCAGGAGAATCTATCACCCGCTGCATCTGGTGCCCAGGGTGCCAGTGATTTTGGTCAAATGATGAAGGAGATGGGGTTTGACGAAGGAATGGCAGATGATGATGCCCCGCGCATCAATGATCGCTATACTACACTGGTTGATGCGCTAGAGGATGGGGTCTGGGTTGAGCTGGAAGATGACAGCGGCACAGTGAGGCGCGCCAAACTTGCCTGGAAGGGCGATGAATTTACCAGGTACGCCTTTGTAAACTGGCGTTACAAGGTGGTGGCAGAGAAATCGTATTATGCGCTTGCCGATGAATTTCGTCAGGGCAATGCGGCAATTGTTGAAGAATTACCACTGTTCGACAGGGCTTTTGATAGTGTTTTTACCAGGATCATGCAGCTCGCAGGGTAGTCACTATTTTTGATTAAGGAATGATAATGATGAAGCAAGGTTTGAGATGGCTGCTTGCAGCTATTTTTTTTGTCTCTCTTACGGGATGTTTTGAAAAAGAGAAAGTGGATACCTCATGGGTGCTTGGTACATGGACGCTAGCACATAACCCTGAAAATGATGACAACGATAAATTGGTTTTTGATTCGGATGAGAGCGTGACCGTGCTGGCTGAAAAAGGCGGCAAGCTTCAGGGTAGCTATCAATATGCGGGTGATAAATTGAAGCTTTTGTTGCAGGCACAACGAAAGACTATCGAAGTTGAATTTGAAGTATCATCCGACCACAGCAAACTGATTTATAAATCAGGTGCTTATTACATGAAGAAATAGTGGCTTTAGATCGCGCCCGCTAATAATATGGGGAGTGAATGAGCTAATTCATCAGGGCGACTGCGCACCTGATTTTAATCTGGGGGAAGTATGGCTGAAACAATTGACGAAATTACGATTGATTACTCTGAAGATGGTATCGATCTGGTTAAGCAACTTGACAAAGAAGTACTGACAAAGGGTGCCTGGTCTACCATCATCTTTAAATATAGGGACTGGGATAAACGCAAAGAAGAATACAGTCAGATTCGCTACACCATTCGTCGCTACCAGAAACGTAATGGCGAATACATGCAGAAATCGAAGTTCAACATATCAAGCAAAGAGCAGGCGGGAAAAATCATTGACGCATTACAGAAATGGACGGCTGAAGAAGATTAATGTTTTTGTGAGCTTTTGAAAGAATTATAGCGATAAACTCAGAAGACTATAGAAATTCCAATGTTTACCGACATTACTTAAAGTAGTGTCTTGAAATAGATGGATTTTGCATGACAGGTGGATAATGGGCGGGAGTTCCAAAAACAAATCACTGGATGAGCTGTGGGAGAGTTCCTACCTTGCGGGCGGGAATGCAGCTTATCTGGAGCAGCTTTACGAAAATTTCTTAGAAGACCCCAACTCAATTGATGACACATGGCGCGAACGTTTTGAAACGCTGCCAGGTGTTAACGGCGCAGCCAAAGATGTTTCGCATGCGGCAATCAAGGAGTCGTTTCGTCAATTAGCCAGACAGCGGCCGACTCGTGTGGCCGCTGGGGCTGCGATGAGTGCTGGCGCGGGTTCTGGAATTGGTTCCGGGATTGGTTCTGGGCAAGGTGAAAAGCAGGCTCAGATTCTTCAGTTTATCGATTCATATCGTTTTTTAGGTCACCTTCAGGCAACGCTTGACCCCCTGGGCATGAGCGAGCAGGTGGAGGTGGTGGAATTACGTCTGGCGCATTACGGTTTAACTGAGCAAGACCTCGATACCACCTTTTTAACCGGCACCTTGATCATCAATGGTGATAATAGTGCATCGCTACGTAATATCATTGATCATCTCAAACATCTTTATTGTGGCAATGTGGGCGTGGAATACATGCACATTGCAGAGGCCGCTGAACGTAACTGGATCATGCAGCGTGTCGAAGCGGGCTATGGTCCTGGTACTTTTTCCGATGAGGCTAAAAAACAACTGCTTGATCGTATTACTGCGGCTGAGGGCTTAGAACGGTATCTGCACACTAAATACACCGGGCAAAAGCGGTTTTCATTGGAAGGTGCCGAGTCACTGATCCCATTGCTGGATAAGATTGTGAAACGTGGTGGTAGCCATGGGGTTAAAGAGATTATCGTCGGCATGGCGCATCGTGGTCGTCTGAATGTGCTGATCAACATTATGGGTAAAAACCCTTCTGACCTTTTCCTGGAGTTTGAAGGCAAGGCAAAGAAGAACAGTGAGGGGACTGGGGATGTGAAATACCACCTCGGTTTTTCATCCAATATCAACACGCCTGGTGGGCCGGTTCACATGGCGCTAGCCTTCAACCCTTCTCATCTGGAGATTGTTGGTCCAGTGGTTGAAGGCTCAGTACGCGCGCGACAGGAAGGGCGTAACGACTATGAAGGTGATCAGGTAGTACCGATCGTGATTCACGGTGATGCGGCATTTGCAGGGCAGGGTGTGGTGATGGAGACCTTTAACATGTCTCAGTCACGCGGCTATGCGACCAAAGGTACGATCCACATTGTGATCAACAATCAGGTTGGTTTCACCACCAGTAATCAAAAAGATTCACGTTCGACAATGTACTGTACCGATGTCGCGAAGATGGTGAATGCGCCGATCTTTCATGTGAATGGTGATGATCCTGAGGCCGTATTATTTGTGACACAGGTGGCGCTCGATTATCGCATGGCATTTCATAAGGACGTGGTGATTGACCTGGTCTGTTATCGCCGTAATGGTCACAGTGAAGCGGATGAACCTTCTGCAACACAGCCGCTGATGTATCAACACATTAAGGCGATGAAAACCACGCGTGCACTGTACTCCGATGCGTTGGTGAACGAAGGTGTGATTGATGAAGATGAGGCGAAGGAATTTACCACTCGATTCCGAAACGCACTTGATGCCGGTGAGGGCGTGGTGCCGGAGTTTATTCGTGATGAAGAGGTCGAGAACCCCTATACCTTTGACTGGAAACCTTATCTGAATGGCAATATCACCTTGCCGGTTGATACGCGAATTGAACTCTCAAAACTGCGTCAATATGCAGAAACGATGCACCAGTTACCGGAAGGGTTTGTACTGCACCCGAATGTGAATAAAATTTTTACCAGTCGCCATAAAATGGCTGCCGGTGCGATGCCGGTTGACTGGGGCTTTGCTGAAAACATGGCCTATGCGACGTTGATGAAAGATGGTTATAGCGTTCGTCTGTCAGGTCAGGATTGTGGCCGCGGTACATTTTTCCATCGACATGCGGTGCTTTATAACCAGCAGGATGGTGAGACCCATGTGCCACTGCGATACCTTGTCGATGAAAGTGAAGAAAAGCCGGTTAATTTTCTGGTGATCAACTCGCTGTTATCCGAAGAAGCGGTTCTGGCATTTGAATATGGTTACTCGACAACTGATCCCAATACCCTGACCATCTGGGAGGCGCAGTTTGGTGATTTTGCCAATAATGCACAGGTGGTGATTGATCAATTTATTAGTGCGGGTGAGCAGAAATGGGGTCGTTTGAGTGGCCTGGTGATGTTGCTGCCACACGGCTATGAAGGGCAGGGGCCGGAACATTCATCGGCACGTCTGGAGCGTTATATGCAACTCTGTGCACAGCACAACATGCAGGTGTGTGCGCCAACCACTCCAGCGCAGATGTTTCATTTATTGCGTCGCCAGATGTTAATGAAATGTCGTAAACCATTGATTGTGATGACGCCCAAAAGTCTGTTGCGTCATCGTCGGGCGGTTAACTCACTGGAAGACCTGTGTGATGGCAGTTTTCAAACCGTGATTCCTGAGGTCGAAGCGCTCAATGATGAAGAAGTCAAACGTATTGTGATCTGTAGTGGTAAGGTCTATTACGATATCTTTGATAAGCGGGAACAGGAAGGGCGCAAAGATGTGGCGGTGATCCGTATCGAGCAGCTCTACCCATTCCCTAAAGAGGCGCTGAAAGTAGAACTGGATCGCTATCCCAACGCCACTAAATTCATCTGGTGTCAGGAAGAACCAATGAATCAGGGGGCGTGGTTTTCAAGTCAGCACCATCTGCGGACGGTATTGGGTGAAGAGTTTTATCTTGAGTATGCTGGGCGACCCTTTTCGGCAGCACCAGCGGTGGGTTATGTGCCACTTCATATTCAACAGTTACAGGATCTGTTAGAGGCTGCGCTGGGCGAAATGCCAGCCGCGAGCCAATGATAAGATGCCAATGATAAAATGTTAGATTAATCATAAACAAGGAAGAGTGATGGCAATTGACGTAAATGTACCTAGCTTTCCTGAGTCTGTGGCTGATGGCTCAGTCATCGCCTGGCATAAACAACCGGGCGACCAGGTAAGCAGAGATGAAGTGCTGGCCGAGATCGAGACCGACAAAGTGGTGTTCGAAGTCCCGGCACCTGAAGATGGTGTGCTAACTGAAATCATCGAAAATGAAGGGGCGACTGTATTGTCGCAACAGTTGCTTGCGCGTATCGAAGTTGATGCGGTTGCATCAAAACCGGCAGCCACTGAAACGGCGCCACTAGCGGTAGACGATAAAGCCCCAACAGCAGATGTTGCGATTGCACCCGCTGCACGTAAATTAATGGCTGACAAAGGGATTGATGTTGCGCAGGTCACGGGCAGTGGCAAGGGCGGGCGCATCCTTAAAGAGGATGTGCTGAAGGCGATCGATAATGTACCTGCAGCTAAACCAGCCGCACCCGCTAAAGCTGCATCAGTGCCCCCGGTTGTGACTGAGAACCTTGAAGGACGCCCGGAAAAGCGGGTGCCGATGAGTCGCCTGCGTGCACGCATTGCCGAGCGTTTATTAGAAGCGCAACACAACGCCGCGATGCTCACTACCTTTAATGAAGTGAATATGAAACCGGTGATGGAGCTGCGTGCGCGTCATCGTGAGGCCTTTGAAAAGACCCATGATGTTCGACTCGGCTTCATGTCGTTCTTTGTGAAGGCGGCTGTTGAAGCATTGAAACAGATACCGGCAGTGAACGCCTCGATTGAAGGCAGCGATGTGATCTACCACGGCTTTTACGATATTGGCATTGCGGTCAGTTCACCGCGTGGTCTGGTGGTGCCTGTTTTACGTGATGTGGATCAGATGAGCATGGCAGAGATCGAAGCAAAAATTAGAGAATATGCGCAAAAAGCACAAAATAAATCGCTCTCGATCGAAGAAATCTCGGGCGGCACCTTCACTATTACCAATGGCGGTGTGTTTGGTTCGATGCTTTCAACGCCGATTATCAATCCACCGCAGAGTGGTATTCTCGGGATGCACAATATTCAGGATCGTGCGATGGTGGTCGACGGCGAGGTGGTTGTATTACCGATGATGTACCTGGCGCATTCGTACGATCATCGCCTGATTGATGGCCGAGAGGCGGTGCAGTTTCTGGTCAAGATAAAGGAAATGCTGGAAGACCCGGCACGTATACTACTGGAAGTGTAATCACGTTTTTTGTCACCGCTGAAACTAGGGAGAGGGCAGCAAAAAAATGGCCAAACAATATGATGTCGTTGTGGTGGGTGCAGGTCCCGGCGGTTATGTCGCGGCGATCCGCTGTGCGCAGTTAGGGCTAAAAACGGCCTGTGTCGATCGTTGGATCGGTGCCGATGATAAACCCGCGCTCGGTGGTACCTGTCTCAATGTTGGCTGTATCCCTTCGAAGGCATTGCTGGAATCATCTGCTCATTATGACGAGATCAAGCACTCCTTTGCTGATCACGGCATCACGGCGAGCGGGGTCAAACTCGACCTGGCCAGGATGATGTCACGTAAAGATAAGGTCGTGAGTGATCTAACGCAGGGCATCGTCGGTCTCTTTAAAGCCAATGGCGTCGAGTGGTATCAGGGCAGTGGTAAGTTGCTACCTAAACAGCAGGTTCAGGTGAGCACGCACGATGGCAAAGAGAGCGTACTTAGCGCAACGAATGTCATCCTTGCGCCGGGTTCAAGTTCTGTTGAGATCGGTGCCGCATCGTTAGAAGAGGGCGTGATTGTTGATTCAAGCGGTGCGCTGGTCTTTGATGAAGTGCCGAAGCGCCTCGGTGTGATCGGTGCGGGTGTGATTGGGCTTGAGCTGGGTAGTGTATGGCGGCGTCTTGGTTCTGAGGTGGTGTTACTCGAAGCGCAGGATAGTTTTCTCGGTGCGGCCGATGAGCAGATTGCCAAAGAAGCACTGCGTCAGTTTAAACGTCAGGGGATGGATATTCGTCTTGGAGCACGGGTAGTCTCATGTGAAAGTGGCAAAAAAGGTGTGGCAGTCAATTATCAGGATGGTAAGGGTGATCATACTGAAACCGTTGATAAACTGATTGTCGCGGTGGGGCGTCGTCCCAATACTCAGGGGCTGGCGGCCGATGAGGTCGGTTTGTTACTCGATGAATGGGGTTTTATTCATGTCGATGATCATTGCCGTACCAACCAGCCCTCGGTCTATGCGATTGGTGATGCGGTACGCGGACCAATGCTGGCGCATAAAGGCTCAGAAGAGGGCATGATGGTCGCCGAAGTAATCGCCGGTCAAAAGGCCGAAATGAATTATGACAACATCCCGTCGGTGATCTACACCCATCCTGAAATTGCGTGGAGCGGGGTAACTGAACAGGCATTAAAGGCGGCGGGTAAAGAATACAAGGTGGGCACGTTCCCGTTTGCAGCGAGTGGCCGTGCGCAGGCGGCTGGCGATACCGCTGGCATGGTTAAGATGATTGCCGATGCGCAGACCGATCGGGTATTGGGTGTTCATATCATCGGGGCCCACTGTTCAGAGTTGATCGCACAGGCGGTGGTCGCGATGGAGATGGGTGCCAGTAGCGAAGATATTGCCATGACAGTCTTTGCACATCCCACCTTAGCTGAGTCTGTCCATGAAGCGGCGCTGGCGGTTGATGGTCGTGCGATTCATGTCCCTAATAAGAAAAAGCGTTAACAGATTTGCGTCATTAGATTTCGGCTTGCGCCGCAATGACAGCTGAATAACATAGATGATAGTTAAAAAGGAATCGATCAATGAATCTACATGAATACCAGGCCAAAGCGCTGTTTGCAGAATACGGTATTGCGGTGCCAAACAATCGAGTGGTTAAGGATGCTGCGGAAGCGGATGAAGCGCTAAATGAATTGGGTGGCAGTTGCTGGGTAGTGAAGGCGCAGGTGCATGCGGGTGGCCGTGGTAAGGCGGGGGGTGTCAAAATCACCGATAGCAAGGCTGACGTGGTTGAAACGATTAAGTCGATGCTAGGTACTAATCTGGTCACCTTTCAAACCGATGCTAAAGGTCAGCCGATCAATCAGGTGATGATTGAAACACCGTGCAATATTGATCGCGAACTCTATCTTGGTATGGTGATCGATCGTTCACTAAAATGTGTCACCGTGATGGCCTCTACCGAAGGTGGCATGGAGATCGAAAAAGTTGCTGCAGAGACCCCTGAAAAAATCCTGAAAATTTCAGTTCACCCAATGGGGGATGTCATCCCTTATCAGGGGCGTAAGCTAGCCTTTGGTCTCGGGCTTGAAGGCAAGCAGATTGGCCAGTTTGTGAAAATGCTAACCGCGCTGGTGCGTCTGTTTAAAGAAAAAGACCTGAGCCTGATGGAGATCAATCCGTTAGTTGTTACCACTGAAGGCGATATTCTCTGTCTCGATGGCAAGATCAATATTGATGACAATGCGCTCTATCGTCATGCGGAATTGCAGGAACTGCGCGATGCAACTCAGGAGGATGCGCGTGAAGCTCATGCGAGTGAGTGGGACCTCAACTACATCGCGCTCGATGGCAACATCGGCTGCATGGTTAACGGCGCAGGGCTTGCGATGGCCACGATGGACCTGATCAAACTACAGGGTGGTGAGCCCGCCAACTTTTTAGATGTTGGTGGCACCGCAGATAAAGAGCGAGTTGCCGAGGCATTTAAAATTATTCTGTCGGACGACAAAGTAAAAGGGGTGCTGGTGAATATTTTTGGTGGCATCGTCCGTTGCGACATGATCGCTGAAGGGGTGATCGGTGCCATTAAAGAGGTCGGTATTAAAGTCCCGGTCGTCGTTCACCTCGAAGGCAACAACGCCGCACGTGGCCTTGAACTGCTGGAAGAGAGTGGCTTGGACATTATCGCTGCCAAAGGCTTAAAAGAGTCAGCGATGAAAATTGTTGAGGCGGTTGCAGCAACAAATTAGTAGCCGTCATCCCGGCAGGCTTTAGGCCGGGATCCAGAATTTATTATAAAAGCACGGCTGGATTCCGGTCTCCACCGGAATGACGACAAATGTGCTGATTGTGGTTTCCAATAATGGCCGACATCCTTCCCTTTAAAAAGAAAAAGCCTTCTGAAAAAGCGAAAGGGGTGACGCTCTGTCGTAGCGGTTTTCATAAGTGGGTAATCGAAAGTGAAAAGCGCTTCGATGTGAAAGCAGGCAAGCTGGTCACCGCTTATAAATGCAGTCGTTGCGGCGCGACGAGGACGAAGGCACTTTGATGACGGGGCTTTTTATCAGCGCGAGCTGTATTAATTTAGACCCGGTCTGACTCTTCGATTTGAAAATAAGTGCGTTACCCGTTTTGATAAAGGTGTCTTCTTACCTCAGGTACGACGGTATTCGCAGTAGCAGACTGATCGTACTTATGACCTAACCGGCGCCTGGTGGCAACATCGGCTATATGGTCAACGGTGTTCGCTCTGTGATAGCAAGGATGGATCTGATCAAACTTACAGGGCAGCGATCTCGCTGTCTGACAATTAGATGGCCTTGATTTTATCCAGTACAGCCTGCGCATGGCCGTCGGCTTTAACGCCATACTCCGCATCAATCACGCTACCTTCTTGATCGATAATAAAGGTAGAGCGCACGATGCCCATTTTCTTGAGACCGTTTTTCTCTTTTTCCTGCCACACGCCATAGGCTTCACAGAGTTCACCGTTGGTGTCTGAGATCAGCTCCACCTTCAGCGCGTATTTGTTAATGAAGGCCTGATGGCTTTCGCAGGAGTCTCTTTGCTCACGCCAATCACCACGGTGTTCGCGGCAGTAAACTGGTCGATCAACGCGCTGAACTGATTCGCCTCAAGCGTACAGCCAGAGGTGTCATCTTTTGGGTAGAAATAGAGCACCACGTTTTTCTCACCTTTGAAGCTGGCGAGAGCGATGTTTTGTTCCACCTGATTAGGCAGACTGAACGAAGGAGCAGGGTTGCCGGGCTGTAACATATACTTGAGTCCATTGGTCGGGGAATGTTCAACATCATGGCGCATAGCAGGGGCCTTGGCAAGGTGTTTGGTTGGTTTTGATTAATGTCTGGATGGTAATATTTACATTGAATCTATGGGGTTTGTTGGCCACAATGGCGTTTGTTATTTCTTGAAATAAGCTTTGAAAAGACGTGGGAAAAAATGTAAAACGGCGAGATTCGAATCATTAGCAGGAAATATTTGGAGTAAGATGAATAGGGCTTATTTTTCAAGTTCGATCAGTAGTTTCCTGCGGGAAACACCAGAGCAGATACTTGGTGTCATGGTTCAAGCTCATGATTTTTCATTGCTTGGAACGCAGCGTGATGCATGGTTAGAGCAAACAGCTCAATTACAGAAACGACTGATTTCTTTTGCAGGTGATATTCATTTCGAGTTTTCAATCCCTAGGATGGGTAAGCGAGTGGATGTACTGCTTGTCATTGGCTCTGCTATTTTCGTCGTCGAATTTAAGGTTGGTGCCAGTAAGTTTTTGAGAGCTGATTTAGATCAAGTTATTGACTATTCGCTAGACCTTTCGAACTTTCATGAAGGCAGTCATGACGCATTTATAGTCCCGATATTGGTATCAACAGCAGTAGAGCGGGCAGGGTTAGCTAATATTTCTGTTCCGGAAGATAAGCTTTTTATCCCAATATTAACGAATGGCGTGAACCTTGGGGAGATTATTCAATCAGTCTTGTCTCTACTACCAAAGCAAAAGATCAACCCGGTAACGTGGGAACAGAGTACTTATAAGCCTACCCCAACTATTATAGAAGCAACATTGGCGTTGTATAATGGCCACTCAGTGGTGGATATTTCTCGCAACGATGCGGGTGCAACTAATTTGTCCAAGACGTCATCGACAGTGGCTTCTATTATTGAACGATCGCGTAGAAATAACGAAAAAGCTATCGTCTTTGTCACAGGAGTGCCGGGAGCAGGTAAAACATTAGTGGGTTTAGATATTGCGACTACTCATATTAATCCGGCTGATGAACTTTATAGTGTTTACTTGTCTGGGAATGGTCCATTGGTTTCAATACTTCAGGAAGCGCTCGCTAGAGATAAAGTAAGCCGAGGGTTAGAAAAAAAACCTCCTGTTCGTGTACGTAAAGGTGATGCGCGTAGCGAGGTTAAGGCATTCATTCAAAATGTTCATCATTTTCGTGATGAATGTTTGGCATCTAACGGAGCTCCAGTTGAACACGTAGCGCTGTTTGATGAAGCACAGCGTGCTTGGGATAAACCGCAGACTATCAGCTTTATGACGCAGAAAAAGAATCGGCCTGATTTCGATCAGTCTGAACCAGAATTCCTTATCTCGTGCATGGATCGTCATGATGACTGGAGCGTGGTTGTTTGTTTGATTGGCGGCGGTCAGGAAATAAATAAAGGTGAAGCTGGAATATTCGGCTGGGTAGACGCAATAGAAGAATCATTCCCTTATTGGAAGGTTTATGCGTCAGATCAACTGCAAGATTCAGAATACGGTGGTGATAATACAGTTAATAAGCTTGCCAATGTTGGGGATGCTGCATTCTTCTCAGAGCTACATCTTAAATCTTCGATGCGATCGTTTCGTAGTGAGAAAGTATCGCAATTTGTTAAAGAAGTGTTGGATTTAGATGGTGAGCAGGCTCGTGAGACGCTGAAAGAAATCAATGAGCAGTACCCGATAGTCTTATCGCGTGACATACAAGCGGCACGTGAGTGGTTGCGTAAAAAAGCAAGAGGCTCAGAGCGGTATGGAATTGTTGTTTCATCGCAGGCTGAGCGGTTACGGCCATTGGGGGTTCATGTTAAAGCACCGATTGACCCAGTACATTGGTTCCTTAATGGTAAGGATGATGTGCGTTCGTCCTATTATTTAGAAGAAGTTGCCACCGAGTTTCATGTTCAGGGATTAGAGCTTGATTGGACGTGTGTCGTTTGGGATGCTGACTTTCGTTATGGGGACAGCGCATGGAAAAATTGGTCGTTCAGAGGTAATAAATGGCAGCAGATAAATAAAGCTGAGCGACAAATGTACCAGAAGAATGCTTATCGTGTGTTATTGACTCGTGCTAGACAGGGTATGGTGATCGTAGTTCCAGAAGGTGACGATGACGACTTTTCACGTCCAGCTTCATTCTATGATGGTACATTCGAATACTTAAGTAACATTGGGTTGAAGTGTTTGTAAACCCCATAATGGTCATGGTGAGTGAGCTTTTCAATATATGGTCCGATCATACGATGTATGAGGATCTGATAGACATAGGTTTGCATGTAAGGGGGAGGAGATGAATCAAATTAACTGTATTGATGATGATTTAGATTGCTATATTTTAAATGGGCAACCTATGACATGTGGGCTATGTGGAGCAAGGACAAATTTTGTAGAAAGCGGAAGTTCTACACAAAAGCACCAGTGTTTAAATATTAGCTGTGGCTATAAGTTTCTTGCCGTTGAAATTGCATGAACCCCTGCTACGTAAGTATTAAAGGCATGCACGCCACCGATGCCACGTGGCGTTTGAGGCTGTAATAACCACTTAGGGAACCTCTGATTAACTGCCTTATCTGCCATTGATAGCAAAGCGCGGCAATCTCGACTCATTAAAAAACCATCCGGCCCAACCGAATCGATTCGAGAAGTTAAAACCCGTCGTGTTCAGTCATTCTTCAGAAAAGCCGTTCTCGTAAGCTACGGCAATCAATGCGCGATCAGCGGCCTAAAACTCTCCGAGCTTATCATTGCCAGCCACATCATCCCGTGGAGTGAAAATGAAAAACGTCGTGCCGATCCCACCAACGGCATCGCGCTCAATGCACTTTACGATAAAGCCTTCGATCGTTGCCTGATCACCTTCGACGAACAACTCCGTGTCGTGCTTTCCAGCGACCTCAGCCGAAGTTTGGCCGAGTCACCAGAAGCTCAAAAACTATTCGAAATAGAAGGGCGAAGCTTGAGGCTTCCAACACGTTTCAGACCGGATGAGGAAGCACTGGCGTATCACCGTGAGAAGTTCTTTAGCAAGGCACAGGAAGAGGCTATGCCAAAGATGTAGTGGCTCTGGTACGCACATGTGCAGTACCCTACAATGAAACCCTGACCTAAGGAACCTCTGATTAATTCATGAACGGGTGCTATGAGTCCAAAATATCCAACTGCGGCGTTGCTAATCTTGGCAATAGTCCCGCTATTACCTGCTATTAGCGCCTTGCATTTGAATATTTTGACTCACATATCTCTCCGCCCAGAATTAATCAGAGGTTCCCTAACCCATCCAACCGGGATTAAACAATGAAAACGATTATTCTCACTGTTGTGACTTGCTGTTTCTCACCATTTCTCATGGCCGCACCTGAATTGACGGGTAGCCCACAGGAGTTGAGTCATTACCTGCTTGACGCCCGTAAGATCATCTCCATTCAGGGCAGTGCTGAAGAGAAGGTTGAGGCAGATCAGGCGATTGTGATGTTGACCATCAAGAATGAGGCGAAGAGGCTTGATGCGGCGCTGGAAGAAAATGAGCGGCTTCAGC
>Ga0316207_10002875_pt1 | contig 16899 bp, 15 predicted proteins | sample 6weekpyrite_MG_FD_204943 | JGI IMG/M metagenome (GOLD analysis project Ga0316207, IMG submission 204943) | Microbial mat bacterial communities from mineral coupon in-situ incubated in ocean water Damariscotta River, Maine, United States -... | ecosystem: Environmental > Aquatic > Marine >...
ACCGCTTTATGCCAGGATAATTGCCAGCGATACATCAAGCCGATCACCAGAATGGCGGGAACGAAGATAATCAGCAGACGTTCAAGTGGAATGATGTCGATCATCACCTTGCCTCATAATACAAAGGCCTGAATATAGTACGACCGGGCGGGTAATGGAATACGATTATCGCTGTACTTCGTCTACACTATTAACTGGATATTACTTTATTGATGACTGATGATAGGAATGACTGAATGTTACGCCGAACCAAAATTGTGACCACCCTTGGGCCTGCGACTGACCGGGACGGGAATTTGAGAAAGCTCCTCGAGGCGGGGGCCAATATGGTGCGCCTGAATTTTTCACATGGTTTGGCCGCCGAGCATATTCAAAGAGCAGAAGATGTTCGAAAAATTGCTGCCAAGCTAGGCAGGCATGTCGCGATACTGGGAGACCTCCAAGGGCCGAAAATTCGCATATCGACATTCAAAGAGGGCAAAGTCGCCTTGATTGAAGGTGCTGAATTTGTGTTAGACAGCACGCTTCTGCCGGGCGAAGGGAGTATTGATCGTGTTGGTCTTGATTACAAACATTTGCCACAAGATGTGTCGAATGGTGATGTGCTGATGCTTGACGATGGGCGCATTCAGTTACAGGTAACCAGCGTCGATGGGCCAAAAGTCATCACCAAAGTAACGATTGCCGGTGTACTCTCAAACAACAAGGGGATCAACAAGCAAGGTGGCGGACTTTCAGCGGCAGCTCTGACTGAAAAAGATAAGCTCGATATTAACACCGCCGCTGAAATCGGTGTCGATTATCTGGCTGTATCATTCCCGCGAAATGGTGAGGACATTCACTATGCCCGCAGCTTAACTCAGGCATTGGACTTCGAAACCAAAATTGTCGCTAAAGTAGAACGCGCCGAGACGGTGGCCACTGAAGCCGCGATGGATGACATCATTCTGGCGTCAGACGCGGTGATGGTTGCGCGGGGAGACTTGGGAGTCGAAATTGGCGACCCGGAACTGATGGCGGTGCAGAAGTCGTTGATTCATCGTGCTCGAAAACTAAATCGAACCGTGATCACTGCCACTCAAATGATGGAGTCAATGATCAATGCACCGATGCCAACCCGAGCAGAAGTAATGGACGTTGCCAATGCGGTGCTGGATGGCACCGATGCGGTGATGCTGTCTGGCGAAACAGCCGCCGGACAATATCCGGTAGAGACCGTTAAAGCAATGGCTGAGGTATGTCGTGGCGCAGAACGGCAACGTAGTATTGATAAACGCGGTATCGATATAAGCGGCTATCATATCGATTATCACTTTAACAGCATCGCTCAAACGGTTGCTATGTCGACCATGTTTGCGGCCAACCATATGCCGGGTATGAAAGCGATAATTGCGTTGACAGAAACCGGTAGCACGCCGCTGATGATGTCTCGAATCAGTTCTGGAATTCCGATTTTCTCTCTCTCTCGACAAGAAAAAACACTCAGTCGCTGTGCGCTTTTTCGAGGCGTCTATCCTATTTACTTCGATACTGTTGACGACGACATTATTGTGGTGGCAAACGCCGCGATACAAAAACTAAAAGAGCTGGAGTATCTCGAAAAGGGAGATTTGATCATTCTGACACATGGAGACAACCTGGATTTAAGCGCACATACCAACTCGAGTAAAATTTTAACGGTCTAAGGGCCGGGTTAACGGCCCATCAGGTTGGCAATGCTGACCACTTCATCGCGGTTGTCGAGCAAGCGATCGATCGCCTCAGATGCGTCATCTTTATTTAGATGCAAGCGTTCGTAGACCGAATCACTCACCGTTTGAGCGGGCGCGGCAAATACACTTTTTTCACAGAGCAAACTCTGAGTCACGTTAAGCAAATTCGCATATTCAGCATTGATGCCATCAAAGGCATTATTTTTTTGGTGTCGCAATGCAATGATAACCTCTTCAGGCATATTCCAGACCGACATTAACTGGCTTCCGACCTGTTCACGCGTCACGCCTAGCAGGTAGTGCTCGATGTAAGCTGAATCCAGATGAGGGTTCGCCTCGATATAGCGACAAATCAATGAAAAATGGGGCGGAAAAACATGGGCCAGCACCATGTAGCCAAAATTATGCAGCAAACCTGACAGGTAGGACAAGCCGAAGCCGGGTCGATAGGCAGGCTCTATTTTGCCGATAATTGCGGTTGTTCCCAGTGCGACCCACATGGCGTGATGCCAATAGGGGGCATAGCCTTTAGGCTCATCCTTGGGAACCTTTAGGGTTTTACCCAAAGCCAAACCCATCGCCAGATTCATCACCATATCGAAACCCAGTACACGAATGATCGCATCGTGTACTGATTTGATTTTGCCCGGTGCATTATAAAAAGAGCTGGAAGCCCAGCTCACCACCTGAGCCGACAAGCTTGGGTCACGCTCGATAATGTCTGCAAGCTCATCTGAACCTGAGTCCGGGTTCGCTCTTAGCTTAATGATATCCTGGGCGCTTTGTGGCAAGGGTGGCAGCTCCAGAGTGTCTTCCAGGCGCTGTTTGATCCGTAACGACGTAAATTTTTCAATGGCCTGATTGATGTGTTTGAGATCGTTGGATGAACTTGCTGTATTGCACGGAATGTCGCTAAGCGGCACCACAAAGGAAACTTCTTTGGCTTTTCGGGTCGATACCGAAAAAACAGTTTGGCTCAGTTTAATCAGTTTATCCGCTTCACCCGATTCAACGTACACATCCTGGTTCGCCAGTACCCGAGTATCAATAATCGCCGGTAACCCGGTGATATCCGGAATCGCTGGCAGTTCGGTCAAACTATAGCGTGCCATCAGGCTGGATACATCTTCATTGGGCAGCGCTTCCAATGTTCGTCCAAGAGATCTGTTCAGAGCGTCCACGTCGAGTAGGCAGTCAGCAGGAATGATCACCTGCACACGCCCAAGCGTATCACTCATCAAAATCAATTTAATAATTTTGCTCAGTGGTACGCCTTGTCGGTCAACAATTTCTGGACGGTTCGCATCGTCAAATGCCAATGCCTCAGTACTTTGGTAGTGTTCGAAAACTTTATTAACAGCCGAAGGTATCATTTTATTTAACTCTTTCTTATCCATAATTTTGTACAACTGGCGCGTTTGCCATCCGCCACCTGATGATCCATTTGAAAATTTCAGACTCTCTTGTCATTTAGTGTAGAACAATAATTGCAAAATACTTGAGTATTTTAATGCAGTATTTTCATTGGAAAAATCCGCTTCATACCTCGCCATATTGTCGGCGTTGGCCTATCCAGCGGGTGATCAACCGCTCCACAAGAAGGTCTTCATTTACCACTTCAACGGCAATTTTTTTTATCTCTGGGAGCCAGTTCTGGTCGCGCTGTAGATCCGCAATCTTAAATTCCACCAATCCCGTTTGACGTGTCCCCAATACTTCACCAGGCCCTCTGAGTTCCAGATCCTTTTCAGCAATGATAAAACCATCGTTACTTTCACGCATCACGCGGAGCCTCTCCTTGGCGTTTTGCGACAAGGGGGAATGAAACATCAAGGCACAGTAACTTTTTTGTTGGCCTCGACCCACACGTCCCCTCAGCTGGTGCAGCTGTGCCAAGCCAAGTCGCTCCGGGTTTTCGATCACCATCAAGCTGGCATTCGGGACATCCACGCCTACCTCGATCACGGTGGTGGCAACCAACACGTCAATACGCCCGGCTTTGAACTGCTCCATTATCAGGGTTTTGTCTTTCGCATTCATTCGACCATGCACCAGCCCGACAACCAAATCCGAAAGCTGGGATTGCAACCATGCGGTCGTGTCTTCAGCGGCCTGACATTGCAGGGCTTCGGAATCCTCGATCAGGGTGCAAACCCAATAAACCTGTGCGCCTGACAGACAGACGCCTTGCACTCGTTCGAGCATTTCTGTTCGACGCGAGTCAGGAATCGCAAAGGTGTCTATGTGCTGACGGCCGGGGGGTAATTCATCGATCACCGAGGTATCAAGATCGGCATAGGCACTCATCGCCAGCGTTCGTGGAATCGGTGTTGCCGTCATAATTAATTGATGCGGTACCAATCCAGATTCCTGGCCCTTGTTTTTTAGAGACAGACGCTGATGTACGCCGAAGCGATGCTGCTCATCAATGATGGCCAGTACCAAACGCTTGAACACAACATCTTGTTGAAACAGAGCATGCGTGCCGATAATAATCTGAGCTTCACCCTCCACAATCATGTTCAACGCTTGATCACGGGCCTTGCCTTTTGATTTTCCGCTCAGCCAGGCAATGCGAATGTCGAATGGCTTGAGCCATTGGCTAAAATTAAGCAGATGTTGTTCAGCCAGAATTTCAGTCGGTGCCATTAAGGCTACCTGACCACCCGCCTGCACCACTTGTAATGCCGCAAGCGCCGCGACAATGGTTTTACCGGAACCGACATCACCTTGCACCAATCGCAGCATCGGCGTCGTTGTTGCCAAATCCTGCATTACGTCTTGTGCAACCCGTTGTTGTGCATCGGTCAGGGTAAACGGGAGTTGTTCGACTAACTGATCCATCAAAGAACTACGATCTGGATCAACCGGGCAGGTTTGTGCGGGGTGTGCTTGTAATCTAAGGCGCAGCTTCAGCAGGCTTAAGTGGTGGGCTAACAACTCTTCAACAATGAGTCGCTGCTGGCAGAGATGTCGCCCTTCCAATAGTGCAATCTGATCCGCCTCGACCGGTGGACGGTGCAAATAACGTAAAGCTTGTTTGAGCTCGGGTAACTGATAATGCTCGCGTATGGCTTTTGGCAGCAAATCACGCACATCGGCACGGTCCAGCCAGGGCAATGCTTGAGCACAAAGCGAACGTAGCCTGGGTTGTTGAATACCTTCAGTCAGGGAATAAACAGGCGTCAGGCAATCGGGAGCGGAATTCTTATCACCCACTTCGATCAACGTGTACTCCGGGTGATAAAACTCCAGCCCGGTTTTGCCATTACGCGCTTCGCCGTAGCCGCGCAGCAATTTGCCAGGTGACAACTGCTGTGCTTGCGCGGCACTAAAATGGTAAAAACGCAAAATCACCGAACTGCCACATTCTTTCACCCTGACTTCAAGGCTGCGACGCCTGCCGTATACAACCTGATGACTCTCAATCTCGGCCTCAAACAAGCCTTGAGTACCAGGGCGAAAACGGGTCAGGGGCAGCACCCGCGTTCTGTCTTCGTAACGAAATGGCAAATGAAACAGCAAATCCTGGAGATTGCTGATCTCCAGCTTGGCAAGCGTTTGGGCCAGTTTTTTGCCCACGCCTTTTAGCTGCGTGAGCTCGATCTCATCCAATGTGATCATGATTTTGAAGTCCGTTTATTCGTTAAACAATTTTTCACTCAAACAATTCCCGGTCCAAACACATTCCTGTTCAAATAACCCGGCACTGCTTTGCTGCGCGAGACAGTATGTCAACGGCCTTGGGTCGAGGAAAGGTCACCCGCCAGGCCAGGGCAACCGTTCGAGACGGGACTGGTGCCGCAAAGGGCCGAATCTCCAGTAAGGTTTCGTCGATAAAGCCCGCCATCGCTGCTGATTTTGGTAACACACTGATACCCAGCCGAGAAGCCACCATGTGGCGAATTGTTTCGAGCGAACTCCCCTCGGTAATCAGCTTGCGCCGGTCAGGACTGTCAGTCGCAGGCAAAGTCACGATATCTTTCAGATCAGCACAGGCCTCTAGTACCTGGTCACGAAAACAGTGCCCCGGCCCGAGCATCAATACGTTATCTTCCAAGAGCATGGAGCTGGTGATTTCGGCTTGAGCCGCCAATTGATGCCCTTTCGGCAACAGAACCACAAAAGGTTCGTCATACAATGGCAAGGTAACGATATCGGGCTCTTCGAATGGCAGCGCGACGATAATGGCGTCCAACTCACATTGCTTGAGTTTTTTACGCAGCACCGACGTGTAGTTTTCTTCAATGTACAAAGGCATTTCAGGCGCTGAACGGGCGAGTAATGGCATTAAATGCGGGAATAAATAAGGACCGATGGTATAAATGGCGCCCAGCTTCAGCGACGTATTGAGTTGGTGCTTGCCCTCTTGAGCCATGTCCTTGAATATACTGACCTGGTCTAATATCTCTCTTGCCTGCTCGACCAATCGTTGACCCAGGTCGGTGATAATGACTCGTCCCTTACGGCGCTCAAACAGGGCCACGCCAAGTTCATCTTCCAGCTTTTTCACTGCAACACTGAGCGTCGGTTGACTGACGAAACACTTTTCCGCCGCACGGCCAAAGTGATTTTCTTGCGACAGGGTGACGATGTATCTAAGTTCTGTGAGCGTCATGTGTAAATATAATCATGTCGGGAATTATCGCCGCAATTTGCGAGACGGAGTAAGGTGGCTGATTGTTTGCGTGTTTTTGCAAACAAGGTGACAGCTCACGGAGTTCTGCAAGATTGCTTGGTTACGTGTTTATCACCAACAGCCACAAAGCCAAAGGTCTCGAAGTTGATTTTTTGCTTGTGTGGCCATCATATCTAATAACTCTTCTTTAGTTTTTATTGCATCATCCTTTTTTAAATTATCGAATTTAGTTTGATGCAATACTTTGGAGAACCTCATACCCACTGTCTGGGAGCTCCCAATTTCTTCCATGCTGTTCAAATCATAAATATATGTTTTTACGCTTGAATAGATTGATGTCTTTAGTTCATTGCCAAGCTTAGATAGCTTAGTAATTCCAAAGCCTTTAAGATACTGTGTTGTTGAGTTATTAAAAAAATCTCCTTGGTGGGTATATGCTTGGCGTTCCGGAACTAAAACTACTAAAAAATCAGCCCCTTGTTCTTTAACATCCTGTAACAGGATGTTTGGTTCAGCCGAACCTTTTGAAATAAGTGATAACTTAAAGCTGTCTAGATCGCTTAGGCGCTCGAATTCAAATTTTGAGTCCTTACTACTATTAATGATTTCGTCTGTTATTTTCTCGTCAATTCTCCAATCACTAACATCAAACTGATTACTATCATTATTGAAAATAGTTGTACCCGTTACCACCACACCGAAAGAATTACCTAATATGGAAGTATAAGCCAACTTACCACCCGGCTCATATGTTGCCATTCGTTCTTCTGGTGTCATCGCGCAACCACCAAAATTTAGCAATACAAAGATTACTAATACACTCCTAAATAATAAATTCATGAATTATAGTTTCCTTATTTGTAAACTCATCTTTCGTGCAAAGGCCTCTTATTATAATCTGAGAATCATAAAGCTGAGCGGAACAAAGCACAATGTCTTTAAAAACAACGTCACCTAAACGGATACTCATCGCAGGCTGCGGGAAAATCGGATTACGGCTTGCCAAGCGACTCGCCGACTCGCATCAAGTCTGGGGGCTAAAACTAGGGGCTCAGGCGCCACAGGATGATATACGATTTATCAGCGCAGATGTGACCCAGGCCGAAACACTTAAAGGCAAATTGCCAGACAATCTCGATTACCTGATTTACTGCCTGACACCCAATTCACGTGACGAACAAAGTTATCGACAGGTTTATCAGCAGGGTTTGCAGAACCTGTTCGCGGCACTGCCACAGAAACAGCCCTTGTCTCGACTCTATTTTATCTCCAGTACCAGTGTCTACTCACAAAATGATCAAAGCTGGGTCGATGAGAATAGCTCGACGCATCCAGCCCGCTATTCTGGCCAGATTCTACTAGACACCGAAAGGGATGTTGCTGCCAGCATTCACCCAGATACCGTCATCCGTTTTAGCGGGATATACGGAGGCAGCCGAAATCGGCTGATCCAGCAGGTCGAAAACGGAACCGCCGCACTGAGTAAGTCGTGCCGCTTGAGCAATCGAATACACGAAGATGACTGTGTCGGCTTTATTCACCACTTGCTACAGGAGGATATGCGAGGTCAAGCCAGCCAGCCGCTTTATCTGGCAAGTGATTCGGCTCCCGTTGAGCTAAATGAAGTACTTGAATTTCTGGCACAGCAGCTCTCTGTCAAGCTCAAAAAAGCTGATAGCGATGTGCCTTTGGAGAGAGCTGGAAATAAGAAATGCTGCAATAAACGCATGCTTGAGAGCGGCTATGTTTTGCGCTATCCCAGCTATCGGGAGGGATATTTAGCGATGTTGAGACCGTCAATATAAACGGGATTATCGCTGTTTCCGGACAGGCACCTAATTTGTCACCATGATCGCGTCCATTTCGACTTCCGCTCCTTTGGGTAAAGACGCGACACCAATCGCTGCACGCGCCGGATATGGCGTCTTAAAGTAGCTTTCCATAACTTTATTGACCACGTCAAAATTACCGAGATCGGTCAGGAAAATGTTTAGCTTGACGATATTTTGCAAGTCGCCGCTCGCCGCTTCACATACCGCTTTCAGGTTGTCAAATACTTGCCTGATTTGCGGTTCAATATCGCCAACGACTAAGGCCATTGTTTCTGGAACCAAGGGAATCTGGCCCGATAGATACACAGTATTACCCGTCTTAATGGCCTGCGAATATGGGCCAATTGCCTGCGGCGCGCCATCTGAGTGAATAATAGACCTGTTGCTCATCGCCTTACCCTCTTGTGCTGGTGGATGGAGTCTTATTTAATAACTCTACTAATACGAATCACTGCTCTAAGGGCTCGAATTCGTTTCATGATGCGCGCTAGATGCTGGCGTCCCTGGACGTGCAGTACAACGCTTATCACACTTAGTTTTGCGTCTTGTTCTTCGACATTGATTCGTTCAACATTCGCTTCGGCACGCGCAATCGCGGTCGCCAATTCGGCAATAATACCGCGTTGGCGCTCAAGTTCCACTCTCAGTTCCACCGTAAATTCATCGGTAATATCTTTCATCCAGGATAAATGTAGCCGGGCCCAGGTTTTGGCGATACGCATTGCTTTTTTACAACCTTCGGAGTGAATCACCAAACCCGAATCCGCTTCTGGCACACCAATAATGGGGTCGCCCGGAATAGGATAACAGCAACGCGCAAAGGTGACCTTCATGCCTTCGGTGCCTTTGATCATGACTTGTTCTGTCTGCGACCCGGTTGGTGAGTCAAAAATCTTATCGTCACTTATCGCCAGGCTGTTTTTCGATGCCAGCTGGCGGGCGATGATATAGGGCATACGCAAGCCCAAACCGATATTTCTCAACAGTGAGTCCAAGGAGTCGGCTTGGTTGTGTGCCAATACAAGGTTGATATGATCATCACTGATGTCATCCCAAGAGATATTGATTCTGGATAGCGACTTCTCCAGTAAAGCGCGCCCAAGAGCCAGGCTTTCGATTTCCTGCTGCTGCTTCAGGAAGTGACGGATACTACTCTTAGCCTTGCCTGTTCTGACGAAATCAAGCCATGCCCGCTCCGGTTTGCCACCAGGCGCGGTGATCACTTCCACCGTTTGGCCACTTTGCAGCTGCTCACTTAAAGGCGCAAGGTGTTTGTTAATTCGACAAGCAACGCAGACGCTGCCAATGTCCGTATGGATGCTATAGGCAAAATCGATAGCTGTGGCCCCGGACGGTAATTTCAGAATCTTACCTTTGGGTGTGAACACGTAAATTTCATCGGGGAACAAATCAATTTTGACGTGCTCTATAAACTCCATCGAGTCGTTTGCCCGTTCGCGCATCTCTTTCAAACCACTTAACCAGCGGTCGATGCGGATCTGATTTTCCAGCTTTACATTTGACTCTTCTTTGTAGTGCCAGTGCGCAGCAATACCATAATTAGCGAACTCTTCCATTTCCCGAGAACGAATCTGAATTTCGATATTGACGTGCATACCGAATAACGTGGTGTGCAATGACTGATAACCGTTCTCTTTCGGCACCGCAATATAATCTTTGAAACGGAACGGCAGTGGTTTATACAGGCTATGTACCGCGCCTAAAACCCGATAACAATCTTCCTCGTTGACGGTAATAATTCTGAAGGCATAAACGTCCATGATTTCATGAAAAGATTTATGCTTGTATTTCATTTTTTTGTAAATACTATTCAGGTGCTTCTCACGCCCGACAATCTCTCCCTGCAAGCCCCTTTCAAGCAAGCAGGCTTCCAGCTTACTTTGAATATCGGTAATGATCTCGTTGTGGTTGCCGCGTAATTTTTTAACGGCTTTGCCAATATACTTGGCGCGCATTGGGTAAAGCGCGGCAAAACCCAGATCTTCCAGCTCCACCCGAATGCTATTAATGCCGAGCCGGTTAGCGATGGGAGCATAAATATCAAGTGTCTCGATTGCGATACGGCGGCGCTTTTCAGGGTGCAGCGGTCCAAGGGTACGCATATTGTGTAAACGGTCGGCAAGCTTGACCAAAATAACGCGGATATCCTTGGCCATTGCCAGCGTCATTTTCTGAAAATTTCGCGCCTGCGCTTCAGCCCTGGATTTAAATTCGATTTGAGTCAGTTTGCTGACACCGTCGACCAAATCTGCAACCGCATCGCCGAAACTGGCCGCCAGCTCCTCTTTGGTCACGACCGTGTCTTCAATCACGTCGTGCAGCATAGCCGCCATCAGCGTTTGATGGTCCATATGCAGAGATGCAAGAATATTGGCGACCGCCAGTGGATGAATAATATAAGGTTCACCACTACGCCTGGTCTGCCCTTCATGCGCATCGTTGGCGCAGTCATAGGCACGCTTAACCATCTGAACCTTATCGGGATCCAGATAATCGAGTAGGTGCTCTGCCAGAGATTCCATTGTAGACACGGGGTACCTGCGGAAAAACAATTGCGGATCAAAAGAATTATCTACAAAGCTCAAAGCTAAGGTGATCGCAGCTTAATATTTCGCGAAAAAAAAGCTGAACGGTGACATTCAGCTTTTTCGCTCTTGTTACTTATATTAAGTATGAGGCAGGGATTATCAAGACATTTCGCGTGTCTGGTGAAAATTAGTCGATTTCGATGACTTGCTCCAGTGAAGCATTGGTGACCAAGCCTTCGGCGATCTCTCTCAGAGCAACCACGGTCGGCTTATCATTTTCCCATTCTACATAGGGTTCTTTGCCGTCATTTGCTAACTGTCGTGCTCTTTTGGTCGCAACCATGACCAGCTCAAAGCGGTTATCAACATTTTCCAAACAATCTTCAACCGTCACTCTGGCCATTAAATTTCTACCTCTGAGAATCGAACCGTGCTGCTCAAAGTCTTGAGCAGCCTAAAAAGACCGGGCATTTTACGCTTATGTCTTACCTATGGCAATAAATCACGCAAAATATCCCGACATGCCAAGGTTTGCCGCGAAGTAGCGAGTCGATTTGCCACAAATATTGACTTTAGCTGCTCCAAGGTCTGATCAAACTGGTCATTAATAAGCAAATAGCTGTATTCGTGGTAATGACTGCTTTCTGACTCTGCCTGTGCCATACGCTCATCAATAACCTCCGAGTTATCTTGAGCACGCCCTTCGAGCCTCACTCGCAGCGCAGCTTTGGAGGGGGGTAATACAAAAATACTCAGTGCGTCAGGCAGAATGGACCGCACTTGTTGCGCACCCTGCCAATCAATCTCCAGAATCACATCTCGACCAGCCGCCAAGCGCTGCTCCACCCACGCCTTGGAAGTACCATAGTAATTGCCGAATACTTTCGCGTGTTCCAAAAAACCATTTTGATCAATGAGCGACTCAAATTCACTCGCTGAGACGAAGTTATAATTTACGCCGTCCAGCTCACCGGGCCTGGGGGCGCGTGTGGTATGTGAAACGGAAACCTCAATCTGACGATCTATTTCGAGTAAAGCCGCTACCAGGCTTGTTTTCCCTGCGCCGGAGGGTGCCGAGATAATATAAAGGCGCCCTTGTTCTTTATTCGACATTCTGTACCTGCTCGCGCATTTGTTCGATTAACACTTTCAGCTCGACCGCCGCTTTGGTGGTGTCCGTCACGATTGATTTTGAGGATAAGGTATTGGCTTCACGATTTAATTCCTGCATCAGAAAATCCAGTCGTCGTCCAATGGGCTCGTGTTTCTGTAGCACTTGTCGAACTTCAACTAAATGAACATCTAACCTATCCAGCTCTTCTGCGACATCACTTTTTTGTGCTAACAGCACCATTTCTTGCTCTAAGCGCGATGACTCCATTTCAACGGCGGCCTCTTCAAAACGTTTGCGGATCAAGTCACTTTGCCTTCTCAGAATATCGGGCAACATTTTCCGAACGCTGGCGACAATCTCACCAATTGATTGCAAGCGCTGCTCAAATAAAGGCGCTAACTGCTCACCTTCGCGCTGTCGATTGGCCTGTATGATTGCCAAGGCATCCTCAAAGGTGTGTACGACTTGTCTACAAAGCTGCTTTCGATCCACAGATTCGGTGTCGATTACGCCTGGCCACTCTAAAACTGCCATCACATCAATGGGTGCCGTATTTTCAAATACTGTCGAAACCTTTTTAGCGGCCATGCTCAGGCCCGACAGTATTGTATTATTTAACTGCAAACCGTCTGTTGAGACCAGCGAAGGCTGCCATTTAAGCGTGCAATCAACCTTACCCCGAGACAGGCATTTTCGCAGTGACTCACGCAGTTGTGGCTCCGTCTCTCTAAATAAATCTGGCAATCTGAAATTAGGCTCCAAATAACGGTGATTCACGCTACGCAGTTCCCAGGTCAACACACCCGATTCGGTTTCCGTATCCTTACGCGCGAAGGCGGTCATGCTTTTCAGCATTAGGGTTTCCTCTTGATCATGGTTGGTTTCGGTTTGCCATTCTACCGGGAATATCTAATTGAGTGCGAATTTAGCGTTTGAAAATGCTAGACTCGCGCACTTAATTTTTAATCAGTGAATTATTCAGAACTTGAAGCGCAACTCGTCTGAGACGCGTCAAGTATGACGAAACAGGAAAGACCTATGAGACCCAGCGGCCGCAAGCCAGATCAAGCACGAGACATTAAAATTACACGAAATTATACCAAACATGCCGAAGGCTCAGTGCTGGTCGAATTTGGTGATACCAAAGTTATTTGCAATGCTTCTGTTGAAGAAAACGTGCCTCGATTTATGAAAGGGGAGGGTAAAGGCTGGGTGACCGCAGAGTACGGAATGCTGCCTCGGTCGACGGGTTCACGCATGGGACGCGAGGCGGCTCGGGGCAAACAAAGTGGTCGTACGGTTGAAATTCAGCGTCTTATTGGTCGATCGTTAAGGGCGGCACTTGATATGAAAGCGCTAGGCGAGCGAACCATTACCATCGATTGTGATGTCATTCAGGCCGATGGAGGTACTCGAACAGCGTCAATCAGCGGTGGCTGTGTGGCATTGATCGATGCCCTGCAAACGCTGGTCGATAAAGGCAAGCTGAAAGCATTGCCTCTAAAGCAAAAAGTGGCCGCTATTTCGGTTGGGATCTACCAGGGAGAAGGCGTACTTGATCTGGACTACCCGGAAGACTCTGCCGCTGAAACCGATATGAATGTCATTATGACCGATCAGGGTGGTTTTATTGAAATACAGGGAACCGCCGAAGGCGAAGCTTTTCATCAGGCAGAGTTTGATGAGATGTTGGCGTTGGCGAAAAAAGGCATCAATGAGATTTTTGTCTTGCAGGAAGCGGCATTAAACAGGTAATCGCGAGGTAGAGTGGCAGTCTGGCAAGGCGTGCCATTTCTTATACATTAAGGTAAGTTTTTGAAGCTCTTGCAAGAAGCTCAAAAACTTACATGATGACATCGTATTCGATAACCAGCGGCGCATGATCTGAAAATCGCGTATCGAAATCTATAAATCCATCTTCAATCAAATTCTTCATCATCTGGCTTGTTATTTGATAATCTGTTCTCCAGCCAGAGTGTTTTCGCCAGCCCTTGGCCCATTCTGGCCACCAGGTGTACTGATCTTTTTGAACGTTGACATGACGAAAAGCATCGATATAGCCCAAGGTATCAAAAGCCGAATCAAACCATTCCCGTTCATGGGGTAAGAAGCCGCTGACCTCCATTTCATGGTATTTTCTGCTGGCATCCATCACTAAATGTGCCGACTGAAAACTACCTGCAAAAATGAACTGGCGCCGTTTGCGCAAGGTTTTTTCAAGATGCTGTTTGAAGGCATTTTGGAACTCATCTTTGTGCTGTTGTTTTGACGCGTCACCCAAAGCACAGGGGGTCAGCATTGAGGCAACGCTGACATTTTCGAAATCGGCTTGTATAAAGCGACCTTCTCTGTCGGCCGGTTCATAGGCAAAGCCGTACATAATCGCTTTGGGGAAATGGCGTGTGTAAATTCCAACGCCGCCATCTGCCGGATTCTCAGCATCAATAAAATAAGCTTGATAACCTTCAGGGTGAAAAATCTCATCATCAAAATCATACACCTTTCCCTGAAGATTCTGGACGCAAACGACATCGGCGTCGATTTCCCGCATCCAGTCAAAAAAGCCATTCTCAGAGGCTCTTTTGAGTCCGTTTACATTAATTGATACTACCCGCATAACTGCACCTCAATTTATTTGCGTGGTATGATACTTATTTCACAATTTTTGAAAAGAAAAACACTGTAATATCTTCATAATCAGGCACGTTCAATGCTAAGAAGTAATCAACTGAAACCTTATCAACGTGATTTCATTGAATTCGCGATCCAAAAAAACGTTCTCAAATTTGGCGAGTTTACCCTTAAATCAGGCCGTGTCAGCCCTTATTTTTTTAATGCCGGGTTATTCGATGATGGCCTCTCACTCTCAAATATCGGCCATTTCTACGCACAAACACTGGTGGATTCAACGATCGACTATGACATACTGTTTGGTCCAGCGTATAAAGGTATCCCCTTGGCCGCGACAACGGCGGTCTGCTTGTCCGCAAGGCATCAAATAAATATGCCCTTAGCCTTTAATCGAAAAGAGGCGAAAACACATGGCGAGGGTGGGACCATTGTTGGCGCACCTCTATCTGGTAAAGTCATGATTATTGATGATGTCATCACCGCCGGAACCGCGATAAGAGAAGTGATCAGTCTGATAACTTCTGCCGGCGCTGAACCTGCGGGCGTTGTCATTGCCCTGGATCGTCAGGAAAAGGGACAAGGTGATCTCTCTGCAATTCAGGAAGTCGAAAAAGACTATAATATTCCCGTGATCAGCATCGTTAATCTAACCCAAGTATTAGACTACATTCAGGATCATGCAAGTTTATCGCGATATGCACAGGCAATTTCGGATTATCGAGAGCGATATGGAATAGTAAGTGAGTGATCGCCGCTGCTAATAATATAGTAGTTAAAAAGACATAACCTTTGAGACTGTGCTAAAAAGAACTAAAATGACATATATCAACAACCGTTTGCTTGAGGCTCTCAACCTATGTGCGGATATTCAAGAATTCAGAATGACAAATAGTTTCGATAAAAAACAACTCTTTTTCTTACTAATAATATTTTGCCTGGTACTCGCTTTGATGTCGGGCCATAGTGCGGCATCGCAGCTGTATCGATACAAAGATGAGCAGGGCAACATTGTACTCAATCGAACGATTCCTCCAGAATACGTCGGCAAAGGTTACGATATTCTAAGTGATCAGGGGAGGCTGGTTGACAGCATTCCACCGGCACTGTCTGAGCAACAAATTGCCGCACGGGATGCGAAAATTGAACGGCAAAAGCGACTTAAGCAGGCCCAGGAAGAACAAGAAAAAATTGATAGTGAACTGAAGCAGTTATATAGCCACCCTAATGATGCTGTTCGGATTCTAAGGCGCCGTATTCAGGATATTCGTGGCGTGATTCAAATAAAGAGTGGCAAAATTGAATCCACCAAGAAAGAAATTTTGGTGCAACAGAGCAAAGCTGCCGACCGACAACGCAGCGGACTTAACATCCCCGACGCATTGGTGCACAAAATTAGAAATCTGAAAAAGGAGGTTGCCAATGCAAACGCAGATATCGAAGAGCTCAATGAGGAAATGCGCAAGGTACTTCAGGAATTTGATATAAAAATCAAGCGATTGGAGGCCATTATCAACAAAAAAGCAAGTGATTATCCAGAGCTGCTAGAAAGCCTTTCTAAAGAAGGCGGTTCGCCTGTACATGCCAATCAATAGAACCTACTGCTTCACAGACCTTCAAATCAAGGGTTTCCAGCTGCCATGTATCGCGTATGATACTGACAAGGTCAAATTGAATTTATCGCCCTTAATCCAGAAAGTAGATGCATGAAACTAAAAACAACATTTATAACGCTCAACGACGGTACGCAAATTTGCGCGCCAGCAGACCGTACATTAATGACAAACTTCATCCTTCAAGAGCAAGGCGACTGGTTTGAGGATGAAATAGGATTTGTCCGATCGTATATCAAACCCGGGATGTATGCACTTGATATCGGAGCAAACTATGGGCTTTACAGTACCGCTATTGCCAATAGTCTAAAAGGCGAGGGCATGCTGTGGTGTTTTGAGCCCACCCAAAACACCGCAGATGCCTTGCGTCAAACAATCGAAAAAAACAAGCTGGGCAGCTCGGTTGAACTGATACAGGCTGGATTATCTGATCATATTGGGCAGGCCACATTCTTTACCTCCCCCAACGCAGAACTGAATTCACTGACGGCCACTCAATCAACAACAGGGGAAAAGCAAACCATTGAGCTGCTTACTCTTGATGACTGCCAGGCCAAATATCAGTGGGAGCAACTTGACTTTATAAAGTTGGATGCTGAAGGAGAGGAGGTCAATATTCTCAAACGGGCAGAGCAAACGCTTGCAAGCTGCTCTCCGTTGATCATGTTTGAGCTCAAACATGGTAGCCAGATCAATACCGAGTTGATTGGTGCATTTAATCATCTTGGGTATAAACCATACTATCTTGTTCCAGGGCTCAACGCATTAACACCGCTGGATACCACTAAACCGGTAGACCCCTTCCAGTTAAA
>Ga0316207_10002876_pt1 | contig 16898 bp, 12 predicted proteins | sample 6weekpyrite_MG_FD_204943 | JGI IMG/M metagenome (GOLD analysis project Ga0316207, IMG submission 204943) | Microbial mat bacterial communities from mineral coupon in-situ incubated in ocean water Damariscotta River, Maine, United States -... | ecosystem: Environmental > Aquatic > Marine >...
GTTACCTACCGCGCCATTGATCTTACCTAGCAGCTCTACATTGGCGAGTTGCTGGCGTTGACGACGTAAACGCGCCACAACATTGGCCATTTCCTTGCCCAGTGTTGAAGGCGAGGCGGGTTGTCCATGGGTGCGGCATAACATGGGCTGAGATGCTTGTTCCTGAGCCAGAGTGCTGATTGCGCTGATGATCTCATCCATCATGGGTAACAGAACATCATTGCGTGATGCAGCGAGGATGAGGCCATGAGAGAGGTTATTAATGTCCTCCGAGGTACAGGCAAAATGCAGAAACTCGTTAATCGCGTTAAGTTCGGCATTATCGGCGATCTTTTCTTTAAGAAAGTATTCAACCGCTTTTACATCATGATTGGTAGTACGTTCAATGTCTTTGACACGTTGTGCATCGGCTTCACTAAAATCATCAACAACGGCATTTAATAGTGCATTCGCATCGGCACTGAGTGCGGAGACTTCACTGATGTCATTGTGTGCAGCCAGCGCCTGCAACCAACGTACTTCAACGGTTACCCGATAACGGATTAGGCCATATTCGCTACAAATACTGCGTAAAGCACTGGTTTTACTGCCGTAACGGCCATCAATAGGGGAAACAGCGGTGAGTGAAGAGAGTTGCATGTTGTTTTCCGAGTTTAAATTATAAATATGCGGGGATTGTGCCATAAAATGCGCTGTTCGTCATGGTGAAGCATGATGTAATCGTTTGAATTTGGTACGGAATCATAAAAATAATCATATTTTAGTGTATGCGACTATTTGTTTGATTCGTTACAGCATATGTCCATAAAAGCTTACGTATTTATAATTTTAATCGCACAAAAACTGCAAAATGCAATCTTTGACTACTAATATTTATTCATGTGAGGATGCTAGTGGGGTGAAACAGCTATCGAAATAAATTTATATCGCGTAGCAATCATGGAACTTAAAATTATAAATAGTGTTCCACGCATAGAACTGGAATTTAAAATAATAAATAGGGATCCACGGAGAAACTGAATTTCATTTTTACGATGAATTTCCATTGACAGCCGAGTTAGGGATATCTTGGCGGGTCACTGTTGAGTGTCACCGTGCATTTCAATGTTCATTTATCTTGAGTTGCTACAGCTGTGAAAGTTGCTTTTGATAAAGATTAAGGAATGGATATGAATACGCATCATTATATTTTGGGGATTGGTTTTTCATTTATTTTTTCAGCAATTTCTTTTGCAGCAGAGGTTATTCCCGATTTTTATGCTGAGCCAGGGATTAGTCAATTCCGTGATGGTGTGAGCACGTCACTCAACGAATCAATTGATCCGCTTTCTGGAACGCTGCACTTCGTGCATACCGATGGCATGATACCGGGTAATGGTGGTTTGGATATTTCTATTGTTCGATCCTATACGAGTATGCAAGGCCCGGCGGGAATAGGACCGCGTACGGTAACGGGTGTTGGCTGGACAAATCATTTTGGTCGTGTTCTTTCTAAAAATATCTTTGGCTGCAACTCAGATCCATCGAATATGGATGATAATCCGGTAATTGAACTACAAGATGGTTCGCGATTTACAATTGCTCTTGCACTTGACGGTGTATCAGGAATAACGAAAGAGCGTTGGCGTGGAGAGTGTGCACGTGATGTACAAGGAAATTTTGTACCCAAATCATTTTATTGTATATTCACCTCAAGGACTACGTTATGACATGACTGAGACGAGTTTTGAGAACGGGGAACAAATATGGAATGCAACACGCATTACTGATCCGAATGATAACTGGATTAATATTACCTATAAGACTGTTGGAGGGACTTTCGTAAAATATAAGGTTGTTGACATAATAACAAGTAGTGATAGTAGACAAGTTCAATATAGTTACATAAATGAGAATACAGAAAATGTCCTGCTAGGAAGTATTCGTGCGCATGGCCAGACTTGGTCATTTGATTATGTTCATTCTGGAATTGCGAATTATTATTATTTATCGCAGGTAACAAGACCTGATGGTGAGCTTTGGAAATACGACTATTATACAGTGCCAACCTCACAATCAGCAGAACTTTATTCAATGAGATCGGTTACTTATCCGCATGGTGCCGTCAATACATATACTTACCAATCAATCGTCTTTGATTCTTTAACAGGTCAACGAACCACTTCGGTTAAAGATAAGGTTATTACTGGAGCAGGTAGCTCTAATGGGACTTGGAGTTATGCTTTCACTCCCGGTAATGTGTTAGATAATACTACTGTCACCACACCAAATGGCCAGCTTGTTTATAAGCATTATGGTGTTCGTGGGATACCACTTAACACGCTATGGCGAATTGGTTTGTTGGTAGAAAAACAAACCATAGACGACCAAAAAGGTTTGCTTAAAAAAGAGACGTATGAATGGGCACAACAACTTATTTCACAAGAGAATTATACGCGACCAACAACAATTAATGATATTACATATAGTGATGACGCCTACTACGCGCCAATTATGGTCAAGAAGACCATAGAACAAGATGGTACGGTTTATACCACTGATTACTCTAATCATGATGTGTATGGTAATCCAGGTACGATTATTGAAGTAGGCAATGACATTGGCAGTACTGTTTTAGGCGGGGCTGGGACAGGCAAACATACCAAACGCACTGATCTAACATATTTTTATAATACAGATAAATGGATCATTAAAAAGGTAAGAAACGAAACGATACAAGGTATTGGTTCTATTCTTCGAGGCTTTAATGTTAACACGGGTAATATGCTTGGAGAAAGTAAATACGGTGTGGTAACAACGTATACATACCACCCAAGCGGTGATGTGAAGACCATGAAGAATCCGCGTGGTTTCGTAACAACTTATAATAATTATAAACGCGGCATCCCGCAGCAAGAATTAATGCCGGAATTAGTCACCATATCGCGTGTCATCAATGATCGAGGTACAGTAGCATCAATAACAAACGGTAGAGGCTTTACGACCAGCTTCACCTATGACTCGATAGATAGATTAACGAGTATTGATTATCCAATTCATACCGATGTATCGATTGCCTATGCAGGACTTTCGAGTGCAACGCTCACGCGTGGCGCATTCCAGATGGTGACAAGGTATGATGGCATAGGTCAAACCATTAGCGTTGAACAAAAAGATACGCTGCGAGGCGTAAATATTGTTCGAACAACACAATTTAATGCTTTAGGCCAAAAGATATTTGAATCTTATCCTTATGATGGTCCTGTCGTGGGTAGTTCTCTTAGTGTGGGCACAGAAACTGATTTTGATATTCTAGATAGACCATTAACGGTTTCACATCCTGATGCTACCAATATGGAATATGAGTATCTCTCAAGAAATCGAGTCCTGATGACCAATGAACGACTTTTCCCAACAACATACCATTATCGTTCGTTTGGTGATCCTGCTGAAAAATCACTCATACAAATTGATTCACCAGAAGCAATCACAACAACTATAGAACGTAATACGCTTGATCAAATGACAAAGGTTACACAAGGGGTACTTAGTCGCGATTATGTCTACGATTCGCGTTATTACTTGTTGTCGCGTAATGATCCTGAGATTGGTCTTACCGAATTTCAGCGCAATGCAACCGGTAAGATAATTATCAAGTCTGTCAATGGCACACCGATAATGACACAAGCCTTTGATGGTTTGGATAGACTAAAGGGACTTTCGTATTCAATTTCGGGGGTTCAATTAGGCACAACTGGCGAGGCTCTACGATATACACAATCAATTGATTATACATACGACAAAAACAGTAATATTACAGAGGTTGTAAATTTTGATGTTGAGACTAATCCACAAGACCCCAATGTGCTTGTTACAACAAATACATTTAGGAATTATGCGTATGATGCGCGTGATAATCAGACGTCAGAAAAGCTACGGATAGAACTTCAGCGGGGGAGTGGCATCTTTACACGTGGGTACGATACCTTGTATTCGTATACAGGCCTTGATTTTTTACAAAGAATTACATACCCCAAAGGAACGACTGTTGACTACAACCCTGATGCATTAGGTCGCGCAACAACTGCTGCACCGTATGTTACTAATGTAACCTATCATCCTTCTGGCACTACTTCGCAAATGATTTTTCAGAATGGACAGATATCTCAAACGGCACTTGATGTGCGCCTTCGTCCATCACGGTATCAAACTTTCGGTAACTCCAATGATGTTGATCTAGGATATCTTTATGATGGTGTAGGTAATGTTACTAGCATTACAGATGGATTAGAATCGCAGTTTTCACGTGGGCTAACTTATGATGGTATCGATAGGCTAGTTACTGCCAGCGGTAATTGGGGCACAGGTAACATAGGCTATGATGCAGTAGGCAATATAACCACGAAGAGAATTGGCGCTGAAAGTTTGAGTTATGTATATGACGCGTCGAATAAACTTACTAACATTGGTGGCGCACGGCCATACACATTTAATTATGACTTTAGAGGGAATATTATAGGAAATGGTAAAGATAACTTCTATTATGACTTTTCGGACAGAATTCGCTACGTAAAGGGTGATACCGTTACCTACTATGATTACGATGGTAATGGCCAGCGAGTTAGTACACGTAAAAGTGGTATCACAACAGATTATTTCTATGCAAACAATGGTAATCTGCTAGGTGAATATGATCCGATTAAATCGGATTTCAAGGAATATGCATATCTTGGTAGCCAGCTTGTGGCAGTGCGTGAGGTTATTTTTATTGACCCAATTGCAAATGCAGGCATCGCCCAATCTAAAAACGAAGGTGAGGTCGTCAACCTGAATGGTTCAGCATCTGCTGATTCAGATGGAACAATTGTTTCTTATAGTTGGCAGCAAGTAAGCGGGCCGACAGCGACGTTAAATAATGCAACAACAGCAACGCCTGATTTTATTGCCCCTGAAGTGCAAAGCGACACAACTATAACTTTTGAGTTAACGGTGACAGATGATGATGGCTTAACCGGGACGGAGACGGTCGATGTCACAATATTAAACACGTCACCACCGCCAGCTATTGCAGGTTTGTTACTCACACAAGGTGATGGTCAGAATACACTTAGTTGGAGCGATGAACCTAAGGCGCAAAGCTATAATATCTATTGGAGCACTACGTCTGGGGTGAGTGTTAATACGGGTACAAAAATCACTAACGTATCACAGCCTTATATTCATGCTGGTTTAACTAATGGTACGGCCTATTATTACATTGTGACGGGTGTTAATGGATTTGGTGAGTCGGAAGCATCAAATGAAGTTAGTGTCACCGCGGGTGAAAACGGTGTAGGGAACTCACTGGAAATAGGTGTCGCTGATGGAACAAACATTGAACAGCGCCATTATGTAAAAAATCCTGATGGTACACAGACACTGTATTTCTCAAAGTTTGTTGGCAACAGCGCACAGCTTTATACAGCCACTTATACGCAAGGCGTAGGTTGGAGTGAGCCAGTAGTGGATGTTGATATTAGTAATGCGCAGCTTGCAAGCGACAGTGCAGGCAATATTGTTGCGCTTTTATATGATCCAATAAGTGCTCAATTAGTTTCTCGACATAAGGCGGCGGGCCAACCATGGGGTGGGTTAGTCGTTGTGTCCCCATTTGATGCATCAGTTGGTGAAAGACTTGTTAACCATTTGGTTGCGGTAAGTGATGATGGGTCTGCCACTGCTTTTTGGCGAACTACACAAGATTCTCGATTGCAAACTTCTCGTTTTGATCCGGTTTTAAATACATGGAGTACGCCGATTGCGCATACGCAATTTGGTAATAGCACTCCTTCTTCTATGCGTTTAAGAATGGATGCCAATGGCAATGCTATTGTTTCCTGGATTAATGATGGCATTACTGATGAGGTGTTTGCTGCTGCATATAGTAGTGCAAGTAATACTTGGGGTGGAAGAGTAGAGTTGCATAGAGATGTCAGTGGTGCACACAACTCCATTTTAGATATTAGTAACAATGGCGATGCGATTCTGGCATGGCAAGTTTTAAATGATGTGTACTTCTCATCTTATACCCCCGCGTCAGGCTGGACAGTGGCTTCTACTGTTAGTGTTAATGCACAACTTGGAAGTGTTGAAATGGATGCCAACGGTAATGGCGTCTTAGTTTGGGATGAGAATGATGTCATCTTTGCTAAGCGATTTGTTGCAGGCGTCGGTTTAGAGGCGAGTGCGCAATTGGTTGGCTATGGCGATGCGAGTCGTTCCGATGTGGTTTATGATGACAGTGGCAATATACTTGTAACTTGGACGCATTCTTCTCAACCGATTACATCATATCAATCTATATGGGTTAATCGGTTTAACGCATTAACAGGTTGGGGCAGCCCAATTCGTATCGAAGAGGTTGAATCAAGCTTCGCTTCATTAGGAAGACCAACAATAACAGCCATTAACGCACAAGGAGCATTAATTAGCTGGACACACTTTGCGACTGGTGGTTTTGAACGTTTATATAGTAGTGAGTATGTTTACTTTGGTGATGGATTTGCGGTTCAAAATTCAGCACCTATTGCGGTTGCAGAAGCTACCAAAGATATAACAGAAGGGCTAGTGGCTACACTTGATGCGAGCCAGTCATTTGATCAAGATGGTGTTATCGCCAGTTACGTATGGCAGCAAATTTCAGGAACACCTGTCACTCTAACTAATGCTAATACGGCAACACCGAGTTTTACTGCTCCTTTTGTTTTGGGTTTTTCTGAGTCACTGATTTTCACAGTAACAGTCACAGATAACCACGGTAGTACTGCTTCTACGCGGCAAGTTATCACTATACGAGACTTATCTTCTCCAGAATCAGCGACAATATTGTCGACAGCGCTTGGTAATGTAATTTCCTGGGAACAGGTGCTTGGTGCAGATAGTTACAATATCTACTGGAGTACACAGCCTAATGTTACACCTGCAACGGGTACGTTGATCCAAAATGTCACCAGCCCATATACGGACGGTGGTCTTACTAATAATCAAGATTATTATTACATCGTGACCGCTGTAAATGCAGATGGCGAGTCAGAATCACTTAGAGAGTACAAGGCAACATGGAAAGATGCTTGGCAAGATGCGCAATACCTCAATGATATCGGCATTGACCCATTATTCTATGAACTGGCCGTTGCAGCAGATGGTGATGCCGTTGCAACATGGGGGCGATATGACTCCGCAGCAGACACGACAGAAATTTTAATTGGTCACTTTACGTCAGGAGAAGGTTGGGACACGCCTTCTGTACTTGATGTGGTTGCAGGGAAGCGTACTACAAGTCCTGAACTTGTAACTAATTCAAACGGCAATAGTGCTGCGGTGTGGCAACGGACAGATGGCAACATCTATGCAGCTGTATCCACGGCCGCAACAGGTTGGACAACATCAGAGTTAATTATTACAGGTGAAACTATTGAGCGGGAACTTGCAATTGACACTCTTGGGAATATGCATCTCGTATGGAGGCGCCCGCCAAGTTTTGACAATACCGATATCATGGTTAAGTTATTTTCTATTGATACTGGGTGGGGGGCTGATGTTGTACTTGGGGTAGGTGAAGATCCACGTTTAGACGTCGCACCAAATGGAAATGCGATTGTTGCATGGCAAGCAGATAACATCGATGTGAATCGTGGCAAGAATATTTTTGTATCACGTTACACACCGAGTGCAAGTTGGTCAGCAGCAGAATTTGTGCTGGAACAGGAGCTTGGATTTAGCGCAGGTTATGGACCGCAGGTCAGATTAAGTGACAGTAATAATGTCACGATTGTCTGGGACTCAAGGCAAGGTGCGGGTAGCAGTTCATTAATCAAAAGTATTCATTATGAAGAGGTGACAGGCTGGGGAAGTGTTGTTGAACTTGGGTTAGGGGCGTTTGGTTCAAACCTGGAAATTGACAGCGATAATGCCGGTAATGTTTTTGCTACTTGGCTAACCTTGGGTGATGGTGGTGGTTCGGGTTTGATAGCGCGTCGTTATGAAAATGGTGCTAGCTGGGCAGAGCCTACCTTGGTTGATTTAACTCCAGGCCGAGTTAATGCATTAAATATCGTAGTGAATGCGAATGGTCTTGCCATGATTATTTGGAATAAGGCTGAAGCTATTGGTGGTAAACAGTCCATGCATGTAAGTCGCTACGTTAATAGTGCATGGAAGGCGCCAGAACAAATTAGTGAAAGTTTTCAGCGCAATTCAAATCTCAGAGTTTTACCTCCTGCAATAGGTCTTGCAGATCAGGGTGAAGCTATTGCGATATGGCGTCATGCTGTTGGCACAAACACACAAGGTTTGTTAGCGAATCATTATCGCGAGCCTTTGCCAAGCGCAGATCCGCTGCTTAACAATACCGTTGCACCCGTTGTTACTGCACCTGCAGACTTAACCTATGAGGCAACGGCGGTCACGACCCGTGTCTTGCCTGATATTTTAGGCACAGCAACAGCAGTAGATGATTTGGAAGGCAATTTACCAGTTATCTCGAATGCCCCTATTGGGCAATTCAGTGGATTATCTCTTGGCACACATAGGATTACATGGAGTGCAATCGATTCGGCGGGTAATGTTGGTAGAGCCGTGCAAAATATTACTATTGTTGATACGACACCTCCTGTATTAACAGTGCCCTCAGACATTACTGTTACGACAACTACAAATGAACCTGTTGTTGTTTTCTTTGGTGGTGCATCAGCTACAGACATATTCGGTGCTGGTGGTGTTATGTGTAATGCACCTTTAGATGGTAATGTCATTCCTGATATCATAAGCCTTAAAGGCAGTGATGCTTCTATTAGTGTTGCGAGCAATGACTCGACATCACCTTTTAGTTTCTCAAGTCAGTCCACTGATGTTGCCTTATTGCTAGATGGTATAGAGCTCGATCCCATCCGTCTTGACCCTGTTTTTACACCCTGTACTGAAGAGTTTGCGACAGGCTTATTCCCTGTTGGCACCACAACCATTACATGGATGGTAGAGGATGGAAATGGTAATATCAGCACAGGCACGCAAGTGATCACTGTCGTTTTGGAAAGTGCCACGGATACCGTACTACCTTCAATCACACCACCTGCTGATATTAGTGTTGAAGCAACGGCTGTACTGACACCGGTTGCTTTAGGAAGTGCAACGGCAACGGATAATATTGATGGTGTGTTAACCGCCACGGCAGATAACCTAGGTCCATTTGCATTGGGCACAACGACGGTGACGTGGAGTGCCACCGATGCGGCGGGTAACACGGCCAGTGCGACACAACGTGCGACGGTTGTTGATACCACACCACCGGTGTTGAGCGTACCACCAGCGGTGAGTGTTGATAGTGCAATACTTGATCCAATCGTAGTGAGTATTGGTGTTGCGACGGCCACGGATATATTCACACCAGTCACGATTATCAGTGATGCGCCTGCTTTGTTCCCAGTAGGTAGTACCACGGTCACGTGGACAGCGACCGATCCAAACGGTAACAGCAGTACGGGCACACAGTTGGTGACGGTGAACTTGGTTGACACATCAGCACCGTCCATCACGCCACCGGCTGATATTAGTGTTGAAGCAACCGCGGTACTAACACCAGTTGCCTTAGGCGCTGCAACGGCAACAGATAATATTGACGGTGTGTTAACCGCCACGGCAGATAACCTGGGTCCATTTGCATTGGGCACAACGACGGTGACATGGTCGGCAACGGATGCCGCAGGCAACACGGCCAGTGCCACACAACGTGTGACGGTTGTTGATACCACGCCACCGGTGTTGAGCGTACCGCCAGCGGTGAGTGTTGATAGTGGAGTACTCGATCCAATTGCGGTGAGTATTGGTGTTGCCACAGCGACTGACATTTTTACGCCAGTTGCTATCACTAGTGATGCTCCAGCCTTGTATCCAATTGGTACAACCACGGTGACGTGGACAGCGACCGATCCAAACGGTAACAGCAGTAGTGGTACGCAGTTGGTGACGGTGAACTTGATTACATCAACAGGTGATGATTCAGGTAACTCTGATGATTCAGACAGTTCAGATGATTCACATGACTCGGACAGTTCAAGTGATTCTCATGATTCTGATAGCTCGGATGATTCGGATAGTTCGAGTGATGACTCAAGTAGCTCGGATGATTCGGATAGTTCGAGTGATGATTCAAGTAGTTCAGATGACTCAAGTAGCTCGGATGATTCAGATAGTTCGAGTGATGACTCAAGTAGCTCGGATGATTCAGATAGTTCAAGTGATGACTCAAGCAGCTCGGATGATTCAAGTAGTTCGGATGATTCAGATAGTTCGAGCGACGACTCAAGCAGCTCGGATGATTCAAGTAGTTCAGATGACTCAAGCAGCTCCGATGATTCAGATAGTTCGAGTGATGATTCGCATGACACAGATAGTTCGAGTGATGACTCAAGTAGTTCGGATGATTCAGATAGTTCGAATGATGATTCACATGACTCAGATAGTTCTCATAATTCTTAATGGATCTTATGAACATGAAAAATAAAGTGACATTGATATTTTCGAACTTCGCAAAGGTTATTGCCGGCGGCGTATTATTTTTTACTTTGGGTATTCAGCCTGTCCATGCATTAGAAAAGATTACTTACTATCATAATGATGGTTTGGGTTCGCCCGTGGCAGGTACTGATGAAGCTGGCGCATTGCTATGGAAGGAAGACTACAAGCCTTATGGCGAAAGAATTCGCAAGGAGGTTGATAGTGAATCGAATACCCGTTGGTTTACCGGTCATCCGGAAGATAAGGAAACCGGTTTTATCTATGCCGGTGCACGGCATTATGATCCGGTTGTTGGTCGGTTCATGGCGGTTGATCCGGTTGGGTTTAATGGCAGTATTCACATGTTTAACCGCTATGCCTATGCGAATAATAACCCGTATAAGTATGTGGATCCGGATGGGGAGGCTGCTGCATTAGCTTGGTTCGCGACGCCTCCAGGTATTGCTGCTCTGGAAAAAACAGGGGTTATTCTTACCGGATTGCTCACTCCGATTGCTGTGAATGAAGCCATTGTCAAGCCGATGATGAATGAAAATTCTAGTGATAGCGGAACTGGAACTGAAGGTGATCTTCTTAAGGACACAAAATCAAAATCAAAATCAAAGAAAAATGAGAAATCTAAAGAGAGGGACTTTATTGGTGGAGGGGGATTTGATCAAGCTAATGATTCATTTGACAATACGTTGAGGCCAAAAAATGTAAAAGATCAGGGGGGAGGGGTTAGATCAGGAGAGCTTGATAATGGTACAAGAGTTACAGTCAGGCCCAAAAACTCTCCATCAATTGATATAAGGCCACCAGGAGCAAAAAAACCTATTAAAGTTAGGTTTTGAAGGGGAACATTGTGAGTGTATATAAAACATATAATAGGGAACCGGATGGACTACCTGATTCGGTAAAGTCATGGAAATTGTATGACTCTGGCAAAGGATTATATTTTACTACTTATGATATAAACAATTGTGACAACATGGTTGAATTTTTCTTTGAGAGCACGTTGGCATATCTGTGTATTGATGAATCAAATAGGTTAGAACTTTGGGATAACTATGATATCGAAAGAGATAAAATTATTTATGAAGTTTATGAATCTAGTTTTTTAAGTGATTTCCATCGAAGTAGTAAATTTATTCACGAGGGTTTGGAAATATTTCATTTTTTAGTTATCACTACTGATGACTGCGTAGATATTTTAAGCACTTGTCATCCAATTATAACAGTAACAAAAAAATAGCTGAAAATAGGAGGAAAATAGGTGCCAGAGACCATTTTTCAAGTGATGATTCAAGTGGTTCAGATAGTTCTCATAATTCTTAATGGATCTTATGAATATGAAAAATAAAATGATATTGATATTTTCGAACTTCGCAAAGGTTATTGCCAGTGGCGTATTATTTTTTGCGCTCGGTGTTCAGCCAGTCCACGCATTAGAAAAAATAACCTACTATCATAATGATGGTTTGGGTTCGCCCGTGGCAGGTACCGATGAAGCCGGCGCATTGCTATGGAAGGAAGACTACAAGCCTTATGGCGAAAGAATTCGCAAGCAGGTTGATAGTGAATCGAATACCCGTTGGTTTACCGGTCATCCGGAAGATAAGGAAACGGGTTTTATCTACGCTGGAGCACGGCACTATGATCCGGTTGTGGGTCGGTTCATGGGGATTGATTCGATAGGATTTACTGAAGATAACTTTAGGATGTTTAACCGCTATGCTTATGCCAATAACAATCCCTTTAGATTTACTGACCCTGATGGAAATGAAGCAGCTGAAAAAACACCGGGACAACTACAACTTCAAGAAGCACATGATTTAGGGAATGAAATTGCTGATGTTTTATCTGTTACATTAGATGAGGGCTATAAATTCTTTTTTGGCGGGGTGGTATTTAAAGTATTTGGTAGAGGTCTGAAATTTAGCTCTAGTCGGGCACCTGCATTAAGAAACACCAAAGACAGGCTGAATTTTCGAGGCGATCCAAATTCGATAATTAGAGGCACTGATGTTGCTAGAAAAGGAGGAGGTAAGCGAGTTTTTATTACAGATGAAAATGGCAGGATTATTAGAGAAATTACCCCTCAAAGAGTTAAGGTTAGAAGAACTAATAAATTACCTGATGGCTCTACTAGGGATACTTTTAGGAAAACAGGTAAACCTACTCCGGATGATTTAAGGATTTTGAATAGAGTATGATTGACGTTACTGAAATAATTTTAAATTTCCAAAAAGCGCTTATTTGTGTCTCTGGGAGCCTATCGAAAATTGGTTTTTTTAAAGGGAGCGATCAGTGGGATGAGTTAATAGAGAGTACTTATGATATATTGGTCATTGAGCATGTATCCGAAAAATTCAGCATATCAATATTGCGTAAATATGATGTATGGGAAGAACCGATATGTAAAAATGATTTAATTGTTGAAGTATGTGTTGGTGCAACTTTATTGATAGGAAGTATTATTGATTCTATTGGTTCTAAGTATGAATATAGTGAAATTACGAAAATTAAAGAGGCAACTACTTTTTCTTTAGTTGGGTTTGGTAATCCATTATTAGATGAGGAAAATATTAATACATTAAAGTACGTTGAAGGAATTGATATAAAAGGGAATATGATTTGCGCGAAAATAGATGACTGTAGATTTTTCGTAAAGTGAGGGGGTCAGCAAGAATAGGTACCAGAGACCAATTGTTTCTAAAAAGAAACGGGGTCAGGAAGAAACGGGGTCAGAACACAATACTTTTAAAACAGATGTATCTAAAAAAGAATTTGAGAAAAACCTTCTTGATAATGGGTTTGTAAAATCAACATCAAAAGATAATAAAGTGAGTAATTTTAAGAAAGGAGATAAAAAGTTTACATCAAGAAATTTCTCGAGATCCACAAAAGGTCCATCAGTGGATGTATTTAAAAAGAATAAGCAAACATCGAAAATTCGCCTAGGGGGAGGTAAGTGAAATTAATATCTGTGGAAAAAGATTACAGCCCAATAGTTATTGGTATTGAGAAGGCTATATATATGAATGAAAGCTTGCCTAGAAAGATTTTTAGGAAGACTTTTAAGTATTTTTTGTTTATTACATTTGATGAGATATTTATGCCGCTGTTTTTTAATAATATTCAACGGTTCTTGTGTGAAGAAAATGAAAATAAATTTTGGTTGGCTGCAATAGAACCAGATCCCAAGAGTTATTTTTTTACGAATTTTAATTTTTATGGTGCAGTTAGGTTCTCGGTTTCAGATACTGCAGACAGCTATCTTGCTGCATTACATAGTTATCCTGAATCTAGTCCTGCTGATGCACTTGCTCATAATTCAAATATATTGATTATATCGACATATCAAAATGATTGGGTTATATACGGAGACAGGAATGCTGATATTGCTATTTGTGCATTTGTGGGTAGGGAGAAAATGGAACTATTTAGTTCCATATATGGTTCTGACTTACTCGAAAACGCCAAGTTTGCAGCAGAGTACGCTTATAATGAAAGTGAAGATATCTCGCTGAAAAATATATTCTATAAAAATTATAAATGAAGAAGAAAAATTAGGTACCAGAGACCAATTGTTTCTAAGAAAAATTAGGTACAAAAAATTAGGTACAAAAAATTAGGTACAAAAAATTAGGTACCAGAAAAAATTAGGTACCAGAGACCAATTGTTTCTAATATAGTTTTCTAAGAAAAAAAATAGGTACCAAAAAAAAATAGGTACCAGCAAAAATAGGTACCAGAGAGCAATTGTTTCTAATATAGCTTTCCATTCATCGGCAAAATTCACAAGGAGGTGAATCATGCCACGCAAACCACGCTTTCAATTGGTGGGAGTTCCTCAACACGTTATTCAACGTGGCAATAATCGTGAACCATGTTTTTATGCGGAAGAGGATTACCGTCGTTATCTTGATGATTGTCACGAAGCCGCTGAGCGTTATCAATGCTGTATTCATGCTTATGTCTTAATGACAAACCATGTTCATCTGTTGGTGACACCGATGGCAGAATACGGGATATCGGGCATGATGCAAGTGTTGGGTAGGCGCTACGTTTATTACATGAATAAAACCTATCAACGTACCGGTACGTTATGGGAGGGGCGTTACAAATCCAGTTTGGTTGATAGTGATCAGTATTTATTAACATGCATGCGTTATATTGAATTGAATCCAGTACGTGCTGAGATGGTGGATCATCCTGCTGATTATAAATGGTCTAGCTATCAATCGAACGCACAAGGCCAATACGATAAATTACTTCAGCCACATATGTTATATAAAAACTTGGGAAGTACCTTGGGGATGAGACAAGGAGCATATCGTGAGCTGTTTAGGAACCATGAATTGGTACTAGGGAGTTCTTATTTCAAAGATAAGATTGAATCTCTGATACAACGCCCTGCGCGGCATAGGAAATCAGGTCGGCCGAAGCAGAACCTATATTAGAAACAATTGGTCTCTGGTACCTATTGGAGTAGAGTACCCATTAGAAAAACGAAGCTAAATAAGCTACACTTGTAGTCAGTATGTATATTTCAGGGCGTATAATGGCAATTAGCTTGGCTGAATTGATGTTTAAGGGGTATCGCAGGCGTGTGCTTGCGTTAATGCTGCAACAACCCGTGAAGCGTTATCATGTGCGTGAAATTGCCCGTCTGACGGGAACCGTTGCGGGTACTTTGCATAAAGAATTGTCTAAATTGGCAGATGCAGGCGTGTTATTAAAGGAAAAGATAGGTAATCAGCTATTTTATGAGGCAAATGTGGATTGCCTTATTTATGAAGAATTGAGCAGTATGCTGCTAAAGCTTGCTCAGCAGGATGCAATCAAGGATGAAGGGCCGCAAATGAAAATGGATGAGCTTGTTGAGAAAAATCGAGGACAGATTTTAGCCTTGGCCAAGCAGAACGGTGTGCATAATGTGCGTGTTTTTGGTTCGATGGCGCGTAATGAAGCAGGGCTAGATAGCGATCTGGATCTGCTTGTTGATATTGATAAAGGCAAATCGGGTTTAGCGTTGGGTGGGTTTTTATCTGATGTAACAAAAGTCGTTCATCGTAAAGTAGATGTGGTTACCGAAAAATCATTACATCCTAAAATAAGAGAAAAGGTGTTGCTTGAGGCAAGGCCACTATGAAGGCCAAAGACGATTCAGTTTATGTTGAACACATGCTGGATTGTATTCAACGCATTGATGAATACATTGAGAATAAAGATCAGTTTTATTCATCTAGATTGGTACAGGATGCAGTGGTCAGAAATTTACAAACAATGGCAGAGTCGAGTCAGCGTCTTGCGCCAGAAATGAAGCAACAATTTAATGATGTGCCATGGAAAGAAATTTCAGGGTTTCGAAACATCCTTGTGCACGATTACCTTGGTGTAGATCTTGATGTGATTTGGAGTGTTGTAGAACAAGAACTTCCAAGGCTTGAACAGGCGCTCTCGTCTTATTTGGAGAGAAGTTAAGAACTACAAAATTTATCGGGATTTTAGAACTTTCGGTGGTTCATGGGGCAATTTCTACCTGAGAGAATTTGGGTTACTTGCTGCTTGTTTTGCTTCTGTGGCTGGGAGATTCACCACTCATAGATGCCTCGAACCATTAGAAATGGTTAAGGTACTTACAATGAAGCTCAAAGAGATTCTGTAAGCCACCCTTCGGGCTTCTCCCTAGAGCCGCTGTGCGTTTCATTAGGGATTTCCTAAACCATTTCCAATGGTTCTGGTCATTATGAGTACTGCACCCATCTTCGAAGGGTCGCAGCAAAAAAGCCCCGCAGGGCGGGGCTCAATTTTGTGGAATTGCTTCGTTATTATTATGTATAGGTCCAGTTCGCATCACAGGAACTGATATTCTGGTTAAGAGCCACTTGAACAGGTTGGTGTGCCTTGGCTAATTGACGTCGTTGTTGGCGCTGATTGTCTAACCATGCATTGGTTGCTGCAATACGTTTTTTAACCAGCTCATGGCGTTTTAGTGCCTTTTGATTAGGTTTTTCGGCCTGCTCGGCAATAATTGTATTTACAGGGGCTGCTTCAAGGGTGCTTGCCGGTTGATCAGCCGGACTTAAAACAATTCCCAAACTGAAGAAAAGTGCAACGGTCGTATCCATAATTCTCCTCCAAAACAGCCTGAATATATGTGTATTACGCCATATTCAGTCCGGCTTTTCCGTGATGATGGTCACGCTTGCTTGATTCAGCCAGACGTTGCTGTAAAAATAAAAACTTGTTTATTTATTTATAGTTATAAGTTCTTTGTAATGCAAATTATTATTATTTATAGCTAACTTATTGTGCATTTTATAATTGCGTGTCATGTAAACATAGTCGGAATAAGTCAGACTTCCAGTATATTAGTG
>Ga0316207_10002877_pt1 | contig 16898 bp, 13 predicted proteins | sample 6weekpyrite_MG_FD_204943 | JGI IMG/M metagenome (GOLD analysis project Ga0316207, IMG submission 204943) | Microbial mat bacterial communities from mineral coupon in-situ incubated in ocean water Damariscotta River, Maine, United States -... | ecosystem: Environmental > Aquatic > Marine >...
TGCGCGATGCGCCCGGCGAAATCATTGTCAAAGAACGTCACCGCCTGGCCCAGCGTCCAGCGATGCAGCCGCGACAGTACCAGATTGTTGATGTTCGGCCCCAGCGTCAGCGCCTGAAACGCCGCAGACACGCCGAAAGAGACCGGCCGCACCACCAGCAGAAACGCCGCCACCCCCCACAGCAGCGCCGAATTGTCGGCAAAGAACGACTGCGCGTCGCTGGCCAGGGCCGCGTCGATCACCTGACCCAGAAACAGCGCGGTGATCACCTCGAACACCCCGGCCAGCATCGACGCGGCACCCGCCAGCGCAATCGCGGGCCAGGCGCCTTCCAGCGCCCAGCGCACAAACGCCTGCAGGCTGCGCGGCGGGGCGGTTTTGGCGGGACGCTCTGCGTCGATCAGCCCCGCGAACCATCTGGTCAGCCGTTCCCGCATCACTCTGCCGCCTCGATCCCGATGAACCCGCCGGATTGCCGGTTCCAGAACATCGCATAGAGCCCGCCTTTTGCCAGCAGTTCGGCATGGCTGCCATCCTCGACCACCCGGCCCTGATCCAGCACCAGAATGCGGTCGAGCTGGGCAATCGTGGACAGCCGGTGCGCGATGGCGATCACGGTCTTGCCCTGCATCATGCCGTAAAGCGTCGACTGGATCGCGGCCTCGACCTCGGAATCCAGTGCGCTTGTCGCCTCGTCCAGCACCAGAATCGGCGCGTCTTTCAGGATCACCCGCGCCAAGGCCACGCGCTGGCGCTGCCCGCCGCTGAGTTTCACGCCGCGTTCGCCGACCTGCGCGTCGTAACCCTGCCGTCCGCCGGGGTCCTGCAGATCGAGGATGAACTCATGCGCCTCGGCCCGCCGGGCGGCGGCGATCATCTGATCCTCGGTGGCGCCGGGATTGCCATAGAGGATGTTGTCGCGCACCGAGCGGTGCATCAGCGAGCTGTCCTGCTGCACCATGCCGATCACGCCGCGCAGGCTGTCCTGGGTGACCTGCGCAATGTCCTGCCCGTCGATCAGAATGCGCCCGCCCTCGGCCTCGTAGAACCGCAAAAGCAGCTTGACCAGGGTCGATTTTCCGGCGCCGGACTTGCCGACGAGGCCGACCTTTTCGCCCGGTTTCAGCACCAGTGAAATCCGGTCCAGCCCGCCCGCGCCGCGCCCGTAATGATGCGACAGCCCCTGCATCTCGATCCTGCCGTCGGTGATCTGCAGCGGCTTGGCGTCCGGCGCATCCAGCAGGGTGATCGGCTGGGCGATCGTTTCCATCCCCTCGGCGACGACGCCGAGCGAGCGGAAAAACGACGACATCGCCCACATGATCCAGCCGGTCATCGCGTTCAGCCGCAGGGTCAGCGCGGTTGCCGCCGCCACCACCCCGACCGAGGCGCTGCCGCCCATCCACAGCATGATCGCCCAGCCGACGACACCGACGATCAGCAGCCCGTTCAGCGTGACCAGCGCGATATCCATCATGGTGAATATCCGCATTTCACGCGCAAAGGTCTGGCGGGTGTTTTCTATCGCCTCTTTGGCATAGGCCAGTTCACGGTCGTGATGCGCGAACAGCTTGACCGAGTGAATGTTGGTATAGCTGTCCACCACCCGCCCGGTGACTTCGCTGCGCGCATCCGACGAGGCCTTGGAGGCCGGGCCGACGCGTTTCATCGTCCATCTGACCAGCATCGCATAGAGCACGAACCAGAAGAGCATCGGGATCACCAGCCGGATATCGGCGCCCCACAGCAAAATGACGGCGCCGACCAGATAGGCAAAGGCAAAGGTGATCGCGTCGAACACCTGAAACACCGCCTCGCCCGCGGCCGGCGGCGTTTGCATGATCCGGTTGGCGATGCGGCCGGCAAAATCATTCTCGAACCAGCCGACCGATTGCCGCAGCACCTGTTTATGCGCGCGCCAGCGCACGATGGTGCCGAAATTCGGCAGGATCGCATTGTTCAGCAGCCCCACGTCCAGCATCTGCAACACCGGGCGGATCAGCAGGATGAACGCCGCCGCCAGGATCAGTTCGGTGCCATAGGCGGCCCAGACCTGCTGTGGCGTGCCTGTGCCCAGCAGATCGACGATCCGGCCCATATAGTAGATCAGCCCGACCTCGACCGCGGCCACCACCACGGACATGACCGCCGTCGCGATGAACAGCCGGTGGAACGGCCGGGCATAATCCATCATGAACGGCAGCAGCTTTTGCGGCGGCGCGTCGGACTCCGGATAGGGTTTATACGGATCAACCAGATTTTCAAAAAAGCGGAACACTTGGCGGGAAAACTTTCGGGGCTGTACAGCCCTGTCATATAGACCCATCGGAACAAAAGTGAAACCTCGGCAGCCGATCAGGCCCGGGGTGTCGGCCTGTCCGGGCTGGCCAACAGCGCCGCTCGGTCAAGGCTGAACCCCGATGCGATCCAGGCATCTTCCAGCGTTTTCATCCGCGCGCCCAGCGCCGGGCCTGACAGCACCCCGGCCAAATCCGCCGATGTCACTGGAAATTTCGCCTTTGCGCCCTGGGCGATGTCGGCCTCCAGCCCCGCTGGCAGCGGCTGTTGCATCAGCGCCGCGCGCGCCAGCAGGATGTCATGCGCCATGTCCGGCCCGTGGCGATAGGCCAGTTCGGCAGCGCCCTGGGATGCGGAAACATGGTCGCGGATTTGCTGCAAGCTGCGCGCGTCCCGTTTGGACAAGCGCAGCAGGGCTGCCTCATCCTTTCCGCCCAGCACCGACAGCCGCCGAACGGCGTCCGGCAGCACGCCGACCGATGCCTCCAGGTCGACCAGCAGCGGCAGGGCGCGCGGATCGGCCCCCGGCAGGACCCGGCTGAGGCATCCGGCGGCCGCCATGCTGGCCACCGCGGGTGCGGGATCGGGTGCGGCCAGCAGCTTGCGCAGTTCGGCGCCGATGCGTTCCTTTGACAGGCTTTCCAGCCCTTCGGACAGCTTCGCACAGGCCGCCAACCCGTCGGCATCGAGCCCGTTCAGAGGGTCGCCATACCAGGCATAAAACCGGAAAAACCGCAGGATGCGCAGGTAATCCTCGCGAATCCGGGCCTCGGCGTTCTCGATGAACCGCACCCGGCGCGCGCGCAGATCGGCCAGACCGTTCAGCGGGTCGATCAGGGTGCCGTGCCGGTCCGCATACAGCGCGTTCATCGTGAAATCCCGCCGCAGCGCGTCTTCTTCGATCCGGCTGGTATAGGCGACGACGGCGCGGCGGCCATCGGTTTCGACATCCTTGCGAAAGGTCGTGATCTCATGCGGGATGCCGCCGGCGACGACTGTGATCGTGCCGTGATCGACGCCGGTCGGGATCGCGTGCAGCCCGGCCGCCTTGGCCAGTTCGATGACCTGTTCGGGAAGCGCATCGGTGGACAGATCGACATCGCTGACATCGGTTTCCAACAGGGCGTTGCGCACACAGCCGCCGACGAAAAGCGCCTGGAACCCGGCGGTTTCCAGCAGTGCGAGCACCTGTTGTGTCGATGCCTCGTGCAGCCAATGGCCGGTGATCCGCGTCATGGGGCCATCCGTTCGGCCAGCCCGCGCAGGATGCGCGCGGTGGCGCCCCAGATGTAATACGGCCCATAGGGCACGGTGTAATAATACCGCCGCTGCCCGCGCCAGCGCCGCGACTGCACCATGAATCGCGCCGGGTCGGTCACGTGATCCAGCGGCACGCTGAACACCTCGGCGACTTCGCCGGCCTCCGGTTTCGGGTCAAAATCGGCTCTGATCCGGCCCAGAACGGGGGTTACGGCAAAGCCGGTGACGGTTTCATGCCCTGGCAGCCTGCCCAGAACCTGAACATTATCCGGCGCCAGTCCGATCTCTTCGTCGGCCTCGCGCAGCGCGGCGGCGGTCACGTCGGCATCCCCGTCATCGAGTTTTCCGCCGGGAAAGGCGATCTGGCCGGGGTGGTGTTTCAGCGCGGATGAGCGTTTGGTCAGGATCAGCCGCAGGCCGCTGTCCGTCGCCAGGATCGGCACCAGAACGCCCGCCGGGCGCAGCTTGCGCCCTGCGGGCAATACCGTGTCCGGGTTCAGATCGAAATCCGAGGACGCGGCACTGGGCCGGCCCAGCGCCGCGATCAGCGGGGCAAAGGGATCAGGCCGGGTCATCATCGGCCTTGACGGCCTCGAACCCCAGCGTCAGGGGGTCGAATTCGTAATGCGCGCCGCAAAACTGGCAATCCGCCGTCACGATGCCGTCGTCGGTGGTCATATGGGCGATGTCCTTGGCCGAATAGATCGACAGGCTGGTGCGCACCCGGTCGGACGAACAGGTGCAGCCGAATTTCACCGGTTGCGCATCGAAAACCCGCGGCGTTTCCTCGTGGAACAGCCGCACCAGCAGTTCGGTCGGCTGCACCGACGGGCCGATCAGTTCCAGATCCTCGACCGTGTCCAGCAGGACATTGGCGCGGGTCCAGTTTTCATGCTCGTCCCCGTCCAGGACATCGGCGGCGTCAAGCAGCCCGTCCTCGCCTGAGGGGCCGTCCTTGGCGAAGGGCGATGCTTTGGGCATGTGCTGCAACATTACACCGCCCGCGCGCCAGCCCTGAACGCCGCCGGGCTCATAGGATTTGCCGAAACTCAGCGCGAACCGGGTCGGCAATTGTTCGGATTGCGCGAAATAGGTTTCGGCGCAGGAGGCAAGCGAGCCGCCCGCGATCGGGGTGATGCCCCGATAGGGCACCATATCCTCGCCCTGATCGATCAGCATCGCGAAATAGCCTTTGCCGATCTGCCCGAAACCAGCGCCGGTCTGGTCGAGCCGGTCGGCGTCATAGCTGGCATAGGCGCGCATCAGGGCAGGTTCGCCATCCCTGGACGGGCCGTAATAGTCGGTGGCGATCATCCGCACTGGCCCGTCGCCGCGCACCTGCAACGACAGCTTCCAGCGCAGTTTCAGCGTCTGGCCGATCAGCGCCGTCAGCAAGGCGGTTTCGGCAACCAGCGACTCGATCACCGGCGGATAGTCGTGCTGGGCCAGCACATTGTCCAGCACGCCGTCCAGACGGGCGACGCGGCCGCGAATGTCGGAGCGATCAAGCTGGAACGGCAGGATCGTGTCATCCCAGGCGATTTTAGAACCAAGTGTCATTGGTTTCCTTTGACGGGTTTTCGTTGGCATACCGTGTCCATATAGGGGGGGCAACCGAACGTAACAGGCAGTGCGGGTATGATCAGACGTTATGGCGAGGCTGTCAGGGCGGGGGCGCGATATACGCGCAGACCCGGCGCCTATGCAATCCTGATGCTTGGGCGCGAGGTGCTGTTGACCCATCAGGCGGAACCGATCCCGGAATATCAACTGCCCGGCGGCGGCATCGATCCGGGCGAGTCGGCCCTGGCCGCGCTGCATCGTGAGGTGTTCGAGGAAACCGGCTGGCGTATCGCCGCTCCGCGCCGGCTGGGCGCGTTTCGCCGGTTCACCTATATGCCGGAATATGACCTGTGGGCGGAAAAGCTGTGCCACATCTATCTGGCCCGCCCGGTGCGCCGTCATGGCCCGCCGACCGAGCCGGGCCATACCGCCATCTGGATGCCGGCGGGAACGGCGGCGGCCCATCTGGCGAACGCGGGCGACCGGGCGTTTCTGATCAGGCTGATTGGCGGCCAGGCTTTTTGATGATGGATCAACTTGTCAAAACATCTGAATGGCGCGCGCGTCTGCCTGTTCTGCTGTACGAATTCGAATGTTTCGGTCGATCCAATAGCGCGTGATGCGTTTGCTCGGAAACAGATGCATCGGAATTCGCCCACACTTGGGGTGAATTCCGATTCCGCTGGAACGCATCCTGCGCTAGCCGGTGAAATCCAGCAGGACTCCCGACACATCGTCATCAAATTCCTGATCGCCGGCAAATTCGGTCAGATCCCACAACAGCGCGTCGAAAAAGGCATCGCCACTCAGGCCCGCGCTTTTGGTCAGCAATTCGCTTAGCCCCGCTTCCTCCAGCATCCGGCCTGAGGGATCGCAGCATTCGGTCAACCCGTCCGATCCCAAAAACAGCCGGTCGCCCGGCATCAGCCGCGCCTCGAAATCGGAATAGCTGGCGCCGGGGATCAGGCCGACCGGCAAGCCGCCGTCGCCGATGAATTCGATCGTTCCGTCCGCCCGCTGAATTGCCGGGTGCGGATGGCCCGCCTGGGTCATGGTGACGACGCCGCTGCCCAATTGCACCCGCGCCATCAGCAGGGTCAGGTAATGTTCGGTGTCCATCTCATCCAGCATCAGATCGTTCAGGCTTTCGGCGACCTCGGACGGGGCGCGCATCGCCGGGCGGCCCTGTGCATCCTGGGTGATCGCGATGTTCTGTTCGGCGGAGCTGCCGGACAGATAGGCCGCCAGACGCGCCGTCATCAGCGCCGAGGCGATACCGTGCCCCGAGACGTCGATCGAATACACCCCGATCTCTGTGTCGCTGACCGGGAACATGCCCACCAGATCGCCGCCCACATGTCCGGCAGAGCGCAGCCACAACGACACATCCACGCCGGGGAACTGGCGGAACCGGTCGCGCACCAGCGATTGCTGCAGCTTTCGCGCCTCGATCAGATCGCGGTCTATCGCGTCATACAGGCTTTGCATCTTTTCCAGGGTCGTGCTGACCAGCCGGTTTTTCTCGGTCAGCTGGCGTTCCATGTCGAGCACCCGCTGGCCGGCCCGGATGCGGGCGCGCAATTCGCCCGCATTCACCGGTTTGGTCAGAAAATCATCGGCCCCCACATCCAGCCCGCGCGCAACCTCGGTCTTGCCGCTTTTCGAGGTCAGCAGAATGAAATAGCCGTAGCGGTCGCCGCGCATGTCGCGGTAGGCCTGACAGAATTCCAGCCCGCCCATGCCGGGCATCATCCAGTCGCTGACAATCAGATCCGGGCTTTCGCGTTCGCAGATCTTCAGGGCCTCTTCGCCGGACGCAGCCTCGATCACCCGGTAGCCCCAGCCGTTCAGATAGGACGACAGAATGCGCCGCTGCAACCGGCTGTCATCGACGATCAGCACGGTTTCCGCAGCGGCGGGTGGCGCGGCTACGTCGATGTTCATGTCCTGTGCCTGTGCCTGTGCCAAGTTCAGTTGTCGCCTTCTTTCCGCGATCCGGGTCCCGAGGGTCTAGCGGCATCTCGATTAACAGCACCCTAACCCTAAACATTTAATGACTTTTTTGGCACCGCTAAGAGTTCCTTAGCGCCCTGTACCTTAACCTTGAAAACCGGGGAGCGCCCTGTGTTGAGGTAGTGATGATTGATTGGCAAAGAGTGGACGAATTGCGCGACGAAATCGGCGCGGACGACTTTGCAGAGGTTGTGGATCTGTTCCTCGAAGAGGTGGCGGAGGTCATTGTGCGCCTTGAAACCGCACCGGCCCCCGCCAGCTTTGAGGCGGAATTGCATTTCCTGAAAGGCAGCGCGCTGAACCTGGGGTTCCGCAAACTTGGCAAGCTGTGCGCCGACGGCGAAACGCTGGCGGCTTCCGGCGCTGCCGATGCGGTCGATATCGGCGCGGTCATTGACGCCTACAAAACCTCGATCAAGGAGTTCAAGGCGCATCTGGGGCTGGACCAGGCCGCCTGAACCGCTGTGACAGCGACATGCGCGGTGCGGGGCATCGCGGCACCGGCCAGCAAGCCGCACCCCGGCCGGCTGAAACCGTCTTGTCCGGGCCGGCAAAACCCAATAGACCGCGCCGTTGTAATCTGCCCATTGACGGAGCCGCGCCATGTCCGCCCCCAAGAAAGTCGTCCTTGCCTATTCCGGCGGTCTGGACACCTCGATCATCCTGAAATGGCTGCAGACCGAATACGGCTGCGAGGTCGTGACCTTTACCGCCGATCTGGGCCAGGGCGAAGAGCTGGAGCCTGCCCGCAAGAAGGCAGAGATGATGGGCGCCTCGGCCATCTACATCGAAGACCTGCGCGAGGAGTTCGTGCGCGATTTCGTGTTTCCGATGTTCCGTGCCAATGCGCTGTACGAGGGTCTGTATCTGCTGGGCACCTCGATCGCGCGGCCGCTGATTTCCAAGCGCCTGGTCGAAATCGCAGCCCTTGAGGGTGCCGATGCGGTGTCTCATGGCGCCACCGGCAAGGGCAACGATCAGGTCCGGTTCGAACTGGCCGCCTATGCGCTGAATCCCGACATCAAGGTGATCGCCCCGTGGCGGGAATGGGATTTGTCCAGCCGCACCAGATTGCTTGATTTCGCCGAAAAAAACCAGATCCCGATTGCCAAGGACAAGCGCGGCGAAGCGCCGTTCAGTGTTGATGCCAACCTGTTGCACACCTCTTCCGAGGGCAAGGTTCTGGAAGATCCCGCCGTCGAAGCGCCGGATTATGTCTATCAGCGCACCGTGCACCCCGAAGATGCGCCCAACACGCCGGAGTTCGTCGAAATCGGCTTTGCACGCGGCGATGCGGTCAGCATCAACGGCGAAGCGATGTCGCCCGCCACCATTCTGACCCGCCTGAACGAACTGGGCGGCGCGCATGGCATTGGCCGGCTCGATCTGGTCGAGGGGCGGTTTGTGGGCATGAAATCGCGCGGCATCTATGAAACCCCCGGCGGCACCATCCTGCTGGAGGCGCATCGCGGCATCGAACAGATCACGCTGGACCGGGGTGCGGCGCATCTGAAAGACCAGATCATGCCGCAATACGCCGAACTGATCTATAACGGTTTCTGGTTCAGCCCCGAGCGCGAGATGCTGCAGGCGCTGATCGACAGCTCGCAGGAACACGTCACCGGCACCGTGCGGCTGAAGCTGTACAAGGGCGTCGCGCGCACCGTTGGCCGCTGGTCCGATCACAGCCTGTATTCCGAGGAACACGTCACCTTCGAGGATGACGCAGGCGCTTACGATCAGAAAGACGCCGCCGGGTTCATCAAGCTGAATGCGCTGCGCCTGCGCCTGATCGCGATGCGCAACCGCCGGCTGGGATAAACGCGCCCCGGACCTGATCCGGGGCCTCGGCGCTAGAGCGTGTCGCGTTGAATCGAATTCACACCGCAGGCCGAACGCGTTATGCGCTGCAAACGCTGCCTCGGCCTGCGGTGTGAATGCCAGAATCCTGTCAAACGCGACACGCTTTAAATCTTACGCTCGGCCAATTGCTCGTAGATCGGCATTGCCAGAGCCAGGATATCGCTACCGGATTTGTCCAGCACCGGCAGCGGCGCTTCGGGATCGGCGAATCCGGTGCTGCGATGCACCGCACCATACCAATGCGCCGCCCATACGCCGTCTGACCGGTTCCCGCCGCTGGGCCAGTGCAGCATTGCCGCGTCAAATCCGATGCCCAGCGCGGCACACAGCCGGGTCAGCGCCGCGCGCGGATCGTCGCGAATGTCGGCGCTGTCGATCACCACCGGGGTCTGGCCAAGCGACACGGCATGTTCATAGAGCTCCAGCTGCTGGCGGAACCCGATATCGTCCAGCGTCAGCGTTTCGCGCTTGGCGGCATAGCTGGCGATGACCCGGGCGGGGTGGCGGATCAGGAACACATTCGTGACCTCGGCCAGCCAGTCGCGCGGGAGGCCGGGCAGCATGTGCTGGGTCATGTGTTTCTGGTAGAAATGTGGCTTTTCAGCCGGAACAGAGCCTAAACAGGCTGCGATCACCCGGTCCGGGTCAACCTCGCCCGCCGCGATGATCCGCTCGCGCATCGGGTGATCCAGCCCGGTGCGCGCCAGATAGGCGGCATAGAACGGCTCGTCCAACACCGCGCAGTCGGCCCGTTGCGCAAAGGCATACATCATCGCGGTCGACAGGTTGCGCGGGCCGGACCACATCGCGATCCGCATCAGGTGCATTCCCGGCTGATCAGCGCCTTGTACAACCCTTGAAGGCGCGTCGTCACCGGCCCTTGCTGGCCGTCTCCGATCATCCGCCCATCGATCTGGCCGACCGGGGTTTGCGCGCCGAACGTGCCGGTCAGAAACGCCTCGTCGGCGCCATAAGTATCGACCAGGCTGAAATTCCGCTCAAACATCGGAATGCCGTCGGCGCGGCAGGCATCGATCACCTTTTGCCGGGTGATCCCGTTCATGCAATAGTCGCCGGTGCTGGTCCAGACTTCGCCCTTGCGCACGATAAAGAAGTTGCAGGCGTTGGTGGTGTTCACGAAGCCATGCACATCCAGCATCAGCGCCTCGTCCGCGCCCGCCTTTTCCGCCGCGATACAGGCCAGGATGCAGTTCAGCTTGGAATGCGAATTCAGCTTTGGGTCCTGGGTCATCGGCAAGCCCCGCAGATGCGGCACTGTCGCCAGCCGGATCGGACGCGGGATCCGGGGGCGGGAATGTTCCATGATGATCACCATCGTCGGCCCGGATCGCGACAGGCCCGGATGCTGGAACGGCCGTGTCTTGACCCCGCGTGTCAGCATCAGCCGCGCATGGGCGTCGGTTTCCATGCCATTCGCGGCGCGTGTTGCCTGCAGCGCCGCAATCACACCATCCTGGTCCAGCCCGATATCCAGATCGATCGCCTTTGCCGCCTGAAACAGCCGGTCCATGTGTTCGCCCAGAAACGCCCAGTGCCCGTTGTACAGGCGCAATCCTTCCCACACGCCATCGCCCAGCATGAAACCGCTGTCATAGACACTGATGACGGCCTGATCCCTGGGCAGGATCCGCCCATCGACATAGATCAGGATCGACTCGTTGCGGGCGTCATCCTCGGCCTGATGCGTGGACACATCGTCATTCATCGCGGCTGCTCCCTGTTTCAGCGCAGGCTAGCGGGGCCAGGGCGGCGCGCCAAGCGGTAACCCTTGCGTGAGGTCACGCGCCGGTGATTTGCGGCGCGCGCGCGTCCCGGCCACGCTGGGGCAAGGCAGAAAGGAGCCGCCATGACCGCACATTTCAAAACCGCCAAACCGATCCTGCTGTTCGCCGCGATTCTGCTGGGTCTTTTCGCCAACCACACCCGCGCCCAGGGCACCGAAACCAGAACCGCGATCTTCGCGGGCGGTTGTTTCTGGTGTGTCGAGGCCGATTTCGAGGCTGTCCCCGGCGTGAGAGGCGCAGTGTCGGGCTTTACCGGCGGGACCACGACAAACCCAACCTACAAACGGGTCAGCCGCGGCGGCACCGGGCATCTTGAGGCGGTCGCAATCACCTATGACCCGGCGATTGTCAGCTATGCCCAGTTGCTGCACATGTTTTTTCGTTCGATCGACGCGACCGACGCGGGTGGGCAGTTCTGTGACCGTGGCGAAAGCTATAGCACCGCTGTTTTCGTCTCTGATCCGGTGGAAAAAGCCGCTGCCGAGGCCGCGAGGGCGCAGGCGCAGGCCGATCTTGGCCAGCCTATCGTCACCCCGATCCGGCGGGCGGGCAGGTTTTATCCGGTCGGGGCCTATCACCAGGACTACTACAAACAGACCGGAACCGTGCTGACCCGCTATGGCCCGAAATCCAAGGCCGAGGCCTACAAGCGTTACCGCAAGGCCTGCGGTCGTGATGCCCGGGTTCGGGCGCTGTGGGGCGATGCCGCGCCGTTTGCCGGCTCCTGACGGGCCTCTTTCGGATTGCGCTTAGCCGATCTTGCCGGCCGCCAGCACCGCCATGTTCAAGATGTCGTTGACTGAGGACACCGACTGGCAAATCTGAATCGGCTTGTCGACGCCCGCCAGAATCGGCCCGATCACCGTCGCCCCGCCCATTTCCTGCATCAGCTTTACCGAAATGCTGGCCGAATGCCGCGCCGGCACCACCAGGATATTCGCCGGTCCGGTCAGGCGCTGGAACGGGTATTGCGCCATCGACTTGGCGTTCAGCGCCACATCGACCGTCATCTCGCCCTCGTATTCGAAATCCACCCCACGCCGGTCAAGCACCGCAGCGGCCTGATACATTTTTTCGGCGCGTTCGGACACCGGATAGCCGAAGGTCGAAAAGCTGACAAAGGCGACCCGCGGCACCAGCCCGAAGGTGCGCGCCACATCGGCGGCCTTTTCGGCGATATTGGCCAGGTCTTCCTCGTCCGGCCATTCATGCACCAGGGTGTCGGCGATCAGCACGATCCGCCCGCGCAGCACCAGCGCGGTGACGCCGACCACATTGTCCGCCGCCGAGACGTCGAACACATGATCGATCAGCCCCAGAACATGCGCCGATTTGCGCGTCGCCCCGGTGATCAGCCCATCGCCATGCCCATGCGCCAGCATCAGCGCCGAAAACACATGCCGGTCGCGGGCCGCGAGCCGGTGAACATCCTGCTGATCGTGGCCCTTGCGTTGCAGCCGCTTGTACAGAAATTCCTTATAGGTCTCTAAATAAGGGGTATTCGCCGCGTTCACGATTTCCAGCTCGGGAATGGCGTCGCCCAGCCCCTCGGCCTGCAACAGTTGTTTCACGTCGGCATCGCGCCCGACCACCAGCGACGGGCCAAGCCCGGACCGCTGATATGTCACCGCAGCCCGCAGCACGCGCGGATCGTCGCCCTCGGCAAAGATCATCCGCGCCTGCACCGTTTTGGCGCGGGCATGAATGCCATGCAGGATGCTGGCCGTCGGGTCCATCCTTTCGCGCAGCGACAGCTCATATGCCTCCATATCGACAATCGGCCGCCGGGCGACGCCGGTGTCCATCCCCGCCTTGGCCACAGCGGGCGGAACCCGGTAGATCAGGCGCGGATCGAACGGAGTCGGAATGATGTAATCGCGCCCGAAGGTCAGCTTTTGGCCATAGGCCAGCGCCACCTCGTCGGGCACCTCGCGGCGCGCCAGTTCCGCCAGCGCATGGGCACAGGCGACCTTCATCTGATCGTTGATCGCGCGGGCATGAATATCCAGCGCGCCGCGGAACAGGTAGGGAAAGCCCAGCACGTTGTTGACCTGGTTCGGATAATCCGACCGCCCGGTGGCCACGATGGCATCGGGCCGCACCGCCTGCGCCGCTTCGGGTGTAATCTCTGGATCCGGATTCGCCATGGCGAAAATCACCGGATCGGGCGCCATGCTGGCCACCATGTCCGGAGTCACCGCGCCCTTGACCGACACGCCGATGAACACGTCGGCGCCAATCATCGCCTCTTGCAGCGTGCGCAGATCGGTGCGGGCGGCATGGCCCGATTTCCACTGGTTCATGCCGGCGCTGCGGCCCTGGTAGATCACGCCCTTGCTGTCGCACAGGATGCAGTTGTCGTGCCTGGCGCCCAGCGCCTTCATCATTTCGATACAGGCGATCCCCGCCGCGCCCGCGCCGTTCAGCACGATGCGCACATCCTCGATCTTTTTGCCCGACAGATGCAGCGCGTTGATCAGCCCCGCCGAACAGATCACGGCGGTGCCGTGCTGGTCGTCATGAAAGACGGGTATATCCATCTCTTCTTTCAGGCGCTGTTCGATGATGAAACATTCCGGCGCCTTGATGTCTTCGAGATTGACGCCGCCGAAGGTCGGGCCCATCAGCCGGACCGCCTTGCAGAATTCATCCGGATCCTCGGTGTCCAGCTCGATATCGATCGAATTCACATCGGCGAACCGTTTGAACAGGATCGATTTGCCCTCCATCACGGGTTTCGCCGCCAGCGCCCCCAGGTTGCCCAGCCCCAGCACTGCCGTGCCGTTGGAAATCACCGCGACCAGGTTGGCCTTGGTGGTGTAGTCAAAGGCGGTTTCCGGCGCGGCGAATATTTCCTCGCAGGGCACGGCGACTCCGGGCGAGTAGGCCAGGCTCAGATCGCGCTGGGTTGCCATCGGAACGGTTGCGTTGACCTCTAGTTTTCCGGGAATCGGCTCCAGGTGGAACGCCAATGCCTCTTCGCGGGTGTATTTCACATTGGACATGGCGGGGCTGTCTCCTGGTCCTGGTCCACCATCCTTAACGGGCGATCCCGCGCCGCTCAACAAAAGAAGGATTTCGCGCTTTTCGCCTGTGCGTGCAGTTTGTAAGGTCGCGGGGCACATATCCGGGGGGATAATTTGACCGTCGCCAACGCAGCCCTGACGCCGATGATGGCGCAATATCTGGATCTCAAGGCGCAGTATCCCGACGCCTTGCTGTTCTACCGGATGGGCGATTTCTACGAGATGTTCTTTGACGACGCGGCGGCCGCCGCCGCCGCGCTGGACATCGCGCTGACCAAGCGCGGCAAGCATCTGGGCGACGAAATCCCGATGTGCGGCGTGCCGGTCCATGCCGCCGAAGGCCATCTGCTGAACCTGATCCGCAAGGGGTTTCGCGTTGCCGTCTGCGAACAGATGGAGGACCCCGCCGAGGCGAAAAAGCGCGGCTACAAGGCGGTTGTGAAGCGCGACGTCGTGCGGCTGGTGACGCCCGGCACGCTGACCGAGGAAAGCCTGCTGGAGGCGCGGCGTCACAATTTTCTGGCCGCCTTTGCCGAGGTGCGCGATCAGGCGGCGCTGGCCTGGGTCGATATCTCGACCGGTGAGTTTCGGGTCATGCCCTGTGCGCGCAACCGTCTGTCCCCCGAGCTGGCCCGCATCGCCCCGCGCGAGGTGATCCTGTCGGAAGCGATCGAGGCTGATTTGGCTAATTTGGTCTCTGATCTGGGCGGGTCGACCACGCCGCTGTCGCGCGCCAGTTTTGACAGTGCCGCCGCTGAAAAGCGGCTGATGGATTTGTACAAGGTCGGCACGCTCGACGCATTTGGCAGCTTTTCGCGGGCAGAACAGGCGGCGATGGGCGCCATCGTCGACTATCTGGACATCACCCAGAAGGGCAAGCTGCCGCTGCTGCGCCCGCCGGTGCGCGAGGCCGCGTCTCAGGTCATGCAGATCGACGCCGCGACCCGGCGTAATTTGGAACTGACCCACGCGCTTTCGGGGGGGCGCGACGGCTCGCTTTTGGCCGCCATCGACCGGACCGTGACCGCGGGCGGCGCGCGCCTGCTGGAGCGGCGCCTGTCAAACCCGTCGCGCCAGCTGGATGTCATTCGGGCGCGCCATGATTGTATCGGCTTCATGCTGGATCATCGTAATCTGGCGGAAACCCTGCGCGGCGCGCTGCGCAAGACGCCCGATATCGACCGCGCCCTGTCGCGTCTGGCGCTGGATCGGGGCGGGCCGCGCGATCTGGCCGCGATCCGGAACGGTCTGAGCGAGGCCCGGCAGATGTCTGACGCCTGCCAGACTGCCGAATTGCCCGATTTGCTGCGCGATTCCGCCGCGGCCCTGGTCGGCCATGACGCGCTGCAGGCCCTGCTGGACGCCGCGCTGATCGCCGAGCCGCCCTTGCAGATCCGCGACGGCGGGTTCATCGCGACAGGCTATGACAACGAGCTGGACGAGCTGCGCCAATTGCGTGACGAAGGCCGCGGTATCATCGCGAAAATGCAGGCCGAGTATGCCGCCCGGACCGGCATTTCGACCCTGAAGATCAAGCACAACAACGTGCTGGGATATTTCATCGAAACCACCGCCACCCACGCCGAAAAGATGCTGTCCGCGCCGCTGTCGGACACTTTCATCCATCGCCAGACAACCGCCAACGCGGTGCGGTTCACCACGGTGCCGCTGTCAGAGATTGAGACCCGGATTCTGAACGCCGGCAACCATGTCGCCGAGATTGAAAAGCGGCTCTATGACGCCCTGAAAACCGCCGTTCTGGCGCAGGCCAGCCCGCTTGGCGCGCTGGCGCGCAGCCTGGCCGAGATCGATCTGGCCGCCGCCCTGGCCGATCTTGCCGCCGGTGAAACCTGGTGCCGGCCCACGGTGGACGGCAGCCGCGCCTTTCACATCGAGGCCGGGCGTCACCCCGTCGTCGAACGCGCCCTGCGCCAGCAGAGCGGCGCGCCGTTCATCGCCAATGACTGCGATCTGGCCAGCGGATCGCAGGGTGCCGATATCTGGCTGCTGACCGGGCCGAACATGGCGGGCAAATCGACCTTTCTGCGCCAGAACGCCCTGATCGCGCTGCTGGCGCAGATGGGCAGTTACGTGCCTGCGAGCCTGGCCCATATCGGGCTTGTTTCACAATTGTTCAGCCGCGTCGGCGCCTCGGACGATCTGGCGCGGGGCCGGTCGACATTCATGGTCGAAATGGTCGAAACCGCCGCCATTCTGAACCAGGCGGACGATCGCGCGCTGGTCATTCTGGACGAGATCGGGCGCGGCACTGCCACTTATGACGGGCTGTCCATCGCCTGGGCGACGCTGGAACATCTGCACGAGGTCAATACCTGCCGCGCGCTGTTCGCGACCCATTATCACGAGCTGGCCCAGTTGACCGAACAGCTTGATGGCGTTGAAAACGCCACCGTCGCGGTCAAGGAGTGGGAGGGCGAGGTGATTTTTCTGCACGAGGTGCGCAAAGGCGCCGCCGACCGGTCCTACGGCGTGCAGGTCGCGCGGCTTGCCGGATTGCCGCCATCGGTCATCACGCGCGCCCGGGATGTGTTGGCGCAGCTTGAAAAGGGCGCCCGCGAAGGCGGCGGCGCCAAGACCACGCTGCTTGACGATCTGCCGCTGTTTTCCGTCGCGCCCGGCACCGCGCCCGCACCCGCGAAGGCGTCGCAACTCGAAGAAATGCTCGCCGGGGTCCTTCCCGACGAGCTGTCGCCCAAAGAGGCGCTTGACCTGTTGTACGAGTTGAAGGCGCTTAGCCGGGCTTCGAGCTGACCCCGACCTGCGCCGGGCGCAGCAGCCGGTCGTGCAGCATGAAGCCGACCTGTGTCACCTGAATGATATCGCCGGCCTTGGTGTCGGGCAGCGGTGCCTCGAACATCGCCTGATGCAGCTGGGGGTCGAACTTTTCGCCGATTTCAGGCGCAACAGGCTCGATTCCGTGTTTCTTGAACACGTTCAGCAATTCCCGCATCGTCAGTTCGACGCCTTCCAGCAGCGCGCCGGAAACTTCGCGCTGCTCGTCGCTGGCGGCCTCTAATGCGCGGTGCAGGTTGTCATAGACCGGCAGCAT